>Ga0209550_10006615_pt1 | contig 10798 bp, 5 predicted proteins | sample LauGreSuBDMM15SN_2_FD_187567 | JGI IMG/M metagenome (GOLD analysis project Ga0209550, IMG submission 187567) | Freshwater lake microbial communities from Lake Michigan, USA - Su13.BD.MM15.SN (SPAdes) (version 5) | ecosystem: Environmental > Aquatic > Freshwater > Lake | place: Lake Michigan, USA... | reverse complement strand
ATTGGCCGTAGCTTCGTATCGCTCGGGTGCCCAAATAAGGCCGACTCCAGTCCCTTGAGAAAGCTGCGCTCGATCATCTACGGACATCAAACGCGCCCACGGACGCATGGGCGCCCGCGGCAAGCCACGCAAGGCAATGACTGGCGACTCACCATTGATGGAGAAGACCAGGGTACCCGCATCGTGATCCACGCCCACCTCTACGTCAACGACTCCTTTTGAGCCGCCGGCAGGCTCGCTGACGCCGTACATTTGATGTGTCGCCCAGCCGAAACTTGCGGGTTGTGGGCCTGACTGTGCCCCACTGCGGACCTTGCCATCACTGTCACGGGTCCACCGAAGCAAGCGGCCGGACTGCATGTGCAAGCCCCAGCCCACACGCGAATCCGCGTCGCACACGCCAATACAAGCACGTCCAGCTCGTCCATCGCGCTGCTCGACACGCAGAACAAAGGAGCACTTTCCCGACGGCGGAAGTAGAGAGCCTGCCGCCCATGCATCCAGCCCAGACTCACGCACGAGCAGGTCACCATGGGTGACACGGTGACGAGATGTAAGAGATGACTCCCAAGCCAAGTGGATTAGCTGACGTGGTAAACGACGGCGTGACGTGGATGGCTGAGGCAATTTGCCAGGCGCTTGACGGAGCACCCTCCGCATGCGACGTCCAATCAACCCCGGAAGCTCGCGGATGGGCGGCAAACTATGTGCAGATTTGCGTGCCTGGAGTAATACTTGGTCGCGGATTTCTCGCAAAGGTCGTGCCCAACGCCTTCGCGCGGAGGCGGATGGGCTGCGCGAGCGCGTGGCCGCACTGGACGAGCCGGGTGCGATAGAGACGCCGCGCGTGGATGCCGCACTACCGGAAGACGACATGGACTGATGGCGCAAAAAGCGAGGCTTTACTAGGCGAATCGATGAAATTGCGCCGTGACGGGCGCTATCTGGAACAAACAACCAAGCACATACATCATAAATTCAGTCAGTGCTCTCGTGACCGAGCAGTACGCGCCGGCTACGGGGGCGGAGGGCGGGCGGGCAGCCACGAGCGCGCTTCGACTTGTCCGTTGTCCCAGCTCCATTTGCCGAGCTCCCAGGTGCCCAGCTTCCGTACGTCGTCACTCGTCACCTCGTCACCTCGTCACTGACAGAAACGTCACAGCCGTGCGTGTGCTCAACTGCTCATCGAAACTGTGAGAGATGCCCCCATCGAAGGGATGAAGAGCATGGCGGCGGGGCCTTCCTGAATACTGTCTAGGATAGGGCTTAGGGCACCTTTCTTCTCGGCTCGGTGTTTCGGAGACCCGACGAAAATGGTATGCCCCCACAGCGCTTTCATAACGTTTCTTCTTACCGGTACAGTTCCCGTGAGACATGACCTTCGGCTGAAGAGAGGGCTGTCGAAACGCTCACCCCATGATCAGCCTGCCAGCACGCGTGGTGCATATCTCAAGGCATGACCCGCGCACTGTCAATGCTAGCCACATAGGACTGAGCCCGTCTGTGTCGCTGGAGGTGTTGCCGATGGGTGACAAGCAGTCTGCGTCTCGTCGTCCGAGGACTGCTGATGTCCACCAGGCCTTTGCAAGTGAAAGTAGCTTGCCATCACTGCAAGCTCACCCACTGCAGCAGGTGCAACCAACGCGATCTGTAACTCAGTCTCCGTATGCAGACGACGAGCGCTTGCGCCGTGAGCTTAACTTCCTGCGCAAACGGAACAAAGAGCTCGAGCAAGACATTAAGAAGCTCGCACCCTCACTGCTCAAGCAACGTGAGTTGCAGAAAGCGTACAGTGCCGCCGAAGAAGCAGCTTTGGATGAACGCGCCGAGATCCAACGCACTCTCGAGAATGAGCACGAAAAGGAGCGCAGCCAATGGCAAGCGGAGATGCAGCGAGTGCGTGCAAACTGCAACAAGCGTATTGGGATGCTCGAGCAGCAGCAAGAGCACGCAATGGCCCGTGCCAACGAGGAGATCGCAACGCTTCGGAAGCAGTTTGACCTAGAGAAAGGCACCCAGGCGGAACTGGAGCGCGAGAAGCGTATTGAGCTCTTCGGACGACAAGTGTTGCGCAGGATACTCCACCGAGACGTGACTCGTGGTTGGACGGCATGGGTCGAGCTCTGGGAGGCGAAAACATATGCGATGCATCGGCTACGACAGGCAGCCAATCGACTGCGCCTGCCCGCGATCGCTCACGCGTTCGCCGCCATCGCCGAGGAAGTAGAGCGGTCGCGGATGCGAGCCGAGGCCAAGGCTCGCCGGCAGCTCGAGGCCGGGCTGCATGGCGAGTCCGCGGCACTTTCGGAGGAGATCAAGCAGATTCGCGTCCAGTACGAGGCAAAGCTAGCTTTTGCTGAGGAAGACAAGAAACGAGCGCTTAAGATGCAGCTTGTCGAGCTGACTGGATCCTCCGCCGAGAAGCAAGCGCTCATCGCGCAGCAGATGAAGGAGGAGCGCATTGAGCTGCTGCAACGTCAGATCGGCCGGCGGATGATGAACAAGGGTCTGAGCGAAGCCTGGACAGCCTGGTTCGAGATGTGGTCGGCTAAGACGTACGCCATGCAGCGGCTGCGCGAGGTGGGCGGCCGACTGCGCGTGCCGGAGGTTTCGGCAGCCTTCAGAGCCTGGAAGGAAGAGGTCGCGGAAATCAAACATCAAGCAGAGCTCGGCGAGCTGGAACGGCAGAGTCGATCGCTAGAGAGTCAGCTTCGACTGGCTAAGTTTGAAGCGGGGCAGGCACAGCTCGTCACTGTGGCGCAAGCAGACGAGATCAAGTCTCTAAAGGAAAAGCTGGATGAACTGCAAGCAGCTCTCCGAAAAGGAGACGGAAAGAGTTTGAAGGAAGAGGTTTCCGAGCTGCGGCTCGAAATCGAGACGCTTCGCCAGGAAGCTGAGGCGGCGCAGGCGGCCGAGGAACTTGCTGAGCAGAGGTACCAGACTCTCGAGCAGGATCATATAAAGCAACAGCACGCAAATCAAGGTTTGATGCAGCAGCTGCTTGCTGAACAGCGCAGGCGCTTCGACGAGGATACCGCCAGCATGAAACGTCAGCTGCGGGAGAAGTCTGACAGGGAGGCCAGGGAGGAGCGGATCGAGATGCTGCGCCGAATCGTATCGCGTCGCGTGATGAATCAGAGCATCTACCGCGGCCTTTCAGCGTGGGTCGAGTTGTGGCAGGCAAAAACATACGCGATGAACCGGTTACGGCAGGTGGCTAATCGTCTGCGCGCACCTGAAAAGGCGCGTGCCTTCCAGGACTGGGTGCTCTTTTGGAACGCACGGCAGGCGGCAAAGCTTTTCTCGTCGGTTCAAGATAAGGCGAGCTTGCTCGAAAAGCAGGAAGCGGATAATAAAGTCCTGCGAAGCCGCCTGCACGAGATGGAGGACAAGCTCGAGAAGGCGACGACTGAAGCAAAGCAGCTGCGAGTGCGCGTCACACAGCTTGAAGGCGGGGCAAGTGAGGCGGAACTCATCCGTGAGCAGATGGCGGCGAAGGCCAGGGAGGAGCGCATTGAGCTGCTGCAACGTCAGATTGGCAGGCGGATGATGAACAGGGGTCTGAGCGAAGCCTGGACGGCATGGATCGCGATGCGCGAGGCGAGGACCTCTGCCATGGGTCGCTTGCGCGAGATCGCCAATAGGCTGCATGCGCCGGAGAAGTCGATGGCTTTCTCGCACTGGCAGCGAGACTGGCAGGAGTACCTACGGCAGCAGCAGGTTCGTGCGATGCAAGAGCGCGAGGACGCCCTCGAGGGCACCAAGGTGGGACTCGAGCTGGAGCTTAGAGCGCTCCGAGCCGAGTTCGACCAGAGGCTGAAGGCGGAGACTGAGAAGAGGGCCGTTCTGCTGCAGAAGCTCGCCGAGATCTCTGGCGGCGAGGCGAGCATGCAGGCTCTCTTGGAGGCTCAGGCTGAGCAGGCGAAGGATCAACGCGTCGAGCTGCTGCGCCGACAGATCACACGGCGGATGATGAATGCCGGCTTGACTAGCGCCTGGACAGCGTGGTTCAGCATGTGGCAGGCGAAGACGCATGCCATGGGGCGCCTGCGCGAGGTGGCCAACAGGCTCCACGCGCCGGAGAAGTCTATGGCGTTCTCACACTGGTTTAAAGATTGGCAGGCGGCAAAAGAGGCGGCATTGAAAGCCGAATCGCGAAAGAAGGGCAAACAACTCAATGAGCAGACGGCATTGATCGCATCCCTGCAGGCTGAGCTGCACGAGGCGCGAGCTGTGCTCCAGAAAGCGGGCCTCAAACGTGATGATGGCCGAATCGACCAGACTGAGGTGCAACGCATCCGTGGGGAGATGGAGGCGAAGGCCAAGGAGGAGCGCATCGAGCTGCTGCGTCGTCAGGTCGGCCGGCGGATGATGAACAAGGATCTGAGCGAAGCCTGGACAGCCTGGTTTGAGATGTGGTCGGCGAAGACGTATGCCATGGGTCGCTTGCGCGAGATCGCCAATAGGCTGCGCGCCCCGGAGAAATCGATGGCCTTCTCGCATTGGCAGCGCGACTGGCAGGAGTACCTAAAGCATCAGCAGATCCGTGCGTGGAAGCAGCGCGAGGACGCGCTCGAGGGCACGACGGCGGCGCTCGAACAGGAGCTCAAGGCGCTCCGAGTTGAGTACGAGGGCAAACTCAGGCAAGCAGAGGAGGCGAAGCACCTCGCCTTAGAGCGACAGCTCATCAGTCTCACTGGTACCGCTGAGGAGCGCAAGGCTGCGGTCGAGGAGCAGGCGAGGGAGGAGCGCATCGAACTGCTGCGCCGTCAGATCGGGCGACGCATGCTCAATCGCTCTCTGAGTCGCGGGTGGTCTGCGTGGCTCGAGATGTGGGAGGCGAAGACGTATGCCATGGGGCGCCTACGTCAGGTCGGCAACCGCTTCCGTGAACCAGGAATGTCGCGAGCTTTTGCATTCTGGGTGGATCAATGGGTAGAGACCAGGCGGGCAAAGGAAATGAAGGAGCTGAAGCAGCAGAGCAAGAACTTGGACTTGGAGCTAAACAAGGCTCGCTTCGAAGCCGGTCGGCTGGCCTTGATCAAGATCAAGCACGAGGATACGATCAAGGAGCTGGAATCCAAGTTGCGCTACCAGATGGAGGACTTGGCCATAAAGACCAACATGCTGGAGGGACTGTCTCTGACCAGGAGGCAAAATGATGAGCTTAAGGACCTGAGTACGAGCAATGCGGAGGCAGCGGAACTCAATGCCGCGAGGCTGCAGGCCATAGAGGACGCAGCCGAGAAGCAGCGGAAGGAAGATCAGGAGCTCCTGCAGAGACTGCTTGATGAGCAGCGGCAGGCATTGGAGCTCAGCGTCAAGGCTGACCATGAGAAGTCCAAGGCTGCCGAGGCTATGATGAAGCGCATGGAAGACGAGATCAAACACGAACGTGACGACTTGAGTAAGCAGCACAAGGAGTTGCGCGACGAGAACACGAAGCTCAAGAAGGAGCTCGATAAGGTCAAGAAGCAAGTCGAGAAGCTTCTTGCGAAGAAGCGCGAATCGCCCGTGGTGAGCGGAGCTCTTGGCAAAATCGATCTCGACGAGGGCCCTGATGCGCCGCCAGTCTCCCAGCAGATCGCAGCAGCGCTCCGGAAGAACTCCGCGCGCGTGCTAGACCTTTTCCGCGAATGGGATGCCGACGGCGACGGCGATGTAACCTTGGCAGAGTTCCGAAGGGCTATGCCAAAACTCGGACTAAATGTGCCACAGAAGGACATTGATGCGCTCTTCAACGAATGGGACAAGGACGGCGGTGGGGCGCTGAACTTGCGCGAGCTTCAAAAGATCTTGCGCGCGCCGCCTCCCGCCTCCAAGGATATGGGAGTGAACAAGGACATCGCGCCGCCCAGCATGGCTGGCAGCGCAAAGGGTGCGTTGGCGTTGGTGAAGCTGGGCGCGATGGCGAAGGCCTTCGGTTCGTAAAGGACCCCCCCGACCCGGTGAGGTGAAGTGTTGCTTTTTTCCACTCTCCAGTCCGTTGGAGAACCTGTTGTTGACATGTTGATTACCGTATTGTAGTTGTAGTCTGACGTCTCCAGCTCTCCAGTCGCTGAGCGCGTAGAAGGTAGAAGCTCGCCCGAGCGGCACCCCCCCGGTGGACTGTGTTCGGTCCGCGAGCTCGAGGCCCGACTGAGCGACTGTGACGCCACTCTGAGACGGAGGCACGACCTGACACAGGAGGCTGACAGTCCACCACTGAGGACTGAATGCCGGGACCACTCCCGATCACTCGGTCCACTGAAGTTGTCCCAGAAAGGCAACAACCTGACTGCGGCCATACCATGGTCTTGACCTACCACAGACACCCAGAGTCCCAGACCCACACATGGACCCACACCTCTACCTGATGCAGAACACCAGAACTTACATACTACCAGCTTTCCAATACCGCGCGGGACGGCTCTCCACCAGAGCGGTCGGCCGGCGCGTAGCGTGCACGTAGGCGGCGAAGCTCCGCGCCCGAAACGGCAGAAAGAGTACAAAAGGAAACTTCTCGGTCGGTTCGTGTTCGAAGATACGCAACAGGATGCGGTCCGCTATCCTTGTCTTTCTCGCCGCCGTGCAAGTCGAGGGCTACCATGCGGTGAGATCGGCCCGCCTACCGAAGCGCATGATTGGTCACCCGAAGATGATCGATATCAGCGCTCTATCAGTGGACGAGGTGTCCAACACAATCGGTTCGTTTGTAGGGACGCTAACAGCCGAGGCATCTGCGCTCAGCGCTGCCCTTGAGGAGTTTAGGGCGAACACTCCCCCACTCGATTTGGCTACGCTTGCTGACAAGACCGAGCAAGCCGTGAGCCAGATCAGCAGCACTGCTCTCGCGCCACTCGTTGACTTGGTTCAGCCCGTGATCGGACAGGCCCGCGCCACGCTCGCACCGATGACGAGCACCCCAGTGTTCGCCGAGCTCACGCTGAAGGGCGTTGCGCTGCAGCTGGCTGCGATCGCAGCTGTGAGCCTCGGTTCGGCTGTGAGCCGGGCGGACGCAAAGGGCGAGGCGCCGTACGCCCCTGGCAAGGCCACATACGACCCAAAGGCAGCCGAGACCTTTTACAGCCAGCGGCCGCTGGTGGTCGCCAAGCGCGTGATCTCGCTAGCGCGCTTGACAACGGCCTTCACCGCCGGTGTGCTGTTCGACTGGTTGGTGCTCGGCAAATTGATGAAGGACACAGAGTACAGGGCTCTCCAGAAAGCGGAGCCACGCCGCGCCAAGGAGGCGCTCGCGCTGTGCGAGCAGCTCGGGCCTACTTTCATCAAGCTGGGCCAGGCGCTCTCGATCCGAACCGATCTCATCCCGGAGGCCTACGCACTTGAGCTACGGCAGCTCCAGGACGCGGTGCCACCCTTCCCTTCGCAGGAGGCGTACAAGGTCCTGCAGCGGCAACTGGGGATCAAGGATGTCCGCGACACCTTCGAGACCCTCTCCGCCCGCCCGGTGGCCTCCGCATCCATCGGGCAGGTGTACAAGGGCACGCTCAAGGGCAACACCTCGAAGACGGTCGCCGTCAAGGTGCAAAGGCCGGGCATCCTCTCCGAGATCGCCCTTGATCTCTACGTACTGCGGCTCATCACGCCTTTCCAGACGGCCTTCACGAACCTTGTCAATGGCGTCTCGACCGCACCCGAGGACATCGAAGTGGCCCTGCAGCTAGTTGACGAGTGGGGACGCGGGTTTGTCGCCGAGACGGACTACCGCCTTGAAGCCAAGAACACCATCGACTTCCAACGCGCGATGGCGGCGCGCGGGCTGGACGCCGTGTGTGCGCCCACTGTGGTGGAGGAGCTCGCGCGCGACACAGTGCTTGTCACTGAATGGGTCGATGGCACGCGGCTGGACCGCGACGCGTCGGCGGACGTGCCGCGGCTCTGCGGCGTCGCGATCAATGCGTACCTGACAATGCTGCTCGACACGGGTGTCTTGCATTGCGATCCGCACCCCGGCAACCTGCTGCGCACGACCGACGGGCGGCTGTGCGTGCTGGATTGGGGTATGACCCTCGAGGTGCCGAATGAGCTCCAGTACAGCCTGCTCGAGTTCATCGCCCACCTCAACGTGGAGGACTACGACGCCATCCCGCAGGACTTCATCAACCTGGGCTTCTCGCCGCCAGACGTGACGCCCGAGCGGCTCAAGGCGTCGGGCATCACCGAGGGCCTCGCCTTTGCCTTTCGGCAGCTCAGTGCGGGCGGAGGACCGAAGAAGATCGCCGAGCGCGTCGAGTCACAGCTCAAGGAGAGGTACGGCGCCGAGTTGAGCGGCGCTGAGCTCGAGAAGAAGGCCCAGGAAGAGTTTCTGAAGGCGATGGAGGCGCAGCTGGCGTCTGAGGGGGTCGACGTCAAAGGGGTGACCAACGTAATGGAGGAGATGTCACGCCGCAACCGCGAACTCTTCTCCCTCCCTCCGTACGTGCTCTACGTGGCTCGCGCCTTTTCGACCCTCGAAGGTATCGGGCTGAGCATCGACGAGGACTATGCGATCGTGCAGGAGTGCTACCCGTACCTGGCGCGTCGGTTGTTCATCGATCGTTCGCCGAGGGCGGAGGCGGCGCTGCGGGCGATGCTCGGCCTACCGGCAAAGAGGGCCCCGGGGCTCGGACTGCCACTGGATGTCAAGGGAGTGGTGGTGCCCACGCGCGATCGGTCGCCCTCGCGCGGGCTGCCCGTGCTAGGCGCGACGACGACGACGACACCGCTGACAGGTAGAGGGCTCTCACCCGCAAAGCTGATCGAGATGTCGGAGGGCTTTGCGTCGTACACTGCCGCGACGGCCGAGGTGGACCGCGATGGCGTGGGCCAGACGAAGGCGGCACGCGAGCTTGCGAACCTGCTGCTCGCTCCTGAGGGCTCGACGCTGCAGGACATTCTCGTGGACGAGGTAGTCGTCGGCCTCGACGCGGCCACTCGGCAGGCGCTGCGCAGCCTGCTCATCACGGCGCCTTCGAGCGTGGTCGGCCAGTTCGGGCTGAAGCCGCCGGCCACGCTCACCACGCTCCTCGCACCGACCGCAGAGGACGAGCTTGTGCTCGGTACGGCGCGGGAGCTCTCCAATCTCCTCGGACCTCGCGTACGCTCGCAGCTCAACACGAGCGCGGTGCCCGCGCCGCGCCAGATTGCCGACACGGTCACCGACTTGGTGGGCACGCTTCTCAACGACGAGGCTGCCCGGAGCGATGCCACGCGGCAGCTTGAGGGCCTCTCACTCCTCTCGCGCCGTATCGGCGCCGGGCTACTACGGCGCGCGGCCCTGCGCGCGACCAACGCAGCTGAGCTTCCACAGGCCGCTCGCGATGTGCTCACTCGCGTGCCCACGGCGATGGCCAACTCCATTGAACCCCCGGCGGCGCCTGCGATGGCCGCTCTGCCGAAAGGCAATGCGCAATGAGCAATGAGGATACCACACGAGATGATTCCGGCATGAATGAGCCAAGGAGAGAGCACAACTGTATGGGTGCTCAGATGAAGAACTGGACGAAAGGGTGTTGCATGCATGTTCTTGTTGGTACGTGTTGGTACTCGACCGTCTATTTTTGTTCCGTTGGCAAAACAAAGGACGCAAAATCGACCACCTCGACAGCGTTGCGACGAGCCGAGTTGCAGCGCGGCGCGGCGTTCGGTTGTGGCGCACAACTCGGCCGCGGCATGAGGGACGATGACGAAGGCAGCGACTCTGGCAGCAGCGGGATCGTCGGCCCAGTTGTCTCCAGTATTGCTTCTCGGGGCGACCAAAATGCTACCTTTGTCAAGGAGATGGAGAACCAGCACCTGCGGGACCTCGTGCTTGGTAGTGTCGGCGCAGTTGGTCATCGATGTACTCGAGAGGACACTCTATGCGCAAGTCTGCCCGCGAAAGTGCAATATCGACCCGAAGGGTCTGGAGACGAGCCCGGAGAAGACGAGCCTGCATCAATTGCAGGTCATAATGCAAGGGCAGCACCAGTCGCAGGTGATGCTGGTGTGGAGTTAGGTGTGGAGCAGCCCGATGGCCAGCGGTGTGATGGGCTCAAATGGATGAGTCTCGTGTTGCTCGTCGTGCAGAACGCTGCTCTGTTTCTCATCATGCGGTTTGCGACTGTGGCGCACCCAGATGATCATTTCCACAGCACTGTCGTTGTCGTCGTGGTAGAGCTCGCAAAGCTTCTCATCTGCTATGTGTTGATGGCTGCTGAGCACGAGAGTGGAGCTGTGGGACCGCTCCAAGAACTGTGGACGAGCAGGCGCTCACTTCGCGAGCTGACACTGCCGGCGCTCTGCTACACGGGCCAGAATAACCTACTCTTCGTCGCGGTCTCGTTCCTCTCGGCGTCCGCCTCGCAGGTGCTCTCGCAGACCAAAGTGCTGTGGACGGCCGTGTTCGCAAGAGCCCTCATGCACACGAAGTACTCGGTTCGTAAGTGGGCGAGCTTTCTCATTCTCATGGTCGGAGCCGCTCTCGTGCAGGGGCAGGACCGCAAGAGCATGTCTAGTTTGGCGGGCGACACGTCAGAGTACGAGTACATGGTGGGCGTCGCTTCTGCCTTGGGGGCCGCGGTCCTTTCTGGGCTCGGCGGTATCTTGCTCGAGATGAACTACACTTCAAAGCGCTCGGGTTCGCTCCTTCTCATCAACATGCAACTCTCTCTCGTCTCTCTACCCTTCGCGCTGCTTGCTGTGTTTGAGTTCGACTGGCCTGGGATTGCCAAAGATGGATGGCACAAGGGGTTGTTCCGCGCCGACACGATGGCGGTCATCCTCGTTCAGGTGTGTGCTTTGAGGGCATTGCTCCTGATGGCTCCTGATGGCTCCTGAT
>Ga0209550_10006614_pt1 | contig 10801 bp, 12 predicted proteins | sample LauGreSuBDMM15SN_2_FD_187567 | JGI IMG/M metagenome (GOLD analysis project Ga0209550, IMG submission 187567) | Freshwater lake microbial communities from Lake Michigan, USA - Su13.BD.MM15.SN (SPAdes) (version 5) | ecosystem: Environmental > Aquatic > Freshwater > Lake | place: Lake Michigan... | reverse complement strand
TTTTTGGTCTAAAATTTAAAAGAAAAACCTTTTGTATATCCTGATACAGGCGGTTTTTCTTTTAAATTTTATCCTCAAAAATATTTTGCCTAAAGTGAGTATTTTGAGGTTAAAATGGTATAATATAAATTTTATCACCACCCAATGTCAATCGGTCGCTCGGTTTTTACCGTTTCTTTCTATATTTCAATTTCGCGCCTTTTAGGTTTTGTGCGCGACTTATTCATCGCAAAATATTTGGGCGTTAGCATGTTGTCTGACGCGTTTTTTGCGGCTTTTCGCTTGCCTAATTTTTTCCGCCGCATCTTTGCTGAAGGCGCTTTCAATTCAGCTTTTGTGCCAATTTTTATTGAAAAATTGCAGGATAAAAAAAGTGAAATGGATGAAAAAATCTTTGTGCAAAATGTCTTTTCAATTTTGCTTTATGCTTTACTGATTTTCACTTTAATTTTTCAAATCTTCATGCCGTTTTTTATGAAGATTTTATTTCCCGGATTTTTCACCGACCCAGAAAAATCAACGCTTCTAATCAGTTTATCACGCATCACAATTTTCTATTTAATTTTTATTTCGCTGGTTTCGCTGCTTTCTGGAATTCTTAATTCAATGAGCAAATTCGCTATTCCAGCCTCTTCGCCAATCATTTTAAATGGCACATTAATTGCCTCAATTTTTGCATTTGGAAGCGTAGCTCCAAACTACGCCTACGCGCTTTCCTTTGGCGTTTTTATCGCCGGAATTTTGCAATTTTTTTGGCTAGCTTATTTTACCAAAAAATGTGGATTTTTATTCTTTCCTAAATTGCCCAAAATCAATGGCGATGTGCGCAAACTTTTTCGCAAATTAATTCCGGGAGTCATTGGCGCCAATGTTTTACAGATTAATCTTTTGATTGATTCAATTTTTGCCAGCATGATTTTTGGCGCCGTTTCTTACCTTTATTACGCCGATCGCATCAATCAACTTCCCCTCGCCATGATTGGCATTTCAATTGGCATTGCGCTGCTTCCAGCGCTATCTCGCAAAATTAAAGCGGGAGAATTTCAAGACGCAATTCGCTTGCAAAATCTTGCTTTAGAAATTGGTTTAATTTTAGTAATTCCTGCAACTCTATCCTTAACAATTCTGGCGCAGCCAATAATATCAACGCTTTTCGAGCGCGGCGCGTTTGGCGCCAACGAAAGCAGCGCAGTTTCTAAAGCTTTAATGTTTTATTCTTTTGGACTTCCTTCTTTTGTTTTAGTAAAAGTTATGGAACCAGGATTCTTCTCGCGCGGCGACACTAAAACTCCAATGATAATTGCCATAATCTGTCTTTTTTCTAACGCAATTTTAAACGCAATTTTCTATTTTTTAGGCTTTGGTTATGTGGGAATTATTTTATCTTCAGTAATTTCCAGCTACTTAAATTTAGCAATTTTAATTTCAAAATTAGTTAGCAAAAAACATTTTGAATTTGAGAAAGATTTTATCAAAAAATTAATCAAAATTATTATTCCATCCTTGCTGATGGCGCTAGTATTAACGGGGCTTCGCTGGTTTTTTGAAAAAAGCGATTCTCTAAATAAAATTGTTGAATTAGCCGCAATAATTCTTAGCGGACTTATAGTTTACGGCGCCGCTTCTTTTGCTTCTGGAAGCGGAAAAATATTAATTCACTCCAACTTTTTGCGTAAGAAAAAATCATGAAAAATCAGCAAAATTTTGACGAGCAAACATATCGCAAAAATAAAGAAGAAGCCTTGAAAGAACTGCTTTCGACGCTTGAATGCAAAATTAACTGGATTGGAGATTCTTCATTTGTGCGGCGCAAAATTACGCTACAAATTAATCAAAAAAATGATCTTGGATCTTTTGCAGAAAAATCGCATAATATTATCGAGATTCCTACAAAAGAGCCGCTTGAGGAAGATATTAAAAAACTAATTACCCTCTTCAAAAACTTCCTAAAAAGCCAAGAAGAAAATTTTTATAATCAAATAATTATCACTGTTTTTGACAATATTTGCGATGTAGTTTTTTGCGCCAAAAGAAAGCTAAATATTGCGCAAGAACAGCAATTAATGAATCTTGCCAAAACCAATAAATTCAACATCTCAAGCCTTGTAAATAAAGACTTGGAGCTAATTTTGCAATTGCAGCAAAATCAAATTTTTTATCCAAATTTTAAAATAAATTTAAGCGGAAATATTTTTATTCAGGCAACAAAAAAAGGGTTGGAAGCAATTATAAAAATTATTCGTGAAAATTTAGGCGGCGCGCAAAAAGTTGCAGATTTATATGCCGGATTTGGCGCCTATAGCTTTGCAATCAGCGATTTAACAAAATCAATTTTAGCAATTGAAGGCGATGAAAAAATGGTAAATTTAATCACCAAAAACGCCAAAGAAAATCAGCTTTCACAAAAAATTTTAGCAAAAAAACTGGATTTATTTTCCTCGCCAATTCTCGCCAAAGAGTTAAAAGATTTTGACTTGGCAATTATCAATCCGCCCCGCAACGGCGCGGGAACGCAAGCTGCAGAAATTGCCAAATCAAATTTAAAAAAGGTAATTTACATCTCCTGCAATCCACAAAGTTTTTTGCGCGATGCTAAAATTTTAATTGAATTTGGTTTTAAAATTAAAAACATCCACGCAATTGACCAATTTTACAAAACCACTCACACCGAGCTGGTTGCAATTTTAGAAAAATGACAAAAATAAAAAAAACTCTCTCGGCGCCAAACTGGGATTTATCAGACTTCTACGCCTCAATTTCCGATAAAAAAATTGATAAGGATTTAGAAAAAATCTCCAAAGATTGTGTAAAATTTTCAAAAGATTTTAATGGAAAAATTGCCAAATTAAGCGCAGAAAAATTAACATCTGCAATTAAAAATTACGAAATAATTTCCGAAAATATTGGTAAAATTTCTAGCTATTCTTATCTGGTCTACGCCTCTGATTTATCTAATGCGGGCAACTTAGCATTTTTTCAAAATACCTGCGAAAAACTCAATAAATGCGAAAGTAATTTAGTTTTTTTCACCCTTGAAATTAACAAAATTTCTGAAGTGCAATTGCAAAAATTATTAAAAAATTCGCAGCTTAAAAAGTATCAACCATTCATTCGCGATTGCAGAATTTTTAAAAAATATCAACTAACTCAAGATTTAGAAAAATTATCTCTTGAAAAAAATATCACCGGTCGCGCCGCCTTTGTGCGCCTGTTTGACGAGACAATCAATAATTTAAAATTTCCTTATCGTGGCAAAATTTTAAACTCACAGGAAATTTTTAATTTACTTTCTAGCAAAGACGAAAAAGTTAGAAAAGATAGCGCAAAAGCAATTGGAAAAATCTTTGGTGATAATATAAAAATTTTCGCTTTTATCACCAATATTTTAGCCAAGGATAAAGCTGATGATGACGAGCGTCGCGGCTTTGAAGCACCAATATCCTCGCGCAATTTGAGCAATTTTATTGAAGATGAAATTGTTGAAGTTTTATCCACGCAAGTGCGCAAAAATTATAAAAATATTTCGCAGCGTTATTACAAAATTAAAGCTAAAATTTTAGGCAAAAAAACGCTAAATTATTGGGATAGAAATGCGCCATTAAGCGCTGATGAAAATAAGTTAACAAGCTGGGAAGACGCTAAAAATCTGGTGTTAGAAGCTTATGAAGAATTTTCTCCAACTATGAAAAAAATTGGCGAAAAGTTTTTCGATAAAAATTGGATAGACGCCGCAGTTAAGTCTGGCAAGGATTCTGGCGCTTTTTCGCACCCATGCGTTCCGTCAATTCATCCTTATATCTTAATGAATTATCAAGGAAAAACGCGCGATATTATGACTTTGGCGCATGAACTTGGACACGGCGTGCACCAATATCTAGCAAGAGATTGCGGCTATTTAATGGCCTCAACTCCACTAACTTTAGCCGAAACTGCATCGGTTTTTGGCGAGCAATTAACTTTCCAAAAAATTCTTAAAAATGAGAAAAATACACAAAAGAAAAAACTAATTATCGCCAGCAAAGTTGAGGATATGATTAACACCGTGGTGCGCCAAATCGCCTTTCTCGAATTTGAAAAAAAGGTTCACGAAGCGCGCAAAAACGGCGAAATTTCGTTAGAAGATTTATGCAAATTTTGGATGGAAATTCAAAAAGAAAGCCTTGGCGATATTTTTAAATTTGACGAAGAATATAAATATTTTTGGTGCTATATTCCCCACTTTATTCACTCGCCATTTTATGTTTACGCCTACGCCTTTGGCGATTGCTTGGTCAACTCGCTTTACGGCATTTATAAATCAGGAAAAATCAAAAATTTTGAAGAAAAATATTTACAAATGCTAAAAAGCGGCGGCTCTTTTCATCACAAGGAAATGCTGGCGCCTTTTGGCATTAGCATTGATAGCGCGGCGTTTTGGCAGTCGGGATTGGATGTGATAATTTCATATATTGACGAACTTGAAAAATTGTCATGATAAATGCGCTTTACGGCCAAACAATTTTCAATTTTTTATATAATAAAGTTGACGGCTATTTAACCGCCAGCGTCTCGCAATCTGCGGTTGCGGGCAGTCATGAAGAATTGCTTTATGGCGAAATTCCATTTGAAACTTGGCAAAAAATTGTAGCAAGAATTCAACCAAAAGATGACGCAAATTTTTATGATTTGGGCTCTGGAACTGGTCGCGTGGCTTTTCAATCTTATCTAATTTATAATTTTAAAAAAAGCGCCGGCATTGAATTGCTTGAAGGGCTGCACAATAAAGCGCTGCAAGTTGAGCAAAATTTTAACAAATTAATTAAGTCGCAAATTTCTAAAAAATTAGCAGGCAAAGAATTAAAATTTATTCGTGGAAATATTTTAGAAGAAGATTTTTCTGATGCTGATTTCGTCCTACTCTCGCACCCGTTCAAAGATGAGGATGACTTTTTAAAATTAGAAGAAAAATTTCTCAAAACTTTAAAACCAAAGACAAAAATTGTTACGCTGATTCGCTATTTAAGAAATGAGAAATTTAAGGATTTGGGATTTACTACTATGAATTTTAGCTGGGGAAAATCCACCGCATATTTTTACGAGATTTAGCGACCACAAGCCTCGAATACTAGTCTTGGCTTGCGCTAGGCGTGGTTTGCAACCGCGCCTATTTGTTTGCTAAAATTTTACAAGATTTAACAACGCCTTGGAGTTTCAACCACCTACGCAATATGCGGCGTTTTCGCCTTCAAAAAACTTTTCGCCGATAGATTTAAAATAAATTTCATACTCACCAAAATCATCAAACAGCCAATCGCTTTATTTAAACTTAATTGCTCATCCATAAATAAAACTCCAAGCAAAGTGCCAAAAACTGGAATCAGCAAAACCACGCTAACCGCGAAGCGCGGGCTTTCTTCGGCGGTTAGTTTAAAATAAAATACATAAGCAATGCCGGTGCAAAGCAAGCCTAAGCCCAAAAGCGAGAAGCCAATTTTTGCATCAATTAAAGAAAAATCGGTGAAAAAAATGCTTGGCGATAAAAATAATCCAGCAAAAAAAACGCTGCCACAAGCTAAATCCATCGATTTAATATGTTTGCATTTGGCGTTGATATATAGCGAAGCAATTGCGTAAGAGGCGGTTGCAAATAAAATCATGATCACAAAAACAATATTTTCGCGCAAATTTTCTAAAGAAATTCCATCGCCAAATGAGGTGAAAACTATGCCAATAATTCCAAAAATAACTCCAATAATTGCGCCATTTTCCGTTGATTTTTTTAAGATAAAAATTGAAATAATAATTTCAAACATCGGCACTGTTCCATCGAGAATCGCAACAATGGCGCTGTCTAAGGGCTTTGCGGCAATTGCAAATAAAATAAAAGGCAATGCAGAATTAAAAAGTCCTACAAGCGCGTAGTGGCGGAAATTTTTTCTTTTCAACACCGCTTCTTTTTTCAAAAAAGCCACTGCAAATAAAAATATTCCACCGATAAAAAGCCTAGAAAAAGCCACGAAAAATGGCGGCAAAACTTCCGCGGGAATTTTAGTAAAAATCGCAAATGTCGACCAGATTAAACCTAGAAAAATAAGGATTATAAGATTGCTGCTTTTATTCATTTTTTCTGTATTGACATTGTAAATACATTGTAAATACAATGTACGCCGTTAATTAATAGCAATTTCCACCTAAAATAGTTTTTTGGGCAGGAGTTATTATAAAATATTAAACTAAAAAAATTTTATGAAAAAGAAAGTTGTATTAGATGCTTATGAGCAAGAAATTGAGGATAATTTGGAGAAGGCGAAGCCAAGCAAAAACGAAAAAAAGCATATAGCAATGTTTAAAGAAGCGGCAAAAAACTATATGGCGCAAAAACAACCAATAACCATTAGAGTTAATAATGACGATATAACGGCTATTAAAGCCAAGGCTGCAAAAGTTGGAATTCCTTATCAAACCTACTTAAATATTATAATTCATAAAGAGGCGGTAAGCTAGAGCTACAAAGCTTCATGACTTATATTAACACCAAAAAACACCCAAATGAAATTTAGATTTAGCGAAGAAAAAAATGATAAATTAATTGCCGAAAGAGGAATTGGCTTTCAAGAGATAATTGAAAAAGGCAAAGTTTTATCGAGCAGCTCACATCCCAATCAAGAAAGATATCCAAATCAGTATATTTATTATATTGAAGTTAATGATGAGATATATGTTGTGCCTTATGTAGTAGAGGATGACAAAACCCTCTTCCTCAAAACAATCTTCCCTAGCCGAAAGGCGCGCAAAAAACTACTAAAATAAAAAACCTCGGCTTCTAAAATAGAAACCGAGGTTTTTTAAAATTATATTCGATGGATTTGGTAGGCGTTTAATACCAGTTATCACTCTTAAACGCTAAACTTAAGCTGGGCGTGCTTTTCAACCGCGCCCTAAGGGGTTTTTCGCAAAATATTTCGACCGCGATTACAAATCACGCTAAGCGTTGAACTAAAAGCCCCCCATTCCGCCCATTCCAGGCATGCCGCCGCCCATTCCACCAGCGTGAGAATGAGATTCCTCTTTCTTCTCAATAATTGCCGCTTCAGTTGTAATTAACAAACCAGCAACCGATGAAGCATCTTGCAGAGCGGTTCTCACAACTTTAGTTGGATCAACGATTCCAGCTTTAAACATATCGCCATAAGTGTTGTTTTGCGCGTCATAGCCGTAAGCAGCTTGGTTTTTGCTAGCAACTTCATTAGCCACCACCGCACCGTCAAAACCAGCATTTTCAGCGATTTGACGAATTGGCGCCTGAACAACTTTTTTAATGATATTGATACCAACAGTTTGATCATCATTGGCGCCTTTCATTTTTTCTAAAACGCGACCAGCATAAACAAGCGCTGAACCGCCGCCCGCAACAATACCTTCTTGCATTGCTGCGCGAGTAGCAGCCAAAGCATCATCAACGCGATCTTTTTTCTCTTTAACTTCAATTTCAGTAGTGCCGCCAACCTTGATAATTGCAACGCCGCCTGAAAGTTTGGCTAATCTTTCTTGTAATTTTTCGCGATCATAATCAGAAGTGGTTTCTTCGATTTGCGCTTTAATTGAAGAGCAGCGGGCTTTTACATCGCTAGCTTTTCCACCGCCATCAACAATTGTAGTATTTTCTTTGTCGATGATGATTCTTTTTGCTTGGCCCAATTGCTTTAAATTTACATCTTCAAGCTTCATGCCAAGATCTTCTGAAATCAACTGTCCGCCAGTTAAAACGGCAATATCTTCCAAAATTGATTTTCTACGATCGCCAAAACCCGGAGCTTTTACTGCCGCAATTTTCAAGCCACCGCGCAGTTTGTTAACAACCAAAGCCGCAAGCGCCTCGCCTTCAACATCTTCCGCAATAACTAAAAGTGGACGACCCGATTGCACTACAGCCTCAAGCAACGGAACCATTGGTTGCAAATTGGAAACTTTTTTCTCAAATAAAAGAATAAAAGCATTTTCCATTTCAACCGTCATTTTTTCGGTATTAGTCATAAAATAAGGCGATAAATAACCGCGATCAAAATTCATGCCTTCAACCACATTAACTTCAAAATCCAAGCCTTTAGCTTCTTCAACCGTGATTGGAGAATCTGGACCAACCTTTTGTACCGCTTCAGCAATTTTTGATCCAATTTCCGCGTCACCATTTGCAGAAATAGTTGCAACTTGCGCCACTTCTTCTTTGGCGGAAATTTTTTTGCTCATTTTGCCAAGTTCTTTAACAACCGCATCAACTGCTAAATCAATTCCGCGTTTTAAATCCATTGGATTAATTCCCGCAGCCACTGATTTTACGCCTTCGCGCACAATTGCTTGCGCAAGAACTGTAGAAGTTGTAGTGCCATCTCCCGCGATATCATTGGTTTTAGAGGCAACTTCTTTAATCATTTGCGCACCTAAATTTTGGAATTTATCAGATAGCTCGATTTCTTTTGCAACCGTCACGCCGTCTTTTGTAATGCGCGGAGAGCCAAATGATTTTTCAATAACGACATTGCGACCTTTTGGTCCCAAAGTCACTTTTACTGCATTTGCAATAATATCCACGCCTTCAAGAATTTTTGAACGCGCTTCTGATGAAAATAGAATTTCTTTTGCTGCCATAAATTTATGTAATTTTTAATTAATATTTTTGAATTATTCGATAATTGCTAGAATGTCTGATTCCTTTAAAATCACTAGCTCTTTGCCATCAACCTTAACTTCCGATCCGCCCCATTTTGCAAATAAAACGCGATCACCTTTTTTAACATCCAAGGCAATTCTTTTGCCATGATCGTCGCGAAGCCCTTCGCCAACAGCAACTACTTTACCTTCAGATGGTTTTTCTTTTGCAGTATCTGGAATAATAATGCCACCAGCGGTTTTGCTTTCAGCTTCGATGCGCTCAATTAAGACGCGATCATGTAAAGGTCTTACTTTCATGTTTAGTTTAAAATTATTGTTAAAATGATTTTGGAAATTTGCAGAAAATCTAATTTAGTAAAATTTAAAATCTTTGCAAGGGGCGTTAAGAAAATAAATTTAATTATTTTAGAAGCTGATCCAACCTGCCTTCAGACTCAAGCGCGTATAAATCATCGCAGCCGCCAACATGAAAATCATCAATAAAAATTTGCGGCACCGTCATGCGTCCGCCAGATTTTTGTATCATCTCTTCTTTTTGCGCGTCGGTGGTAATTTTAATTTCCTCAAATGCGGCGTTTTTGCGAGTCAGCAAAGCTTTAGCGCGAACGCAATAAGGGCAAATTTCTTTTGAATAAATAATAATTTTTGGCATATTTTAATTTTTAAGGATTAGCCGAGCGCGCTGGAGCGGCTGTGGCATTTGATCTATTTTGATTTTGCTCCTGATTATAATAATAGCTTGGCGGAACATAATATTGATCGGCATCGTAAGGACTAGAATAATAAGGCGAAGCTTGCTGCGGAATATCGTAAGGATTTGAATAAAATCTTGAAGCCGGCGTCGGATAAGGAGCATATTGCTGTCGCTGCGCAGCAGGATAAGGCGCGTATTGCTGCTGATTATATTGATATTGATATTGCTGCGTTTGCGCATATTCGGGAGATGCCGGAACTGTTGGTCCATAGCGATAATAATAATTTGGCACAGCTTGATTATTGGTATTTTGGCGATTTTGTGGAACCGCGGCCGCTGGCTGCCCAACTTGACTATAGAGCGCATCATAATCATTTTCTCCCAGATAGCAGGAAGACAAAAATAGCGTAAAAATAATAAGTGAAAGTCTACAACTCATTTAATAATCAGATTTTAGATTCATAATGGCCATAATCATGCGGCGGCTTGTAATAATGATCATGGTCATAATTTTGATAATAGCCATTTGGAGACTCGTAAGGATTATTGTAAAACCTTGAATTTGGAGTTCTAAAATTGTTAATTGATGCGGGATCGCTTTGATATACTACAACCTCTCTATAGCAAGAAGATAATCCTAGCAAAATCACAAATGTTAATAAAGTTTTAAATTTATTTTTTAGATAGTGGCCTATAATTTTTTTAAATAAAGTTAAATAAATCACGAAAGATGTTAGATATAAATAAATTAGACATAAAATTCATGTCCTACGCAGTGGCTTTGTCACGCAGAAATTTAGGATTATGCGGCGAAAATCCAAGCGTTGGCTGCGTAATTACTATTGGTGATGAAATTATTTCTAGCGCAGCAACTTCTAAAGGCGGACGACCTCATGGCGAAATTGCCGCCATTAACAAGGTTGTGGATAAAAAAATCCTCAAAAATGCTACAATTTATATTACTTTAGAGCCATGCTCTCATTTTGGGAAAACTTCGCCTTGCGTTGACGAGATCATTAGGCTTGGATTTAAAAGAGTTGTAATTGCAGTTAAAGACCCCAATCCACTAGTTAATGGCGCTGGCATTTCTAAATTAAAAAATTCTCAAATTGAAATTACTTATGGCGTTTTAGAAAAAGAAGCGCGCGAAGTTAATCGCGGATTTTTTACCGCCAAATTAACTGGCAAGCCTTTTGTAACGCTAAAATTAGCCACAAGTTTAGATGGAAAAATTGCCACAAAAAATTATGACAGCAAATGGATTACGGGCGAAAAAGCGCGGCAATATTCGCATTATTTACGCTCGATAAATGATGCGATTTTAGTGGGCGCAAATAGCGTAAAATATGATAATCCAAGCCTTGATTGCAGAATTGACGGCTTGCTGGAATATTCGCCGCTTAAAATTATTTTATCGCGCAATTTGGATTTGGATAAGAGCTTGAATATTTTTACAAA
>Ga0209550_10006613_pt1 | contig 10803 bp, 12 predicted proteins | sample LauGreSuBDMM15SN_2_FD_187567 | JGI IMG/M metagenome (GOLD analysis project Ga0209550, IMG submission 187567) | Freshwater lake microbial communities from Lake Michigan, USA - Su13.BD.MM15.SN (SPAdes) (version 5) | ecosystem: Environmental > Aquatic > Freshwater > Lake | place: Lake Michigan... | reverse complement strand
ATATAATACTGCAGTCGGAAACTCGTCATTACAGACAAATGTGGGTGGTACATATAATGTTGGTGTTGGTTTCAATGCAGACGTAGGTTCTGCAAATTTGTACAACGTAATAGCCATCGGTTCTTCAGCAGTAGGTTATACCTCCAATACCATTCAAATGGGTGACTCTAATATTACACAAATGAATACGTATGGAACAATTGGTGTTGGAAGATATTCAAGCGACTCTTCGGCAATCGGTATAACTGGTTCTATTTATTACAACACCAGTAGTTCAGTATTAAAAGTATACAATGGTTCCAGTTGGTCTTCCATTGGAAGTGGAACTTCGCTGGCTGGAGTAACAGCACTCGGGTCGTCCGGACTCGCAAATGGTGCCACTTTAACAACCGACAGTTACCTACAAATGGCATACTCAATAGGCGGTGGAACCGCAAATACGTATCCGGGATTAATGCCCGGGTCGTATTCCGATATTTTTTCAACCCAAACGATAGACCTCGCCAACTTTGGACAGAACTGGATTCAGAATACGAGTCAAATTTTTGGATCGTTAAAAGGTGTTGCGTTGTCAGCAAGTGGAAAATATCAAATTGCAGTTGCTAGTAGTGGCGGTTATATTTACATTTCTTCAAACTACGGTTCAACTTGGACACCAACAAATACATCAGTTACTGGAAATTGGTATGGAGTATCCATATCCGCATCTGGACAATACCAAACTGCTGTTATGATAAGTGGTAATATTTACATATCATCCAACTATGGTTCAGGTTGGACACCAGTTACATCAACTGGAACAAAATCATGGAGATCAGTATCCATATCCGCATCTGGACAATACCAAACAGCTGTTCCTAATAGTCAACTAATTTATATTTCATCCAACTATGGTTCAACATGGCAAACAGTTGGAACTAGTGCAGAATGGCTATCAGTATCCGTGTCTGCATCCGGACAATACCAAACTGCGGTTGCAAATAGTAATTATATTTACATATCAACCAACTATGGTTCAACATGGAAATCAACGAATACATCAATTGGAACAACATCTTGGACATCAGTGTCCATATCGGCATCTGGACAATACCAAACTGCGACTACTGCTAGTAGTTTAATTTATATTTCTTCAGACTATGGTTCAACTTGGACGTCAACTGGAACAAGTGCATCTTGGACATCAGTGTCCATATCGGCATCTGGACAATACCAAACTGCATGTACAAATAATAGTAGTATTTACATTTCATCAAATTATGGTTCCACTTGGAGTGCAGTAAGTGGAACAACTTCTACCTGGGCAAAAATATCCATATCCGCATCTGGACAGTATATAATTGCGGGGAGCAGTGATAGTCTTGGTTACATCTACACGTGCCAAAACAGTATTTCCAACGGAGTCGTTTCTGTGGGAAATTACTCCACAACGCCCGCAGGTACAACTGGTTCCATTTATTATGATACGTCTAACTCAGCATTAAAAGTGTATAGCGGTACTAGTTGGTTGACAATTACATCAGGTTCTTCGGATTATCGTATCAAAGATAGTATAGAAAATTTGGATTTAAATATATACAACACACAAAAATTTAGACCGGTGACTTACATAAATAAAGCAAAAAATAAAAAAGAAATTGGTTTTATTGCACACGAAGTGCAAGAGTATTATCCATTTTTAGTAGACGGAGAAAAGGATGGACAACAAACACAATCATTGGACTATATAAGTATAATTGGTATATTGGTAAAGGAAATACAAGAGCTGAAACAACGTGTAAAACAATTAGAAGATGACTCCAAAAACAAGTAATCCCAAATAAAAATTGATTTCAATTTGTCAATGATTAGTAATTCAACGAAACAACAAAAATGACAGAAGAAAGCAAATCCGTTTTATTACCCACTTTGAAAAATAAATATTCTCATCCAAGGGATGAAAATATTTTGTTTGATGAACCGACTCATAAATACACTATTTTAACCGATATTGAATCCAAGTATACTTCCGTCACTACTTGGAATCACAGTCATTTCCCACATTTTGACGCAGACGATATCATCACAAAAATGATGAACGGAAAAAATTGGAATCCCAAAAACAAATACTGGGGACAAACTCCAGAACAAATCAAGGATTTATGGAAGAAAAATGGGGAATCTGTATCTGGTGCCGGAACCGACCTTCATTTTGACATAGAATGTTTTATGAATTATGACCTCTCACCAAAAGACCAACCTATAACTCATCAAGACTTACTGGACCATTATTATGAAAAGTACCAAGACTCCGCTCCTCCCAATGAATCAGAAGAATGGGGATTTTTCTTGGAATTTGCCAAAGCATTTCCAGATTTAAAACCTTATAGAACTGAATGGACGGTTTATAATGAAGATTTAAAACTGTCCGGCTCTATTGATATGGTGTATGAAAATCCAGAAGATGATACTCTCTCCATATATGACTGGAAAAGAGCAAAAGAAATCGCCAAAACATCCGGATTTAATAAGTATGCGACAACTGAATGCATTAATTATTTACCAGACACCAATTTCTGGCACTATAGTCTTCAACTAAATACATACAAGGCAATATTAGAAGCCAAATATGGAAAAAAGATTAGAGACTTGTATTTGGTGAGGCTTCATCCGAACAATACGAAAAAAACGTTTGATTTGATAAAATGTGCGGACTTATCGGAAGAAATCCGAGAATTATTTGAATATAGAAAAGAACAGTTAAAACAATTAAAACAATAAATATTTAAATATAAAAATAAATGACCAAGTATTAATAAGAGAATGTATTTTCCAACCATAGATACAATACTAAATTTGTTAACCACTGGTTTATTTGTTTTTTATATGAAAAAAAAATTAGATGAGAATGAAGAAATAAAACGAGCATTTTTTTCAAATTTTTATTTTTATGTCAATACTCTTGAGATTAACTTACAAGAGAACTTACACTTTTATACTGACGAAGACAAAAAACGATTTATGGAAAATATGGGAAAAATGAATGTTTATATAATAAAAACGGGACGGTTATTACTGAATGAAATACAAAAGATTGGTCAAGTTGTAGGATATTTTCAGTTCCAAAAAGACGCAAAAAAAGAAACAACTACTATAACAGAACCAAAAGAAGAGGAACCGCCAAAACCCATACTTTTTGAAGAAAAATACAAGGAAGAGTATAAAAACGCACAAGATGCCGATTTGAGTCAAGAAAGATTAGACCACTTAAAAAATTCAATTTTGATAGAAAGTACTCCGCTAGGTAATGTGGTAATGTTTTATGATTGTTCACGAGAAACATTCACATACTATTCAGATAGTACGATACCATATCGTTATTTAGAAGTTGTTGCAAGAAGATATGTAGTAACGAATAAGTGTAAAAAATTATACATTGATATGGAAAAAGAGTTGATAGAAGCACAAGAAAAAATAGAAAAAAAACAAAAAGAAGAAGAGGAGTTGAAACGACAAATGGAAGAAAAAAATGAAAAAGAAGGTTCAACAAATGCACCAGCAAAAAAGAATGTATTTGCTAAATTAAAAAATTACAACAAAGACAACTCTTTAAAAACGTCCGGAATGCCAAGTGATAATAAATCAGTATCAAAAAAAGTAATTCCACAATCGGATAAAAATGAACCATTATTGTTGAAGGAAAATGCAAACCGTTATTCATATGAAGGAAAAATCGCAAATTTCAGTTTTTTGAAAAAGGTAGAAAGAAAGGCAGTAGATAAAAGATACGCAATGAATTTTTCAGATTTTAAGAAAATGGTGATGGATAAAAAAAATAAAACCTAACAATATATTAGATAATTATGCCAATAAAAAAAAGAATTTTGAAAAATAAAAATAAAAATACTTTTTATAAGAAAAAAAGAATGACGAAAGGAGGACGAACCCAAGATAACCAATATGAAGAAAATAATGAAGAAAATAATGAAGAAGATGAAAGTAGTAAGTATGAATCAAATCACAGTGGTCTTTTAGGAATATTAGAACAAGCGTCAAATATATTCAAAATGGGTGCCAACATAGTTGTAGATAAAGTAACGAAAATGTTGAATTTAGACTTGTCTCAGTTGAAAGAGTCGTCTTCGTCCATATCTACGGAAGAGATAAAACAACTACTGAAGGAAAAACTAACACAAATAAATGAAGCTTTAAAAGACCCAGAAACAGCGAAACAGTTAGAAGAACTAGCAAGGACTCTTGGGGAAAAGGGAGGTATCATACTAGAAGCAGCGGCGCCGTCCATAAAAAAAGCATTATTAAAATTAATAGAAATAATAACTGCTGGTGGAATAAAGTTAGGTCAGTCTATGATTAAGTTAATACTAGACTTAGCCGGAGCAATTCCAGTATTTGGTGAAGTTGTAGAAGGTATTCGTGTGTTGGATGATATGGTAAAAGCGTTTCAAGCTACACAAGCAGCGTATTTAGAAGCGTACACCGCAAATGCTGACTCAATAACGGAAACAATTCGTCGTTTTAAGGACATGGTGAATAAGTACAAACAAGGTAACCAATATGATGATGCGGATGAAGAAGATAGACAACAGTTAGGTGGTGCGTTGGAAATAAAAAAACGAATAACTTCAAGCATATCAAAATTTCATAAAACAAACAAGGTGAAGAGACGTGTAAAAAAACAGACAAGAAAAAGAAATAAGAAAAGACCGCGTAATTAAAATACTCAACTATGATTTTGTAACTGCTAAACTTTTCTTCCATTCTTGGAATCCAGTGCTTTTGAGAATATGAAATGAAGTGTCCAAATGTTTTTTCGCTATTACGAATGCTTTTTTTTCAACAATTCCGAAGGTTTTTAGATATGACAGTATAGTTTGTTGTATGTCTTCATTATAGTTGCTAACTTGATTCATCAAATCGGGAGAATCTAATTCTTTGAGAGTTATTTCTAGTTCGGAATAAACTGATGACATTTTAATAATATTAACAAAAATATTATTAAATAGTTTCTTTCAATTTTTAAATAAACTCATAATTATAAAAAAAATTGAAACTAAATTTTACAAGGTAAGTATTTCAACACAACAAGACACAAACCAGTAAAAACAACAACCCGTATTATGCAAAATGGAGACACTACTAACCTTGATAATTGTAACACTTGTGATTTTATTTCAAATAATAATGGAACCATTGATGATGAACTTGGAACAAGAAACGATGGAAATGATAAGGGATATTCAAATGAAAAGTCCAGAAATAATACACTTGATAGCGCATCAAGTATAAATATTTACCGATACAAATTTACACAAGAATTTATGAATGAAATTTACCAATTTTCAAAAATTCATCAGTATGATGAGAGAAAAGATTTTAAAGAGGCGTGGGAGACTTGGATGGAAACCCAATCAGAAGTTGTAAATAGTGAGGTAAATCGTCTAACAACCTTGAATTATCAAGGCGATGTTATAGATAAAATGTTCAAAAGTGCTCGTTATTATTTCAGAAAAAAAGGAACTGTGAAAAAGGAACCAGTACAACGTTCAAGTTATGTAGCGATAAACAAAGACTTGTTGGATGCAATGGACCAACATATTATGACAAACATAATAAAAAAAGACTATAAACCGTCGGACGGATTTATGGATTTTTGTAATACAAATATTGGACTGCTAAAAGAAGAAGTCGCACGACTTTTTGAAGAAGGAGGACTCCAAAAAGACGCCAAAATAGTAGAAAAAAAGATAAAAAAAACCTATAAAAATCGTTATTTTATAATAATCAAATCCAAAAGTTCCCCAACAACTACAAAAAAGGATATTTAACCTCCTCCATATTTAGTCTCGCATTTGTGGCAATGGCATTTTTTTCCGTGACGGTGGTGTTTCTTTGTTTTATGATGGCGGCGTGATTTTCGGTGATGTTTTCTAGATTTTCTGCTAGAAGATGAAGATGATGTCATTGGTGAAGAGGTTTCTTCGCTGGTTGACGATGACATTTCTTCGCTACTGGTGTCATCTTTTGCGGATGATTTTTTAGACGAAGACTTTTTGGACGACTTTGGTGACTTTGTGGTGGCCGAAGAAGATTTACTACTACTATATATTTTTTTAGCGTCCACCATTGCTTGTTTGTAACTATATTCCGAGTCTTCTGAATGTTTTTCTTTGTATACCCGCTTAACTAATTGGAACCAACTCTCTCCCATTATATAGTAACTCAAGAAAATTATAAAATTTATAGAGTGTTTGTTAAAATATATAAAAAATTAAAAAAATTGAAATAATTTAAATAGAAATACTTAAGTTATAACAAAACTATCAACTTTCGCAAAAATGTCATCAACCGTAAACCACGGACCTTCTGTTATATTTACTCGTTACTTGTATATTAAAAACGAGGTAAAAATAGCGTTATTTACTTCGTTATTAGAGAGAAATGAAGAAAAATCCCTATTTTGGGCATTTGAACTCTACTATTCGGAATTTGAAAAAGACTTGCTAGATTTGATATGGAACATCTATTTTGACTGTTATTGCCCACTAAACCCGACATTTTCAACATTTTTGAGAGAAAATCTAGCAAAACTAGAAAAAAGCAAAAAGAACGAAGAAAAAAGAGAGACCATTTCTCTCATCATCAACAACTTCTTAATCCGTCCTTATTCACTGGACGTCTTCCTTTTGACACAAAAATCAAATAAAAATGATAAATTTACAACCAAATTGACGTTAACTTCTCTCTTAAATGAGAGAAACTACGAAGAACTTTCTAAATATATCTTGCAAACCCCGGAAAATAAGCTGAAAACTCTTATGGAAAAAATCATAGAATATTTTGAAAAAACAGACGAAAACATAAAAAAATCAGAAGAAATGCAAAAATTTGAAAAAGTCTACAAAAAAACGAAAAAAACAGTACCTCCACAAAAGATTGTATTATCCCTAACTTTCTCTCTTTACTATCAAATTCAAAAGGTAAAAATGGGTAAAAATATCATTCTAAACTTAAATGTTGATGAAATAGCGGGTCTTAAAAACTACGAGACTATAGTTGCAACCAAAGAATTGCCGCATTATAAAATTCTACCTCGCGCATATGTTTATCAAATTGATTCCGGCAATTACCTTTCCTTGTTAGGAGTAAAGAGAGAACAAGAAGAGACGATGAATATTTACTGCTATAACTGGTTATACCACGCATCTTTCTCTCCTATTTGGTTGGAAAGAATCCAAAAATACGGCGGAAAAATAGACTACGACCGCCAAACAGTCAAATTCCAAGAAGACCCCAACGACGATTTAATGCAAGAATTCTACGGACAATTCGGTTATGAACCGGACGAACAAACGAGAGAAACCCAAGAAAAAAGTATTCAACCATTAAATACCACGAAAACGTGGCAAAATTTCTATGGAACATTTGGAAAACGCGGAATATATATTCCTCAATTTTGAACTTAAAGACGCGCCACCCCACACACACCCCACCACCCTTTCTCTCCTTTTAAATATAAATTAACTTGGCGTTTTGGTTGGTGACAACACTACCCACAACGTCGGTTTTTTTAATGTCTTGGATTTTTGAGTAAATAATTGGCAGTTTTTTCTGAGACGCATAATTGGAATATTGTTTGCATAAGACTGCGCCTTGTTTGGCGATATAAGCAAGTTCGTTACGGTTATATTTTTCTGGATTGGGAAGACTGGTGACTACGTGACAAGACGGCAATCCATCTACGTGAAACCACAAGTCATCTTCGCCAGATTCATCAATTAAATCCCAATTTTCTTGGGCGTTTGTGCCTATTTTGTATAAAATAATCTCTCTAATTTTGTTGATTAACACTTCTTGTGTCTTCATACTTGCTGTGTAGTTTTTGTTTCATTTTCTAGAAATCAAACAAAAACTTTCAATTTTTTATTAAAGGTCTTAGTTTTTGAACTAATTCTCTACTATATTCCACCTCTGGAAAAAATGCGGTCAATGTAAATGGCACTTTATCCAGTAAAGATTCCAATTTTGCTTTGTTTTTATCCACAATATCCAAAAATTCATTTACATCTTCCATAGATGTAAATTTAAATTTGATGTTTTGGTCCTTACTTTTAACGGGGGTTGTTGCATTACTTGCCCCGCCAAGTTGTCTATCTGGAAGATGAGGATTATAGTTTCCAAAGTCTGCATTATTCACTATAAAACGTCCAAACATATTAATCAGTTCTGTAATAATATCAACCAAGGAAATTCTTCCAAAGTTTGTGTTTATTTCAGTGGGAGTATCTGTATCTATGTTATTGAAGTTCAAAACAATAAACATTATAAATGCGTTAGCAAGCACTATATTTCTTTCATTTCTTCTATTAGTAACAACACCGTGTATCAAGTTCATTAACATATATGTATATGCTGTATACCTAAATAAATTATAATCTCTAATCAAAGTCCGACGAGCATCATTTCCAGTTATTACAAAAGATAAGTAAAAAAAATTTGCACCTGTAACTGTTTGTCGTAAAGTAACAAAATGCAAGATAAAGTATCTTCCATTTTCATAAATTCTTGTTGAAATTGGGAATATGTACAATCTGAAAAAAGTATCTTCACTTGCATCATAAGGGTAATCGTATTGTAAAAGATCACGAAACATATTTCTTCTAGTTCGGCTGTCATTCATATCTAAAATTTGACTGATTCTTTGAATAATACCAGTTCCATCATCCGTTAACTCTTCTCTACAAAGAGGACACTTAACATTAAAAACGAGTTCTCCTCGTTCATTTTCTACAAATAGAGTACGTTGTGTTTTAAGTGTGTTTATCCACCCAACAATACACTCTTTATGAAAATCGTGTGTGCAGTTATTAAATAAGTGTCTAAACATAATTCCATCATCTTGAATATTTATTTCATTTAAACAAAGACTACATTCTTCAAGTGGAGGATTTATCATTCCTCCTTTAAAGCATTTCTTACACCTTTTATGTTTCCTAGTCGTAGACTTTTTTCTGCGATTTATTTTTTTACAAGATTTTTTTACAAGATTTTTTTTATTTCTTGGTTTTTTATTTATTTTCATTATAATATATATATATAAATTTATAAAATATAAATGAATTTTCTTCCAAGCAAAATTATAACTACAACTGCAAAAAACCCACAAGAAGAAGAAATACCAACTGCTAGGTTTATTCCTACTAGTTCAAGTTCGTCTGTTTTAGCGAGTAAACTCAACGTTGGTAATAATACGAAAATATATCAAAGACCCCGTCCCCAGAATATACCGAATTCTTTGAATGCAATGCAGTCTATGAAAGGAGAAGTAGATAGGATATATTTGTCTAAAACCCGCGGTGAGTTGATGCAAAGATATAAGAAATTCATAGAGTTGAATGATAATTTTTTACCAAAAGAGTTGAACGACCCAGATGATGGATACGATGGAAGATTTTTTTATGTATTGTGGAGTAGGGGAACCGAAGAATCAACGCCTACCAAATTTATGGATTTATTTTTAGCAGAAGAACCCATACGTTTGGAATCGTGGAGAAAAAAGAATGAGTTGAATTACTATAGCAGCGTTTACAAAGCGCTTACCAGTCCACTTGGTGGTAACGGATTGAAAAAGATGAAAGGAAGAAAACATACAAAACGAAGAAAAAATGCGCGAAAAACAAGAAGAAAAATAAATAAATAAAAAAATTGATTTTAAAAATAAGGTATTTGGAAAATACACAACAATAACAACAACAAAATGGTCAAAAACGTAAAAGGAGGAAGCGGACATAAAAGTCAAGCGCGTAAATTTGTAACGCCAGCCAGTTCAAAACAAGTTGCTAAAACGCGTTTTGCGACAGAAGATGGTGAATTATATGCACAAGTAGTAAAATATCTTGGAAATGGAATGTGTCACGTATTGTGTCACGATGAAAAAACGCGTCTTTGTCATATTCGCGGTAAATTCAAAGGTCGCGGAAAACGCGACAATATCGTAACCAACGGCAAATGGGTTTTGGTTGGAATTCGGGACTATGAATCAGAAAAAGCAGCGGGAAAACTGGATAATTGCGACTTATTGGAGATTTACTCCGATCAAGACAAAGAACGATTAAAACTTCAAGTCCAAGGAATAAATTGGCGAATATTTGTTTCCAATGACCACGCCAATACATTTACCAAGGAAGACGAATCAATCATCTTTTCAGATGAAAAAGAAGAAGAATATATAAAGTTGATGGAAATGGATATAACCGGTACAAACGCAAAGAAAATAAATATGTTGAGTACAGTAGAGGAATCCGAAGAAGATGAAGTTGATATAGATGATATTTAAATTATAAGCAAAAAAACAAAAAATAAAAATAGTTGGTTCTAACTAACACTACTATTTTTTATTTTTTTATCGTTATATTTTCTATCGGCAAATAGATAGTTACACTGAAGATATAAACTACTTGCCGAAATAGCAAAGTTGATTATTGGTAATTTATTTTTGAATTTGTCAATAAATTTATTCATAAATTTATAAAACATAATCTACACTTTATCTATACAAGTTTTTAAATTATTTAACGTGTCAACATTAAATAATTTAAACCAGCACCACTTGGTCCAAACTATAAATACTAAAATCAGCACCACACGACTTTAATACTTTATTTTGTTTTTTTGCACCATAATTTAAACTCTTTTTCATAGAGTTTTTTCAGCACCTCGGCAGATGAACTTTACGTTCACCAATATTTTTTATCGTCATTATTGAATAATGACATTTTTATATACAATATTATATATAATTATTAT
>Ga0209550_10006612_pt1 | contig 10803 bp, 9 predicted proteins | sample LauGreSuBDMM15SN_2_FD_187567 | JGI IMG/M metagenome (GOLD analysis project Ga0209550, IMG submission 187567) | Freshwater lake microbial communities from Lake Michigan, USA - Su13.BD.MM15.SN (SPAdes) (version 5) | ecosystem: Environmental > Aquatic > Freshwater > Lake | place: Lake Michigan, USA... | reverse complement strand
TGGTGGATACAAGCAATCAGGGCTCGGCCGCGAAGAATCCAAAGAAGAACTGTTTGAATTCACACAAATCAAAAATGTGAATGTGTCTATGCATTGAAAGCGCTGGTTTGAAATCGTGGTGAATTAGATACTTACCTGAGCCCTCCAAGCCTTGCCAAATTGGTCAACTGAATGCCTCGGCGTCAAGATTCTTGACGCCCCCTACCCGTCCAGAGCACCCTAAGCGTCCAGAATCTGGACGCCCCTGCACCGTCCAGAATAGCCGGACCGTCCAGAGCAGCCCAAGCGTCCAGAGCTGGACGACTCTGGCAAATGATGAAATAACATCAATTGCACAGTTTATTGCACACGATCAATTTTCAGCTTGCAACCCGCATTAAACAAGCATAGTTCAAACTAACTGTTTTCTGTTAATCCGTAGGTCCCTGGTTCGAGCCCAGGTCGAGGAGCCACCTAAAAAAGCATCGCCTTGCGCGATGCTTTTTGCTTTTTAACGCTACGAATTGTTGCGCTGAGGGCTTCTGAGTGACTTTTTGCCCTCTCATTTCATTGAGATATTGCACGCATATTACACTTTGAACGGCAAATGTAAGCCATAAAATTTGGCTCGCAAGAAGCACTCCCCACTCCAGAACTGACACGTTTATTTATCTACTGATTTGAAGAAACACCAAACAGATTAACCTCTAGGAAGGGCCTATTAGTTTTCCAAGTCAATCTTGCCCAGACGTTTAATCCACAGATTCCATGATCGAGGAATTTGTCCGTCATTCATGTCCGAAGAAAGCTGCGCCTCCTTGTCATTAAGGAAGGTAATTTCACCTAAGCTGATTGCCGCCAACTGTAACTTGGCATTTACTTCGGCATAAATAGCTCGGTAAACAGCCTGTTCCAAAGAGATGCCCACAACCGTGGATCCATGTCCCCGCATCAACACACAATTACTCTTGCCAAGAGACTTCGCCAATGCTTCCCCAAGATAGGAGCTTCGAATCAGCATATCTGTGTTTCCACCTGCCTCACGAATCTCAAAATGAGCAGAGCCTTCGCCTAAAAAACCCGACATGTGGAAAACGGGCTTTAGCATATTTCTAGTAATAGCGAATGGAATGACACTTATGGAATGGCTATGAACTACAGACATCACATCGGGCCTTGCTCGATAAATCTCCGCGTGAATAAAGCGCTCCAAATACGGCCGTTCAGTTTGGTTTGACAATGTGTTGCCATCAAAATCATAAATTGTTATATCCCTTCTACGAACTAGACCCGGGGCCCGATTGCAGGACAAAAGAAATGCGCCGGGCTGGCTAGGGTGTCGAACGCTTACATGACCCAGGCCATCTACGATATTGTGGTCGTAGAGAATACGGTTGGCATAGACAAGCTTATCGACGAGATCGATGTCAAGTGTATCGGTGGTCATAGGTTTCATTTTATTTTCCATAGGGATCTTTGATTATTTTAAAACACAGTTGTGTCATTCCTAGTTGGAATGAACCAGTTCTTGGAGTTCTTATCGGAGCTGTAACCGGACTGATATTACAAATACTAACTGGTGGCAACATCCGCATGCTATGGGGACGTCTTATTGAATCCAATCGAGTTGGATTAGGAATAAATGCGGCTGTTGGACTTTATGGAATGGTTGCTCAATTTTTAGCGATTTGGGCCATGCTGAGTCTGCCAACAAGTAAAGTTGCTTTGATCATGACTGCTACACCCCTACTGATATTTCCAGCAAGTTGGTTATTTTTAAAGCAATTCGAAACGATCAATCGCGTTACGGTAGCTGGATTATTTTTGACACTTCTAGGAGTTGTTTATCTAATTCTTTATTGATACAACTATTTCTATATATCTTTGAGTGAAAATTCAAAAATACTCATTGAGTCAATAACAGACAGCCTGTACTTCCGACCTGCTCCCTCACTACCGTAACAAAGTGATCTACCAAATGACGCAGCGTCCAGATTTTGGACACCTTCTACCTGTACAAATCACCCCAAGCCTACAAAATCTGAACGCCCCAGCAATACCCATAGCTGAATGCCTGACTAAAAAAATATAGAGAGCTATGTTTTCTATGAATCCAGCCAGCTTAGGCGGGATTTAATTCTTCGTAAATAACTCAGACACTACGGCCCTCAACCACCGATTGGCTGGATCTTTGTGGTTACGTTCGTGCCAAAACTGCTTAATTTCGTAACTGGGCACCGCGAAGGGCAACTTGAAGGTTTTTAAATTAGGCAGATTACGGGTGTAGCTCAGCACATAGCTAGGCAGGGTGGTAATCAAATCTGTTTGCTGCACGATGGCAGGAACAACCGTGAAGTGTGGAACTCGTAATAGCACTCTACGTGTGATACCCAAAGTTGATAAATGCCTCTCCAACAAAGATGTTGTTGAGGTTTGAACCGAATGACCGCTGAGCCGCGAACCCGGAGGCTCAATCACAACATGGGATTGATTACAAAATTGCGAGAGCGACAAACTTTTCTTGATAGAAGGATGGTCCGCGCGTACTAAACATATATGGTTGTCAGTAAACAAACGTTGTTGGTAAACACCTGTTTTCAAAGCAGGCAAGAAACCTATCGCCAAGTCAGCCTCGCCGCTTGCCAAGGCGTCTTGATAAGCCTCGCGCGGTAATTGAATAACTCGCAAGTCCAGATTAGGAGCAACCTGAGCCAAACGGTTTAGTAAGCGTGGTAAATACACCAGCTCACCAATGTCACTCATCAAAATTTGGAAAGTTCGGTCACAACGCGAAGGATTAAAAGGGCCGTCACCTTCAACAGCTCCAATCAAAAGTTTCAATCCCTCGGTCACGCTTGGAGCAATGCGCAGGGCAAAGTCGGTCGGTTCCATGCCACTGGGCACACGAACAAACAATTGGTTACCAGTCAGTTTGCGCAACTTCGCCAATGCATGGCTCATGGTAGGCTGCGAAAGCCCAAGCCGAAACCCAGCACGGGTGAGATTGCTCTCGTGCATCAATGCATCAAACACCTGCATCAGGTTCAGGTCTATTTTGGGTGTATCCATTAAATAATTAGTCTAGCCCACTTTCCAATCAAGGCCTGAGTCGTCAATCAGGTGCCAATCGGTTCACGCCTGAGCGACCAGTAAGCACTTCACTGGCAATGATGATGCGCTGCATTTCAGACGAGCCTTCGGTGATCAAGCGGCTTCGCGCATCACGAAACATCAATTCCAGAGGCAATTCGCGCGACAGACCTAGGCCTCCATGGATTTGTATGGCGCGATCGACGATTCGCATGTAAACCTCGTCGGCATAGAGTTTAACTTGTGAAGCTTCGACGTGAAAGTTCATGCCTTGATCAGCCTTCCATGCTGCGTGGTAAGTCATCAAGCGAGCTGCGTGCAACTCTGTCGTGGAATCAGCGATCATCCATTGGATAGCTTGACGACGCGCCAACGGCTGGCCAAAAGTCTGACGCTGATTGGCAAATTCAACTGCCATCTCTAAGGCGCGCTGCGAACGGCCAAGCGCCTTGGGACCATGGATCAAACGGCCCACATCCAAAAATTCCCTTGCCAGCTCCCATCCTTGCCCTGGCTCGCCAACCATTTGAGAAGAGTGGATCCGCACATCCTCAAACACCAGCTCCCAAGGCCGGTCAGGGCTCATCAACTCAAAGTTCTGGCCCAAGCGCATTCCTGGTGTACCTTTGTCAATCAAGAAGCACGACACACCACCACCCGAGCCTGTCTCACCTGTCTTGGCAAACAGTTGCACGAAGTCTGCCTTATCAGCGCTGGTGATGTAGATCTTGCTACCGTTAATGCGGTAGTGGTCCCCTTCCCGCAAAGCAGTGGTCAACATAGCCGACGGGTCCGATCCTGCGCCTGGCTCAGTCAACGCAAAACAGGTTCTTTTATCACCTGCAATAACTGGGTATAGGTATTTTTTCTTTTGCTCAGTAGAGCACCTGAACAAGACTGGCCCCAAATAGGGCGTGAGTACGGTCTGAGCGCGAAAAGATGGGGCATTGCATTTGGCTAACTCTTCCATTACCAAGCACATTCCTACATAGCCTATACCACCACCCCCATGTTCCTCGGGCACATCAAAACACCAAAAGCCCAAGGTCTTAGCCTTGTCTTGCAAGGTTTTTCGGAGTTCATCTGGAATGTCTGGCTCGTTGGCGAATTGAGCCTCCAAAGGCATCAGTTCTTCCTGCACAAAACGGCGTACTGAATCACGCAGCATTAGCAGGTCATGGTCGAAAGCAAACTCCATCAAATCACCCCTTGTTGACTTAGCTTCTCAATCTCAGCGTCGCTGATACCAAGTCCATGCAGTACTTCATGGGTGTGCTCTCCTAAGGTTGGGGGAGGCAAAAAATCACTGCGGTTGTCACCATCGTAGCGCACCGGACGGTGCGCAGCTTTGACGACACCTTGTTGCAAATGAATCATTTCGTAGAACAGACCCAAGTGTTTGACCTGCGGGTCTTCGTCCAAATCTTGCAGCTGTCGCTCGGGTGCAAAAGGCACGTCTTGCGCCTCTAAACGAGGCATCCAATAGTCGCGGTCTTGAGTAGCAAATGCTTGCGCCAAGTCCATGGCCAGTGAGTCATACTTGCCCACGCGTACGCTACGTTCAGGGTACTTTTGGAGCAAATCCTCGCGCCCAATGGCCTGCACTAAACTTTGCCAAAACTTCTCTGGCGAAGACAAATGCAGGCCAATACGTAAGCCATCTTTGCAGGTCACGATGAACGACTGAGAGGAAGCCGAACGAGAATAAAAAGGCACAGGCTCGCCACTGGCAAATAAACGGCCCAAAGGCTCGGTCGAGAAAGCCACGGTCGCCTCCAACATACTGACCTCAACCTTGCGGCCTAAGCCAGTTCGTGCACGCTCAACCAACGCACCTAATATGCCCAAGGCGGCATAAATCCCTGTCAAGGCATCAGACACAGCGGGTCCCGGCACCCTAGCGTCTGTACCTTGGTGAAACATGGACAGCCAACCAGACAGGCTTTGCCCCACGTTGTCGTAGGCGGGTCGCTCAGCGTAGGGGCCGGTAGCACCGTAACCGGTAATGGCTGCATAAATTAAACCGGGGTAGCGATCCTTCAACTTCGCATAACCTAGGCCCAAACGTTCTTCCACCCCTGGCCTAACATTCAGTAAGACGACATCAGCAGACGCCAGTAAAGCGGTCATGGCATTTTTTGCTTCTGGTTTTGTGTAGTCGAGTGTGATGCTGCGCTTATTGCGGTTGTGCGCTTGAAAGTGAGAACTGTAGAGCCCCCCATTGAAGGCGCGAAACGGGTCGCCCCCCCCCGGCCGTTCAACCTTTACAACATCAGCACCCATCTCTGCTAAAAGCATGGCCGCATAAGGTGCAGTGATGAAACTGCCAAGGTCCAGCACCCGCACACCGTCTAACACTTGAGGAGCACGAGTGTTCGAGGTCATCACTCAGCTTTCAAGCCAGTGATCTTGACCAAACGTGCCAAGGTGGCTGCCTCTTTGCGCATGAAAGCTGCAAAGTCTTCTGGGCTCGAGGGTGCGCCCACTACGCCCAAAGAAGCCAAGCGCTCTTTAACATCGGGTTGTGAGATTGCCAAACCGATTTCACGCGATAAGCGCTGGGTAATCTCTCTCGGAGTGCCAGCTGGCACAGCCGTACCGTACCAGGTCATGAAATCAAACTCCGGCAAAGCTGCCTCTGCAACCGAAGGCGTGTCTGGAAAAGAGTCCAAACGCTTGGCGCTCGATACCGCTAACGCATTCATGCGACCGGCCTTGACATAGGGTAGTGCAGAGGAGGAACCAGTGAACATAACATCGACCTGTCCTGCAACCAAGTCCGTCAATGCAGGAGCGACACCTTTGTAGGGGACGTGTGTCATATCAATGCCTGCCAAAGACTTGACCCACTCCATTGATAGGTTATGGGGTGTTCCATTCCCAATCGATGCGTAGTTGATCTTGCCGGGTTTGGCCTTGGCGGCAGAGATCAACTCAGGCAAGGTTTTAACGTTAAGTGAAGGGTGTGCCACCATCACCAAAGGCACAAACACCAATTGAGAAACGGGTGAAAAGTCTTTAACCGAATCGTAAGGCAGCTTGGCAAAAAACGATGGATTAATCGCGTGCGAATCGGTGATCAAACCCAAGGTGTAACCATCAGGCGCAGCCTTAGCAAGCATCTCCGTGCCAATCAGGGTACTGGCGCCAGGTTTGTTTTCCACCAGCACTGGCTGCCCCATAGATTGCGTCATTTTTTGCGCCAGCATGCGAGCCACTATGTCCGCCCCGCCCCCTGCTGGGTAGGGTACGATGAAACGGATGGGCTTGTTGGGATAACCTGCCTGCGCTAGAGCCTGTGAAACGCTGATACTAGCCAGAGTGGCAAAAAAGATACTCAAAAGGCCGCGCCGAAAAGGTAATCTAAATGTCAACTTAAATGTCATATCAACTCTCCTTAAATAAAAAAATGGTCTCAATCCAACTACACGTTCAACTCTTTCTCGTGCAGGGCATGCGCCGCACGATTGGCGCTACACCACTTGGCGCCAGCCTGAATGTAGTTCAAGCAAAATAACGAACCGTTAGCATCTAATTCAAGCTAGGGCTTTTTGTAAGAAAGAACAGGTACGTTCTCGCGCCAAGGCCACATCAGCTGCAGCACCTCGTGTGTAAAAGCCGTGATTGGCGCCAGGATAAACATACATCATGACTGAGGGTTGAAGTTGTAATGCGTCCGAAATGGCTTTACGGGCTGGTTCAGGCACGTAGGGGTCAAGATCGCCAAAATGCAGCATCAACGGACATTGCAAATCCGAGGCCAAGTGCAAGTGGGTTTCAATGCCCACACCGTAAAACGAGACCGCCGCATCAACTGACGCAGATGCCGCAGCCAGGTAAGCCAACTTGCCCCCCAAGCACATACCAGCAACAGCCACCCGACCCGAAAAACTGGGCAATGAACGAATGTGTTCGACCGTGCTGGAAATGTCCAGCAGACCATCACTGTCTTGGTACTTATGCAGATAACCCATGGCTTTAGCGATATCTTCTTTGCTATGCGTGAGGCTGATATTGGGTCCCAAACGCCAAAATAAATCAGGCGCATACGCCAAGTAACCATCTTCTGCAAACCGATCCGCTACTGCGCGGATATGGGAAGTGACGCCAAATATTTCTTGCAACACAATCACAGCGTGGCCATTGGGTTGCGCTGGAAGACTAACATAGGCACCAAAATGCTGGCCTGTGCCAGCGTTGATGGACTCATTGTGTGTTGCCATAGCTTCTCCTAGTGCGTGTAGCGACCGCTGATCACTTCGCGAGCGATCGAGTTTTTGTGAATTTCCACCGTTCCGTAACCGATGGACATTCCTCTGACGTCACGAAAATACCGCTCATAGGGATAGTCTTCAGATAGACCACAGGCCCCTGCCAGTTGCATCGCCTCGTTTGTGACATGCACGGCCATCTGATTAACAAAAGCTTTGGTGATAGAGGTGTCAACAACGCTGGGCTTGCCCTCATCCACTCGCTGTGCTGCCCGGTACAACAGCGCCCGCGCGGCTTCGATGTTCATGGCCATATCAGCTAACTTCCATTGCAATCCCTGGTTGTCTGCGAGGGGTTTGCCAAACTGATGACGGCCTTTGACATGGCTGACGATCTGTTCAAACGCGGCCTGTGCGACTCCCAAACAGACAGGAGGATTGCCGGTGATGCGATCGGCGTCAAGCACACCCAAAAGCTCTCGCATACGTCCGGCTTCGAGTAGCAAGTTACTTGCGGGAATACGACAGTTCTCAAATACCAATTCGGCCATACCGGTGCCGCGCAAGCCCAGTAAATCCAGGTGATTTCCAATCGTGAAGCCCAGGGTATCGCGATGCACTAACACCGCGCCCATGCCCTTCATGCCAGGATCGTTGGTCAAGCGTACCCAAACCAAGAACAGATCAGAGACCTGGGCACCAGTGCACCACAACTTGCTACCGTTGATAACAAATTCATCGCCCTCTCGCACGGCCCGGGTTTGAACATTGCCGACATCTGAACCAGCATTGGCTTCAGACATGCTCCAAGCGGTCAACAACTCGCCGCGCACGATAGCAGGTAAATAGGCTTGTTTATGCGCTTCACTGCCCAAGGCCAAAATGGCGCGCGGAGTGGCCCCATCGGTACACGAATACAAAATAGCCGTGTTAGCGCAATAGCGTGCGATTTGCTCAACCACCAACACGTTTTCCATTACACCAAGCCCAGCGCCTCCGTATTGCTCGGGCATGAATAAGCCGGTATAGCCCATCTCGGCCAATGGCTTCAGGTTATGCACCGGTGCTTGGTAGAGCTTGTCAGCTGTGGCAGCATGAGGACCAAATTTATCCCGTGCCAAGACGCGCACACTGTCTCGTATGAGGCGTTGCTCCTCGGTTAGTCCGTGATCTTTCATCTGCGCAGTTCTCCGGGCAAGTGCTGAAGTTGTTGGGCGTAAAACAGACGTGTTTGTCAAGCTAACGTTTGAGCATGGGCTGAGGCCTCTTCTTCAATTCGCTCCCAAATTTCACGTGCCAGTGGGTTGCGCAACTCTTCTGCGAGATGGCCTACGATGCCAATGGTCCGACCAATGACAGCCAAACCGCGACATAATTTCCAAGGAATCCCCAACTCGGACGACAAGGCGCCAATGGCGCCGGTCGCGTTGATTGGTAATTGACCTGGCTTGTTCAGGGCACGTTCGGCCGACAGGGCTATATGCTTCATTAACTCGACATGCTTGCCACTCAGTCCGTGTTGGTCAGCCAATTCGAACAGGCGCGGTGTTCGAGGGTCGATAGGCTTATGAAGGTTGTGACCAATGCCAGGAATGGGCGTGCGCGTTGCAATATGGCGCTTCACAATAGCTTCGGCCATGGCAGGCAGTGCGTCCATCGGCGTATTGGCTACCTCGCCGAATAGTGCTTCTTGCAACATGCGCGCAGAGCCCTCAGCGGTGCCCGCAAACGTAGTACCCATTCCCAAGATACCTGCGGCCACGGCACCCTGCAGCGACTCGGGAGCTCCAAGATAGGTCAGTCGCGAGGCAATGACCATGGGTGTCATTCCATGCTCAACCAAAGTTGAGAGCAAGGCGTTGAAGACTACTGATTCACCGGGTGTAGGTAAGCGACTTTGAATTTCTAGAAAAGCAAAATCACCCAAATTGAGTTTACCTAGGATGTCCCCTGTAAGGCTCATACCTTTAACTGTAATGCTGGTGGTATTACTCCAGCCCATTTCCGACTGAAGTGGTTTAATTTTTCGGCTCACACTATCTCCTCGCTTAAATGTCCTGCCGACACTATATTCTTATCAATATAGGGGAATCTAATCATGCGCGCAATCGATACGCAGCATAGTTCATATTAATTTAATGAATTGGGGAAATTCTGTCGTTTCAGCAAAACTTTAGATATCTTTCATTAATCAGTTTTTCGGATCAGGGTCAAAAAGGCAAGCTCTAAGCTTGTGCTTGTGCCAGCCCTCAACTGCTGATGAAAGATTAGGTTTTTATTGAATTAGTGACGCTACCTGGACTGCAGATCCAAACGCCAAGGTCAAACCCAGCCCACCATGGCCTGTATTGAAAATCAAGTTTTCGGGTGCATCTTCTCTTTTTCCAACAACAGGCAATCCTGTTGGAGTCGCTGGTCGAAGCCCCGCCCAAGCTTGCGATACTGGGCAGGTTTCTAGCTGTGGGAAAAGGTGGTGTGTCGCAGCAATTAATTTCGCGATCGCGCTGCTATCAATGCTTGCATCGTATCCAACAATTTCAGCCATCCCAGCAACACGCAAACGATGACCCAGTCGTGCAAATACAATTTTCCTAGATGTATCTGTCACATTGACATGAGGTGCAAGATTTTCCGAAAGTACATTTGTTTCTGCTAAATCGAAAGTAACGCTATAGCCTTTGATCGGATAAATGGGCAATGACACATTCACAGATCTAGCCAAGCTTGCACTTGAAGAGCCGCAAGCTAGAACAAAAAAATCAGCGTCAATCGAATCTGACTTGGTCAGAACTTCTGTCACTCGCCTTCCGCGCACAGTCAGTTGGCAAACGGTATTATTCAATAGAAATTGAACACCTCTTGTGCGCAAAATAGCTTCAAGACTCGTGCAGAGTTTCAATGTATCGATTGCACATTCGGATGCTGTGTAAATACCGCCAACAATATTGCTTTTGTAATGCAGCAAGGCTGGCTCTAATTGAATGCAGTTGAGCGGATCAAGAGCTTGTTGCTCACAGCCCAAGGACGCCTGCAACGCCATTTGTTTTTGAGCAGCTGAAAATGATTTTTGCGATGAATACAGTACGAGCTTGCCAGTTTTTGAAAAATCGCAATCAATTTTTTCTCGATCACGCATGGCATCTAGGCTTACTCGGCTAAGTCCTGCTAAAGCAATCAGTTCGGCGGTTGAGTTTTCGGAATCGGTGCGGTTACAAGCTCTTAAAAATGAAAGTAACCAAAGCCATTGCTGTGGATCAAATTGGGGGCTCCACTTTAGGGGTGAATCTGACGAGAGCAAAAGTTCAGGCAAGTGAGCCCAGATGGAGGGGTCGGCCAATGGTTGCACATAGCTGTAGCTCAATTGAGCGCCATTTTGACCACTGGCACCAGCGCCAACTTGATCAGCACCATCAACGACAGTGACCTTAAAACCCCTTTGGTTCAGTTCGTACGCTGTACTCAAACCAATAATACCGGCCCCCAAGACACAGACGTGCATTTCAATGCCTATCGTTGAAACTTT
>Ga0209550_10006610_pt1 | contig 10804 bp, 12 predicted proteins | sample LauGreSuBDMM15SN_2_FD_187567 | JGI IMG/M metagenome (GOLD analysis project Ga0209550, IMG submission 187567) | Freshwater lake microbial communities from Lake Michigan, USA - Su13.BD.MM15.SN (SPAdes) (version 5) | ecosystem: Environmental > Aquatic > Freshwater > Lake | place: Lake Michigan... | reverse complement strand
TGTAAACTATGCAACGCTGTAAACTATGCAACGCTGTAAACTATGCAACGCTGTAAACTATGCAACGCTGTAAACTATGCAACGCTGTAAACTATGCAATCTTTCGAAAACTCTCTTGTATCCTTCCTAAAGAGGGTAATTTTTCAGATAATAAACACACAGTCATCCTATCTCGTGTAAGATAATTACGGATCAAATCTTTCATATCCGAGTGTTTTATGGGCTCAATGTATTTGGTATAAACGTCGTCATACGATGTTATATCACAAACGCGGTCACGCATGATCCACTCCAATCCGTTGTATTCCGCACGATCCTTATCGCGCGCTTGTTGGAGGATATAGTTCCCTTTTTGATTTCCTTTTGCCGTATCAAACTCCTTTTTCGTAACGCCATTAGATATCAAATCACATATACAATCCACAATCAGTGGGAGAACTCCCCTCCCCGCGTCTCCATTTCGCAATAATTTCGCTGAATCCGTTTGTGTAAATATCGTAAAATCACCCACTCGTTCATGGTATTCGGTTTCCACTTCGATGCCATATGTCAACCCATGTTTTTCGCGTAATAACATAAACAATCTACCACTCATACCTCCTATCAATATTGTTTTTAATAATTCCAACTTATATTTATCGGGAGAATCCATACCGCAGGTTCGGAACCCAAGGGTGAGCAACGTATTTGTAACCCCCTTTTTGGTTTGTAATTGAAACTGTATATCGGATTGAGGTGCGATTTCATGGCAAATGGACAATGGGCCTGCGCCAATGCGATTGCTTTTCTGTTTCGCGATCAGCGTAGAAGAAACAAGGTTTTGAATTCGCCGAAAGGACATGGTCGAAACAATGCTCATTACCATATTATCGGGTTGATAACATGCGTGATAAAATTGGAGAACATCTTCATACTTTGGCGGGGTTTCCTTGGGGTGATATTTTATAGAGTCCACGGGGTGTTCATAGGAACTTCCCTTGTATACTAAGGCATCGGAATTCTCATAAATAATATCTTGAAAATCATTACTATCATCAATGTTCTCTTCCACGACGACCGCAAACTCTTTTTCATATTCTTTTTTCGGAAAAGTGGAATTTAATACCATATCGCCCAATATAGACAGACAATTATGCACATAGTCATTTTGACAAACCACAATGTAGCAAGTAGTGCGTTTTATGGTAAATGCATTAAATTCGGCACCGATTTTATCATATTCTATAAAAATGTCTTTGGGGTTAGATATACGACGTGTTCCCTTGAAACACATGTGTTCTATGAAATGTGCGACACCACGTAGATTGTCAGGTTCATGAACGGATCCTACATTGCAGTATAAATAAATATAAGTTAGAGGAACGGTCGTTTTGGAAGGTTCATAAATAACACGCAATCCGTTGGGGTAAGTATGATGACGGATTTGCATAGATATTATAAATGGAAGATCTATAATATCTAGAGAATTCATTTGACCACAACTTTATTGAGGTCCTTGGCCAATTTCTAAAGGAACACGTCCATAATCGGGTTCAATCGTGCTTTGGTTCCAGGGTCCAATGTCGGACTTCGAGATCACAGGGTCGGAACGGAGTTGAAGGTTCGGGTTGCGAAGGGTTTGACCGATCGTGTCTAAACCAATGTGGTAACCCGCTTGGAGAAGATCGGGCATAAGGATGTTTCCTTGGTTCATTGTGTTCGGGTTCAACGCACTCCATTGGCTATTTTGGTCTTTGGGAAGTAAATCACTGGGGTTGGCAACGGGTTGGAGGGCATATCCAGAAGGAGCACTGGCACCAACGGGAGCAGATGCGGGACCAGCAGAAGCGCCGGCGGAAGCAGCCGCCTTGGCAGAAGGAGCGGATTCAGCAGATCCGTCCGTCATCAAATCATGAATGTTTGTCTTGGACCCGGAATAGGTGAAGAGACCCCACATGAGAACTAAAAATATAAGAAAGACGATCACGCGTTCTTTTGTAAAAAACTTTAAAAAACCTCGTTGGATATCCTTAAACATACCTGTATATAAACAGGTTGATAAAATTATTTTGCGCGATATGGTATTATTATTTACATCGGACATTCATGTCTACAAGGATCCCGCCTCCTTTCCTTTTATTTTTTCTCTAAATCCGTCGTGGAATCGGAAATCGTTTCGATGTTCTCTTCTTCTCCTTCTCCTTGTTCTTCACCATCCTCAGATCCCGCCTCGCTATCTTCATCGCTATCATTGATGTCGTCTAACATGTATGTATTTTTGATACGCTTTGCTTCTAAATAAGAGGAAAGTGCTAAATCTCGTGCAATTTTCGCCTTACGCCGGGCCTCTCTATACATTTCGTAATAAACATCATTCCTTTCTTTAATATGTATGGGTTCGCTATTGACCAATTCATCTAAAGGAATTTCGATTTCTTGCATACCATCGAAAAGATCGATTTTGTCTAAAGGATATTCTTCTAGGGAAGGGTCAGTAACAATATTATTGGTTTCTTCATGCTCGTTGGATTCTGTAACCGTGGTGTTCTCATCTACGATATTGGTTTCGAGGGCGCTGTTTTTATTATCTACCTCCACTGTAACATTCGAGTTCTCTACTGTGGGTATCCCGTTGGTCTCTTGCACGGTCAATAATGGGCTACCCCCTGCAATCTCTTGTTTGCGAGTGAGTAAACATTTTTCAAAGATATCGACGGGATGGAGAACCAAGATTTGCTTTATTTCCATTTCGATTTGAAAACTACGAGCCGAGCATTTTATGCCTTGTATTTCCAAAATTGTCATGATATCCGTTTTATCGGTCAATGTGTCCATGGCCACTTCTTGTTCCTGTTCGTCATAAATTTTGAGAACAGGTTTTCCTAAAACAGGAGTAATATTTACACGTGCAATGTAGTATTTCCCAGATTTATAAATTTTCAAGGGTGAGGAGAAATAGGTTTCAACATCATGCATTTCCATTTCGCCATCAAACCATTCCTTTCGATTCTTATAAATATATTCCTGGCAATAAGTCTCTAAATTTTCCATCCATTGGATAAACTTTTCGTTTTCGTGCGTAAACACCAAATCAGTGTAAAAACGTTTACCTACACGTAAGATCCCCTGTTTTGTTTTGCATTTTGGCGGTTGAATATAAATGGGTTGTTGGTTCGCGAGAAATCGTATAAAATGGTTGCCGCCTGCCATAACCGTTGGTTTCACAAGTGTTATGTTCTCAAAATGAAATGTTTCATTGGTATCAAAAATGTGTTGCATAATTCTATCTATTCTCTTTCTGGATAAAATTCTATGCGGGCGCTGACGCATATATACGAGACAAAATATATGAAAAAATGAGAGAGAAACGAATGTGAAAAAGAAAAATGGTTGCGTGATATCCGTCGCCGTAATAAGAATAACGGACAGGCATGGGATACTCCACCTTGTTCATCATGCATTTTCGCAACGTCTCTAGTTTTGTGGAATATTTATTTATTCGATACGTAAGTCTGTGTCGGTGTGTATAATGCGGAATCCAAACTCGATCTTCGAGTTCTGTCTTATAGCACAATATTTTATTCACAATTTCGATGGGTAAATTTTGCATGGTCAATGTCTTACTGTCTTATATTTGGACCGTAGAATCCAAAATGCAAAAAATATGCCTCTTCCATCTAGCAGTGCGTGCTTCGCAACATCCGTGCTTCGCATTGCGTTTAGTATGTCTATCCATTTTGTTTCGTTTATGTAGGAATGAAAAATATAAAAGACACATGTATTGAATTTTTACAGAATGAAGATATACGAAAGGATGTAAAAGACATCATTAAACCGATTGTTAATATTGTATACAACGAACTATATGTGTATCTTTGGTTGATATGTTTGTATAATGTGTTTTTAATTTTCATCATTTTAGCAAATCTATTTTTGTTATTACATTTTCTCAAAAAACCAAACACAATCGTTACAATGCTGTCGGATGTGTAAAGACGCGCCCGTGAATATATACCAGCGTCCCTTCAAATCGTTACTGGGATCTGACCATTGAAGAATTTAATCTTTCTATAAAGTATAGGATGTCGAGAAAAATGCAAAAAAAGGAAAAGCGTTCTATGCGTGGGGGAGATGGCGCTGCTGATTTCGCCAAAACCGTATATGGTGATGCTGGTCAACACCATGCTGGTTCTCAATATAGTAATGTGATTGCCATGGGAGCACCCGCGCTTAGCGACCCTAATACAACACCTAGTCCTGTTGTTGGTGGTGGCGGAAAACGCTTTAGCAAAAAACAACGCGGCGGAGATGGTGCTGCCGACTTTGCGAAAGCCGTGTATGGTGATGTCGGGCAACAACACGCTGGATCTCAATATGGAAATGTGATTGCTACTAACAATACGTCTGTGCAAGCACAAGCACCGGCAGCAAATGGCGCGATGAAGGGTGGGAAGAAACGCAACATGTTGAAACGCCAGTTCAAGATCCCTGCGTTTTTAATGTACATCAACCCGTTTTCGAAGTCACAAAAAAAAGGGAAACCGGCGAAGAAGCGTCATGGCAAAACACAAAAACGATAAATCACCAACGACTCACCCTGGTGACTTTAGCAATATGTATTCCCATGATTTCTTCGCAACCAATGCCAAAATGCGTATTTCATGACATGATTGATATATAATATTTTCTGCCAATATTATATACGTAAACTATGACAGCCTGGACAACATTTGTCACCAAATTGTTTCGCGACCGCAGCAAAAAAAACCCGGACTATAAATTCAAAAATGCATTGAAAGATGCTGCGAAATTATACAAGAAAGGTGGTGCCGATGGCGATAAGGAAGAAGAGAAATACGCCGCCGGTGAACTCGAACCTGAACTCGAACCTGAACTCGAACCTGAACTCGAACCTGAACTCGAACCTGAACTCGAACCTGAACTCGAACCTGAACTCGAACCTGAAGTTGCATCTGAACTCGAACCTGAAGTCGCGTCTGAACTCGAACCTGAACCCGAACCTGAACCCGAACCTGTGCCTGGTGCGCAGGTGCAGACGGCTGGGTCGGAATCTTGCAGATTCGGCGGCAAGCGCAACTCGCGCCGTAACAAAAAAGGTGGCAAAAAGAGTTCGCGCAAGATGAAAAAGGGCGGCAAAAAGAGTTTGCGCAAATCGAAAGGGTCGCGTGCGTCAAAAAAGAACCGCGCGTAAATGACCTATATGCAAATTTGTTATTATTATATATATTTTTTATGATAACAAATCAACCTGACACACAGTCACAACAATCCATTATTGCCCAACCTATATTGGCAAGTCGAGAACAATTCGCGGAAGATATAAAAAAATGGGTAATACTAGATACACAGTTGAAAGTGGTGAATGAAAAAACAAAACAAATGCGTGAAATGAAAAACGATCTTCAAAGCCGAATTTACGACTACATGGAAAAGGCGAAATTGTTGGATAAAAAAATTGGAATTCATGACGGAGAACTTCGATTTGTGGAAAAGAAAGAGCAAACCGCATTGAGTTTCGGATACATCGAACGTTGTTTAGGGCAAATTCTATCAGAAAAGGAACAGGTAGACTATATTTTACAATATCTGAAAGAAAAACGAGAAACACAGGTTGTAAAAGAATTGCGCAGAACGTATACGAAAAAATAAATGTATAAACACTATATAGCACACTTGAAGATGATTTCGCATGAACAACATGAAAAAGAGAAAATGTTTATTGAAAAATATATCTATGGAAAAGACGAACATGGGAAAAATATGTCGGGTGGATATCCTATAAAAGAATACGTGGATTCAACAATGACTTCGCATATAGGACTTGAGCGTTTACAAGATCTCTCTGTGCCAATTGGATTGGTGCATATCCAACCCAAACATAACAGTCTCTGGCATAGTGGCGGCGGAAGAAGCAAAAGTGGGTCCACACCCCTTTGTCATGAAATCAAAATCATGGGCAATGATCAACTGGATAAAATGTTGCAGGCCGTTTGTCACAGGGGGTCGAATCGGACCTCTAGGAAAATACGTAAAAACAGTGTGTAAAAAAGCCAACAGAATAAATATATTATATTATAGAGAAAAACATGGAAGAACTAGCAAACACATTGTATAACACAAAAGTTATTCTATTTCTTCTTATGGCCATGTTTACGTATGTCCTATGTTCCGTATATTTTATCGGTTATGCTTATAATAAGGCATTTGTTGTATATAATAAAAAGTTGGATGCGATTTATGAACTTATTGTCGAAAAAAATAATCGAGAACATGATGAAGAACATACTCGTAAATAATAGGCCGATGAGTTACAGACACACATATTTTTTATGAATATATTCTACAAAATATGACAAAACAAAAAGACAGCGTGAAAAGGAACGGGGAAAGGAACGGAAAAAGGAACGGAAAAAAGAACGCGAAACCAAAAACAAAACCGAAAGAGATTGAAAAAACGGTCCCGTTGGGAGAGAACATCGTCCGCACCATTGCCAATTTCATCCAACCTTATATTCAACCTGCATGGGGGGTATATTACGGAATTTTACATATGATTATCATGTGTTTTGGAGCAATTGTTTTATTATTCGACACCAATATATATGATCTCACTGTTTTATTAAACATTGTTGCACTTGATGCGATGTCCTGTGTTTTTCTACATAATTGTCCGTTAACGATTTTAGAAAGGAAACATTTGGGAACAAGCATCGTCGGAACACGCATGTTTCTGTTTCAAAATATGAAAATTTGCTATACTTGTGATCACGAATACGAAATTACACTTGAATTTTTATCCAATATAGCGGCGCTTATTGTAGGAAAAATTTTCTTACTTATTATGTCGAAACTGTTTAGCATTGAATTCACAGTGTCTTTTGCAACATCGACCCTATAAACAGGATGTTATTGGCGTCGAAATGTGTAAAAATAAAGGGTGTGTGTATCATATACAACGGATAACCCGTGTTCGTATCAAAAGAATGAACCAAAAATGGAGGGACATCCTGTTTTCCTTCTATGAAAATGCTATACCGTGGACACTTTTTTTCCTATGTTCAATTTGGCTATGTGACGGGAACATCGCACATGGTATAGTTGCATTTCTATATGCGTATTTTATTAATTATTTAGGGCATACACTATTACACTCGGAATATACGTATTATAATATGTATTCTATACCACATTGTTATCATCATAGCAATGATCATTTGTCCACCTATGTTACAAATATTATTGCTGAGATTTCTATGATGACGGGTTTTTTAATGATACCGAAATATATTTACCCTCTGTATCCATGGACAATATGGATAAACGAATGGGTTTCATGTTTCAACTCCATACTATATACTAGCATACATTACATAAATTACACGTATCATAAAGTCAATGCGTATCATGTGAAACACCATGAGAACGAAGGGACGAATTATTTCCCGGACATTTTTGACGCGATATTGGAAACAAAACACAAAGATACGGATGCGCAAGAATCCATCGAACATAAAATACCAAACATTATCGTTGCGTTTCTTATTGTATTTTTTATGAAGATCATCTACGATGGCCAATCTGAGCCGGTCCAACAATTATGGAAAGAAATCGTGCTTGTTGTGTGGATAATGGCCACCTTTGGTCTAACACTTGTATCGATGAAAATAGTAAAACAACAAATCGATGATAGATTTTCGACGACGGAGTGGGGTTCGACCCAATAATATTACAACATGTTGTTACCATAATATGTAACAAAATGTGCACCGGCCTTATGCCACTTACCCTTGAGAGATTAATATTGCGACCATTTTTTGTTATTGTAGGAATTCACGGAAACCGTGTTTTTCCATTGGTTCAGTTTCTTTTCCATTTCAATATCAGCGGCGGTTTGTGGATACGCTGTATTTTGGCGTGCATTCATTTTCGCCAAATCATCGGCCGTGGGTTTCGGTTTTTGTCCATAACAGTTTACGCCGAATTTGATATAGGGGTTTGCGATAAAGCCGCCGTTTACACCGGGTCTTCCACAGTCATTTTTGTGGTTATCCGTGGCCTGTAATTTCGTCCACGTCGACTTTTGTGTCGGAAAAAACGCCATTTGTCCGTCGGACCACCCGTAATTACACCATTCTCCTCCCTTTTGATAGGACTGTTCAATTTGGTCATAGGTTGCCAATTTTGCACCATATATATTACATACCGCCTGTGCGTCTGAATAGGTATATACATTATTCGAAACATTAAAGACTTCGTCGGTCGGATTTCCCGCATTTGCAAGACAACTCGACGCGTCTGAAACGGTGGGCTTAGGAATTCGATTCCCAGAAGCATCCACTTGATTGCCGGACGCATCTATCAAATGACCGGACGCATCGATAGAAAAAGTCGGCTGTTCCCCCAAAATGTTGAGTTTCGAAAGGACATCCGTGATCGATACACCGAGAACATATTTGAAAAAATCTACGAACAATATAATCATAAATACAACCCACAAACCAGTTTCGATTAAATAAATGGAAATAGGTTTCGTAGTTTCTGTCATGGGTAGTTGAAAAAAATATACGACAATGTAAAATAGAAAAATGGACAGAAGAGCCGTGAAAAAGGAGGATGGGTCATTCACATAGGTAGTAAATTGGGAATACGTTTTTTTCAAAAGCGATGCCTTGTCCGTTTCTGTAAAATACGTAATGATCAAATAAAGAAGCAACCCTCCTAAAAAAAGAGCGTCCAATATTCGACCAATGATGCTAGGTGCTCCGCCAGTCTCCCCATTTTTGGAAAAGAAAAACTTCATCACAAAATATGCTACAAAATATATTGCTAAAAACCATAAAATCAAAACCATGTTGGATGATGTAAATATGGTATTGAATATATCTTGAATAGAATTCGTTGCCGATGAAGCCGATGCTGAAGTTTTTCCTGTGGTGTTTCCAGAAGAATCGATAACATTTCCAGAGGAATCCATTCTAATAAATATTCAACGATGTATTATATTATATCAGATTATTTTTTTTACGGTAAAACAAACAATAGGCCATTGGTGTTACGATACTCGAAACATCGTCGATGCGGTTGACATTACGATCATTATAATGATACCACTCATTCGTAGCATTTTTCACAAAAGAAGTATAGTGTCCACCAGCCGGACCACCCATGTGATTGCACACACCATATAAATCATAGACGTAACTTTTCGCATTATACCCTCGCACGTATTTCGATAAATCCAGGTTTTCTAGCGGAAACTCAATGCGTTGGTTCATTTTTCCCCGACCATCGGGCGTAAACCGCTTCAATGAAATAACGAGGATATTCGGGAAATTCCAAAACGAGATTTGCTTCCGCACGTTCTCCTTTTGTTGACTCGTTTCGTTGAACCATGCATTTTCCCCGTCTAAAAATTCAGGTCGCACAAACAAATCGAAACACCCATATAAATTCGTGGCCATTTCATTTCCATACAGAATTGGCAAATCCAATATAAAATAGGATTCGGGCTTTATGATGTGTGAGACGTTTCCGTCGATCGATGAAATTTCGGACACATACATACCATAAAACATTTCCATGATTTCAGAATACTCTTTTTCATACGTCGCTTTTAATGCATTGTAACACTTCACTGCAATTTCGTCCGTCAACGATGACGGATTTCCAAGAACACGCATATTCACCGTTCTACAAATAGAGTTGTGTATACAATCCATCATGAATAATAAAAATTCGGGCATATCGTTTTGGGCGAATCCTGTGAATAAATCACGGTTTTTTTGTTTGGCTATTTTATGAACATTATATACAAATTTTTTAGGTGTTACAATTCCATTTCCGCTCCACATCACCTTTCGCAAATCATTCCATTCATTCAAAATCGTCGTATCCGGCGATTTGGCCTTGGGCAATCGGTTATATTTCTCAGAACTCAAAAACTCATTGAGTTCATAGGTATGATTTAATACTTGTAAACTTGAATTCAAAAAGCAGGTGTTCCCCAGATTTTCCAAACCTGTCATCCCTTTATTGTGATATTTTGTCAAATCCATATAGAAAGAATTTTTTTAGTTACTGTATTAACTTCACAAATCTTTATATAGATTGCAAAAATGTCAAATGGGAATTCTGCTGACTTGAATAATGCAATTCGTATTGAAATTCAACGTATAATTCAATCCTTTACTGACACAATGCCGGGCGCACCTCCTCCTCATCGCACAAATACATATTCAAACACCGCGCCCCATGAAAACACCATGTATATTCAGTTTTTAGAAACAATAGCCCATGATTATAACCAAAACATGCGTGAGTATCAATCGAACATCCGGTGTATATTTCAAATTTTATATGAACTTATTGTGCAACAACGACAACGACCTATACAAGAGCCTTCGTATACGGTTCCGCAACAACATTATCAAACAGGTCATTCACAACGTTTTCCGAGGACAGGTTCTCGACAACAACCGCCATTGCCACCGCAAACCACACAATCCGCGAGACACACACAACGTCCCTTTCGTGAGCCCACGCTATCGCAAATTCTTCAGAATTTATCGTTTCGACCAACAACGCAGCGTAGACAACCCACACAATTTCAAGATGTGATTGTTCGTCCAACGCCGGAGCAAATTTCATCGGCCGTAAACCGGTTCAACTACGAAACCACATTGCAACTGCGAAATACCAATTGTCCGATTACCTTGGAAGATTTTCAAGAGGGTGATCCGTTAATGCAAATTGTATATTGCCAACACTGTTTCCATGAAAATGCATTGGAAAATTGGTTTCAACA
>Ga0209550_10006607_pt1 | contig 10806 bp, 11 predicted proteins | sample LauGreSuBDMM15SN_2_FD_187567 | JGI IMG/M metagenome (GOLD analysis project Ga0209550, IMG submission 187567) | Freshwater lake microbial communities from Lake Michigan, USA - Su13.BD.MM15.SN (SPAdes) (version 5) | ecosystem: Environmental > Aquatic > Freshwater > Lake | place: Lake Michigan... | reverse complement strand
ACCCAACAATTCTTGGAGGAATTCAAGGCCTACAACAGCAATATTACGTTTCAGTTTATCAATCCGTTAGAAAATGAAACCAACCGCGATACCGTAATGGCTTCGTTTCTAGCCAAAGGCATGTTGCCTGTGAATGTCACGATCAATGACAAAGGCAAACAAACCCAAGAAGTAGTTTTTCCTTGGGCATTGGCTACCTACGAAGGCCGAACCGTAAAAGTTCCCCTACTCAAAAACAATATGGGTGCCAGTACGGCCGAGAAAGTAGTGAGTTCGGTGCAGCATTTGGAGTATGCATTTGCCCATGCGATTCACACCATCAGCAAGCACAAACAAAAAAAGATCGCCGTAATTAAAGGCAATGGAGAACTACACGATTTATTGATGGCCGATTTCATTAAGCAAGTCCGTGAAAATTACTTTATTGGGACCTTTACCTTAGATTCAGTGGCCAAAAAACCTGCTGAAAGTTTGGCCTACCTTAAAAAGTATGACATGGCCATTATTGCCAAACCTACTGAAGCCTTTAGCGACCAAGAAAAATTAGTGCTGGATCAGTTTATATTAGGCGGAGGAAAAACACTCTGGTTGATCGATCAGGTGAATATTGAACTGGATAGTCTATACAATCCATCGGGTTCATCATTGGCCTATCCGTTTGATCTAAATTTAAACGACCTATTTTTTAAATACGGCATCCGCATCAATCCAACTTTGGTCAAAGATGTATTGGCAACGCCCATTGCATTGGCCGCAGGCGAAAAAGGATCGGGCACCCAGTACACTCAATACCCTTGGTTTTACAGTCCTTTAATTTATCCCAACGCCAAACACCCCATTGTCTCGAATGTAGATGGTATAAAATTTCAGTTTACCAACGGTATGGAGGTACTCAAAAACGACCTGAAGAAAACGGTTTTACTCCAATCATCTCCCTACTCCAAAACCGTGGGTGCGCCCATACAGGTGCGCTTGGACATGGTGAGCGAACGTCCTGAACAAGCTGAATTTACAGGCAAAGGCAGTATTCCTGTGGCCGTGTTGGTAGAGGGTGAATTTCATTCGGTTTACGAAAACCGAGTGTTGCCATTTGCTGATAGAACGTTTCAGAAAATTGGGATTTCCAACAAAATGATTGTGGTTTCGGATGGTGATGTGATTCGAAATCAATTGGATAAGGAGTACCAACCCTTGGAATTGGGCTACGACAAATGGACCAATAAACTCTACGGAAACAAAGAGTTTATGTTGAACTGCGTCAATTACCTGTTGGATGATTCCGGACTTATTAACATTCGCAACAAAACAGTAGAACTTCCGCTCTTGGATCAAGAAAAAGTCTACGTCAATTATACCGTAAGTCAAGTGTTAACTATTGGATTGCCATTGGTAATTTTGGCCGCATTTGGATTGGTTTTTACCGTTTTGCGCAAGCGAAAATTTGCCAACTAATGTTAATAAAATTCTTTTTGATATTTAGTTGTTTAGGATATATTTGTAGACAATGTATGAAGCTCCACTTTAACGAAATTCTACACCCATAAAAAAAGTAAGAAAATGAAATTTATCGTATCTAGTTCGTATTTATTAAAACAACTTCAAGTGTTGGGAAGTGTTATTAACAGCAATAACACACTGCCTATTTTAGATAACTTCCTGTTTGAACTCAACAGCAAAACACTCACTGTTTCTGCCTCCGATCTAGAAACGACTATGTCGGCCACCCTAGAAATTGATTCGACCAGCAAAGGTAGCGTAGCCGTTCCAGCCAAATTATTACTCGAAATTCTCAAAACATTCCCAGAGCAACCCCTCACCTTTACTGTCGAGGAAAACAGCACCATCGAAATTAGCTCAAACTCCGGAAAATATGCCTTGGCCTATGCGCCAGGGGAAGAATTCCCAAAAGCCGTTAGCTTAGATAATCCATCAACTACCTTAGTTCCTGCCGATGTATTGGCCACTGCGGTAAGCAAAACCATATTTGCTGCCGGAAACGATGATTTACGCCCGGTAATGTCAGGTGTGTTTTTTCAGTTTTCTCCCGAAGGATTAACGTTTGTAGCTACCGATGCACACAAATTAGTGAAGTATGCGCGCACCGATGTAAAAGCGTCGCAAGTGGCTGATTTTATTATGCCCAAAAAACCATTGACCATTTTAAAAAGTATTTTAGGCACATCTGATGCTGAAGTGTCTATCGAATACAATGATTCTAATGCTACTTTCTCATTTGACAATTACATTTTGTTGTGTCGCTTAATTGACGGGAAATATCCCAATTATGAAGCGGTTATTCCAAAAGAAAACCCAAATAAATTGGTGATCGATCGCACTCAATTTTTAAACTCTGTGCGTCGTGTAGCCATTTTCTCTAATAAAACTACCCATCAAATTCGATTGAAAATTGCTGGAGCAGAACTCAACATCTCTGCTGAAGATATCGATTATTCCAACAAAGCCGAAGAGCGTCTCACCTGTGATTACCAGGGTGACGACTTGCAAATCGGTTTCAACTCGCGTTTCTTGACCGAGATGCTCACCAACTTGCAATCGGATATGATTTTACTGGAAATGTCCTTGCCGAATCGGGCAGGAATTTTAACTCCAGTTGACGGATTAGACGAAGGCGAAACGGTTACCATGTTGGTCATGCCAGTGATGCTAAACAACTAAACACGATAAATTGCTCTCTAAGCCGACAACCTAATGGGATTTGCCGGCTTTTTTTGTCTTAAATACCCGCATTCTTTTCAACGCTATTCCCGAACTTATGATCTCAAACGACACCATTGTAGCCTTAGCAACTCCTTCTGGAGCCGGAGCTATTGCGGTTATTCGGTTGTCGGGCGAACAAGCGATTGCGATTGCCTCAACCCTATTTGAATCTAAAAGCGGGAAAATTTTAGCCCAACAAAAATCGCACACCTTGCATTTGGGCGTGATAAAAGATGGAATGCGCACCCTTGATGAAGTCTTGGTTTCGCTATTTAAAGGACCAAATTCCTATACGGGTGAAAACACGGTAGAAATTTCCTGCCACGGCTCACTTTTTATACAGCAACAAATTATTCAATTGGCCTTGAGAAAAGGTTGTCGCATGGCCGATCCGGGGGAATTTACTTTACGCGCTTTTTTAAATGGAAAGATTGATTTGTCTCAGGCTGAAGCGGTTGCCGATTTAATTTCCTCAACCAACGAAGCCAGTCATCAATTGGCCATTCAGCAAATGCGCGGCGGATTTTCAAACGAATTACAAAATCTGCGCACCGAATTATTGAATTTTGCCTCTTTGATAGAATTGGAACTGGATTTTGCAGAAGAAGACGTAGCCTTCGCTGACAGAACCGAATTTACCGCCTTGATCAACCGCATTTCCTTGGTTTTAAAGCGTCTGATCGATTCGTTTGCGGTAGGAAATGTGATTAAAAACGGTATTCCAGTAGCCATCGTGGGCGAGCCCAATGTGGGAAAATCTACTCTACTTAATGCGTTGCTCAACGAAGAACGCGCCATTGTTTCAGCCATTGCCGGAACCACGCGCGACACCATAGAAGATGAGTTGGTTATTGACGGAATAGGATTTCGATTTATTGATACGGCCGGTATTCGCCAAACAACCGACGAAGTAGAATCAATAGGGATTCAAAAAACTTTTGAGAAAATAGAGTTGGCGCAAGTGGTGTTGTATCTATTTGAGAGTTTCAAGTTTATGGTTTCAGGTTTGAACTACCTCACCGAAATTGAAAAAATAAGGAACAAATACCCGCAAAAACAGTTGGTAGTAGTGATCAATAAAATAGATTTAATTACAGCAGCTCAAATACAAGATATTAAACACCAATTAGAAAGCATTGCTGTACTGCCAATTCTGCTCTCAGCCAAAAATAAACTGGGCGTTGATGAACTAAAAAACCAATTGCTTTCCCTTGTCAATACCGGCGCCTTGCGCAACAACGAAACAATTGTAACCAACACGCGCCATTACGATGCCTTACTCAAGGCCTTGGAAGAAATTCAAAAAGTACAATACGGCATCGAAACCAATCTACCCAGCGACCTCATGGCTATTGACATTCGCGAAGCCCTGTATCAATTTGGCCTCATCACCGGTCAAGTGAGCAACGACGAGTTATTGGGGAATATTTTTGCAAATTTTTGTATCGGGAAGTAGTTGTCGGTTGTCGGTTAAGTTGATTTAAAGATTGAATGATTTAAAAATTGAATCCGTACAAAATAGAAATACCTTCTTTTAATTAGAATTGAGTTTGAAATTAATCTTTAGTGTCCTACAAATTCCCTGCTTTCTATTACCTAAACCATAACCCCTACTTCCAACTTCCAACTTCCATCCCTTAAAAGAATATTATCTCTCCTCTCTCCATCTCTAATCTATCTCATCTTTTTTCTCAAACTAAAACCCTACCTTTGCGGCTTTAAAAAATAACTATGAAGAAAATTGGTGAATACCGCAGTTTATTGGCAGTTGATCGTTCGGTAACCTTAAAAGAATTGAAAACCATTTATCGCAATGCGATGAAGGACAGTCATCCCGACAAATTTCAAGGCGATGAAGCCGGTTTGCAATTGGCAGAAGAAAAAAGTAGAGCCATTATTGAAGCCTATCATTTTTTGGTGAGCATCAACCCAGAAACTATTCAAAGTGGATTATCCGAATACCAAGAAACCTGCGCTACAGCTACGATCATAGATTACCGTTATGAAAATATTCGTTTGCATATCTATTTTTCAAACGGCAGTGCCTACGAGTACATTTCGGTACCCAAAGCCATATATGTCAAAATGGTAAATGCCGATTCACCCGGTCGTTTTGCCAAAAGACATATCTTTACGCAATATCCGTACCGAAAAGTGAGCAACCAGGAATAACTAGGTTGTATTGCTTGCTCTAATACCCCAACAAAATGGAAGTTTTTGGCTATATCTCGGCACTTTTAATTGGGATCACCCTAGGGATCATAGGTGGCGGCGGATCTATTTTGACGGTACCCATTTTGGTCTATTTGTTCCATCAAAAACCCGAACAAGCAACTGGATATTCTCTCTTTATCGTAGGGTTTACCTCGGCTATCGGTGCGATTCGCCACTATATTTTGGGCAATATCAAACTGCAGTCGGCGTTGTATTTTGCCATTCCTTCTACCCTTTCCCTCTTGCTGGTACGCAAATTTATTTTGCCCCTTGTTCCCAATCAAATTGGTGCAATTGGTCTAGTTTCAATAAACAAAGACAACCTGCTTCTTTTTGTATTTGCCCTGCTCATGTTAGCGGCGTCAGTTTCTATGATTCGTCCGTCAAAAAACGAAACTAATTCTCTGGCTGTTAAACCTTTGCAATTGAGCAAAATTGGCGCATTAGTAGGTTGTATTTCTGGTTTTTTGGGTGCAGGCGGTGGATTTTTAATAATTCCCAGCCTGTTGTTTTTTGGGAAATTGACCATGAAACATGCCGTGGGTACTTCTTTGCTCATCATTTCGACAGCCACTTTACTTGGCTTTGCAGGCGATGTGCTGCAAGGCAACCAATATGATTATGTACTATTGGCTAAAATAACCAGTCTAGCAGTAATTGGGTTGTTAATTGGCACCCAACTTTCCAAAAAAATAAGTGGCCCGCAACTGAAACCAATTTTTGGTTGGTTTGTATTGTGTATGGGCTGCTACATTATCCTTAAATCCCTTTTCTTTTCGAGCTAATCCACGCTAATACAGGATAAATACAGTTTCAATGATTATTTAATTCTGTAACTAAAGTCACAAACTGACAACAAGATGAGCCCTAATTTTGTACTTGCAAAATCTTTAAAAATTAAATATCATGTTTGACACACTTAAAAAAATATTTTCATCATCCGGAAATTCGCCCTTAAAAGAACTGATCGCCGATGCCTTTTTGGTTGATGTGCGTTCACGAGAAGAATTTAATGAAGGTAGCGTGAGAGGTGCCGTGAATATTCCGTTGGACCGCATTCAGCAAAATATCGCTACATTTAAAAACAAAAAAAACATCGTAGTGTTTTGCCGAAGTGGCATGCGCAGTAGCCAAGCCAAATCAATCTTGGAACGCATGGGAATTGACAATGTTACCAATGGTGGAACCTGGCATAACGTACAAAATCAACTTTCAAACTAAATTATGGCACAAGAAGAAAATTGTTGTGTAGTGGTTTGTGAATCCCCACTAGACCAACACTATTGGGATGCGCAATACCAATCTGAGCAAATTGGCTGGGATTTGGGTTGCTGTTCGCCAGCATTTCAGGCCTTGGTGGATGGTATCCAAAACAAAAATGCAGCCATTTTACTGCCGGGTTGCGGATCGAGTTACGAGGCTACCTATCTAGTAAGTCAAGGGTTTACCAATATTACCTTACTGGATATCGCACCTACTTTGGTGCATAAACTGCAATCTGAGTTCAGTGACTTTTCGCAAGTTCAAGTTGTTTTGGGTGATTTTTTTGCACACCAAAAACAGTACGATTATATCCTAGAACAAACCTTTTTTTGTGCCCTTCCGCCAGCCTTGCGTGTGCAATACGTGGCCAAAATGCACGAATTGCTAAAGCCGAATGGCCAACTCATGGGCTTGCTTTTTGATACAACATTTGAGGTGAGTCCGCCTTTTGGGGGATCTAAAGACGAATACATTCCTTTATTTGAATCTGCGTTTACGCTTTTGAAACTAGAGAAAACAGTATTGTCAGTTCCGAAACGATTAGGCAGTGAATTGGCGTTCCAATTTCAAAAAAAGGCCGATGTTTTGATCTCCACCTATCAATTTAAAGGCATTACATGCGGCGGTTGCAAAACCAGCGTAATGGAAAAATTTGCAACGATTCCAAACGTGTTATCGGCGCAAATGAATTCGGCCTTTGATTTTGTATTACTCACGAGTACAGCCCCTGTGGCCCTTTCAGCCTTGCAAGCGGCCATTGCCTATGATTCTGATTATCAACTAACACCGCTAAACTAAGATGAACTTTATACAAAACCTTACTCGTAATTGGCATTTTATGCGTTGGCTGCGATTGGCCTTGGCACTCTATTTGTTTGAACAAGCCTACCAAACCCACGAATATTTTTTAGTTGTCTTTGGCGGATTCTTTTTATTGCAAGCCGTTTTTAATTAGGGTTGTGGTCCCAACGGTTGTTCGATTCCAAAAAAATAATCTCATGAAAACTTCATTTCAAGAATTGATACAAAGTGAAAAACCGGTATTGGTCGATTTTTTTGCCACTTGGTGCGGGCCTTGTAAACAATTGGCGCCCGTCCTAAAAGAAGTAAAAGACCAATTGGTCGATCGCATTAGCATCATTAAAATTGATGTTGATAAAAACCAAGAAATCGCTTCCTTCTGCCAAGTGCGCGGGGTACCTACTCTCCTGTTGTTTCAAAACGGCAAACAGCTGTGGCGGCAATCGGGTGTATTAAGTAAAGCAGAAATTGTTGGGCATATTTCCGACAAAACAAAATAATGTTAAAGAAATAAATAGTTTAGTAAAAAAGTATATTTTTGATTCCAATTAATTCAAATTAAAAACCCTTAAATAATATACCATGAAAAAAGCAGTATTGATGTTGGCCTTAGTAGCTTTTACCTTTTCAACCTTAAATGCACAAGAGAAACCTAAGGCAGAAGCTAAAAAAGAATGTTCAACCGCTGAAAAAAAAGCATGTGGAACAACTGAAAAAAAAGCAGGTTGTTGTGCTGCCAAAAAAGCAGACAAAAAAGACTAATTCCAATTAGGAAAACAAAAAAGGTGTTTGAGCAATCAAGCACTTTTTTTTATTTCTATTCGCTAAAAACAAACTAGTTAATACCTTATTTTTGCACCAAATTTAATTCATGAAAATAGAACAAATTTATACCGGCTGTATAGCACAAGCGGCCTATTATTTAGAAAGCAAAGGCGAAGCTGCTATCTTTGATCCGCTGCGTGAAGTTGAGCCCTATTTGGCCAAAGCAGCTGCCGATAACGCCAAAATAACTTACATTTTTGAAACCCATTTTCATGCCGATTTTGTATCGGGTCATTTGGATTTGGCACAAAAAACAGGTGCGCAAATTGTGTTTGGTCCAACAGCTACACCCCAATTTGAAGCACTTATCGCCCAAGACAACCAAGAATTTAAAGTGGGCGATTACACCATAAAATTGTTGCACACCCCAGGCCATACGCTAGAAAGCAGCTGTTATTTGTTGCTCGACGAAAACCAAAAAGGATACGGCATTATTACCGGCGACACTTTATTTATTGGTGATGTAGGTCGACCCGATTTGGCGCAAGCCATGGTGGAAGATCTTACGCAAGAAAAATTAGCTTCTTATTTATTTGATTCGCTACGCAACAAAATTATGCCATTGGCTGACGATTTAATTGTGTTTCCGAGTCACGGAGCCGGCAGTGCTTGCGGGAAAAACATGAGCAAAGAAACAACGGATACCCTTGGGAACCAGAAAAAAACCAACTATGCCCTGCGTGCCGACATGACGCGCGAAGAATTTACCGCCGAATTGCTCGACGGATTGGGTTTGCCTCCTGCTTATTTTCCACAAAATGTGTTACTCAATAGCCAAGGATATACTTCTTTGGATACCGTGTTGAGCCGCTCGATGCAAGCCTTAACTCCTGTACAAGTTCAGGAAATTGTACAAGATCAGCAAACCATACTATTGGATGTGCGCAGCGAAGACGAATTTTGTGCGGGCCATATCCCAAATTCCATTTTTATCGGATTGCAAGGAAATTTTGCGCCTTGGGTGGGAGCTTTATTGCAAAACGTGGAGCAACAGCTTATTTTGGTTGTAACCGAAGGCAAAGAAACGGAAGCAATTACCCGACTTGCACGCGTGGGGTTTGATCAGGTGCAAGGCTATTTACAAGGAGGAATTGTGGCTTGGGAACACATGGGATTGCCTGTTGCCCAAATTACCTCGATAAGTCCAGCCGAATTTGAATCCGAACATCAAGCCAATTCAATCGTAATTGATGCGCGAAAACCCAGCGAGTTTGAAGCCGAACACCTGGAAGGTGCTGTAAACATAGCATTAGACACAATCAATACACATCTTGGTGAAGTGCCCGAAAGTCCTTTCTATTTGCATTGTGCAGGCGGATATCGTTCGGTTATGATGGGCTCAATCCTGAAACGAAATGGCATTCATTCGTTTACCAACATCGAAAAAGGCATGGCTGGAATTCGCCAAACTAAGCTCCCGCTCACGCATTTTGTTTGCCCCAGTACACTTATAAAATAGTAAGACAAAAAATAGTCAATACCCATAAATTTAAATACTTTTGCACACGTAAATCAAATAAAACACGCATAAATATGAAATCAATGTTACTAAGTTTTTCACGAATTTTCCTCGTACTTACTGCCGCTACAATGGTATTTTCTTGCAACAAAGCAGGCGAAAACGAATACATCATTACTGGAACCATCAAAGGAATTGCCGACGGTAAAAAAGTATTTTTAGAAGTACAAGACGACATGACTGGGGCTTTTAAAGCCTTGGATACCGTGAAAGTTGAAGGTGGAAAATTCACCATAAAAGGATCGGCAAAAGGCGCTGACATCAATTTAATTCAAATCGAATCGGTAGACGGAAAAATCCCATTTATTTTGGAAAATGGCGATATCGAAATGGACATCAATAAAGACAGCTTAAGCTTGGTGAAAGTTTCGGGCACCTACAACAACGACGAATTGACTGCCTACCGCGAGTTGGGAACCAAAATCCAAAAGGATATGATGAAGTTCCAAAAAGACAACATGGCAAAAATGAACCAAGCGCAACAAAAAAAGGACACGGTAACCGTAAATACTTTGCGTAAAGCGTACTTTAAATTTCAAGAAGATTTTGCCAAACAATCAGAAGAGTACGTAAAAACACACCCAAAATCATTCATTTCTTTGTTGATTATTGAAAGCTTGTTTCAACAAATGGTTGATCCTGCCAAAATTACCACCTACTTTAATGGCTTGGACAAAGAATTAAAAGCCAACAAACACGGAAAGAAAATCAAATCCCAGTTGGATTTATTGAACAAGCCCGCTGCTCCTGCAAGTGTTGAAGTAGGCAGTATTGCTCCCGATTTTTCTGCTCCCGGTCCTGATGGAAAAGTGATGAGTTTGAAACAAAGCATGGGCAAAGTAACCTTAGTAGATTTTTGGGCTTCATGGTGCAATCCGTGTAGAGCCGAAAACCCAAACAATGTAGCTTTGTACAATGAGTTTCATGCTAAAGGATTAAATATTATTGGTGTTTCGTTGGATAAAGACGGAGCCAAATGGAAAGAAGCCATTGCCAAAGACAAATTGGCTTGGCCACAAATCTCCAACCTAAAATACTGGGACGAGCCAATTCGCGTAACCTACGGAGTTGAATCGATTCCTGCTACTTTCTTGTTGGATGCCAACGGAGTTGTAGTTGCCAAAGACCTAACAGGCGCTGCCTTGAAAGCTAAAGTAGCTGAGTTGTTGGCGAAATAAATTTGAGTTGGAAGTTGGTCCCGAAGTCTCGGGATTCAAATTAAAGTCTATAATCTCTAAAAAAAGGATACTCAATTGGGTGTCCTTTTTTTATGTATTTCTGTTTCAAAGGCTTAGAAAAACCAGAAATAAAGTACAATTTAAAATTGGTAAACAGCAAAACAGTATTTATATTTGCTCGCCTAAAACAGGTTTGGGGAGATACTCAAGCGGCCAACGAGGGCAGACTGTAAATCTGCTGTGTAAACTTCGCAGGTTCGAATCCTGCTCTCCCCACAAAAAAATAAC
>Ga0209550_10006606_pt1 | contig 10808 bp, 9 predicted proteins | sample LauGreSuBDMM15SN_2_FD_187567 | JGI IMG/M metagenome (GOLD analysis project Ga0209550, IMG submission 187567) | Freshwater lake microbial communities from Lake Michigan, USA - Su13.BD.MM15.SN (SPAdes) (version 5) | ecosystem: Environmental > Aquatic > Freshwater > Lake | place: Lake Michigan, USA... | reverse complement strand
CATGAGCGACAAGGCTTGGGCATTGATCAGGTTTTCTGTGTCGGGCGTCGCCGGGGCCAAGCACACCACATGGTCTGCACGGGCCAGCAGTTCACGCCAGTCGACAGATTGCACAGCAGGGTCTTGTGGGACCACATGGGGGTCATAGACACACACATGCATGCCAAACGCCTGTGCCAGCCGGGCCACATGGCGACCGATTTCGCCAAACCCGATGATGCCCACACAGGCACCCCGCAGCTCAAGCCCCATGCGGGGCTCCGCAGTCTGGCCTTGCAGGTAAGCCACCGTGGCCTCCGTGATGTGGCGGCTCAAATCGATCATGACGCCCATGACCCATTCCGCCACCGACGGGCCAAACCCGGGACTGGCGCGTGTGACCAGCACACCTTCGCGGCTGGCCGCCGCCACATCGATGGTGCGGATGTCGACTGCACAACGCACGGCCGCCAGCAAGCCCGGCACAGCGGCAAAAAACTCAGCATCAAGCGCCGTCTGCCGGTAGGCAATCAAGACTTCGCAGCCTTGAGCGGCTTCCATCAACTCGGCGGTTGACCAGTCATGCGCATCGGGGTTGAGTTTGACGCGGGCCACCTGCTTCAAATTGGCCAACGCCTGCTCACCAAAATAGGTTTGCAGGCGTGGGCTGGGGTGGGTGACCAGCACCGTGGGCAAGGCCATGGCTGCTTTTTACAGGCCCATGCTGCGGGGCAGCCACAGTGAAATTTGCGGCACATAGGTGACCAGCACCAACACGAACAACAAGATCACAAAGAACGGCTTCATGGCCTTGACCACCTGCTCGATCTTGAGCTTGGCCACGGCACTGCCGACAAACAGCACCGCCCCCACGGGTGGCGTGATCAGCCCAATGCCCAGATTGACCATCATGATCATGCCGAAGTGAACCGGGTCCACACCGATGGTTTTCATGACCGGCAACAAGATCGGGGTCAAAATCAAAATCAGCGGGGCCATGTCCATCAAGGTGCCCAGCGCCAGCAGCATGATGTTGACGCACAACAAAATCACCCAGGGTTCGCTGCTCAAGGCGGTGAAGACCGCGGTGATCTTCAGTGGAATTTGCATCAAAGTCATGATGTAACCGAAGCTCGCGGCAAAGCCAATCAGGATCATCACGATCGTGACGGTCTTGACCGTGCGGTGCATCAGTTTGGGCAGGTCTTTCCACTTGTAATCACGGTAAATGAACATGGTCACAAAAAAGGCCCACAACACAGCGATCGAGGCCGATTCGGTGGCCGTGAACACGCCACTCAAGATGCCGCCCAAGATGATGCCCATGGTGGCCAGCCCCCACAGGGCGTCAACACAAATTTTGAGCGCTTCTTTCAGGGGAATCACGCGGCCTTTGGGATAGTTCTCACGGCGGGCCACATACAGGCAATACAACGCCAAGCTCAAGCCAAGCAGCAAACCGGGAAACACCCCGGCCATGAACAGCGCTGCCACCGACACCGTGCCCCCTGCGGCCATGGAATAAATGACCGCGTTGTGGCTGGGCGGGATCAAGATGGCTTGCACGGAACCACTCACCGTCACGGCTGTGGCAAAAGGCCGGGGGTAACCGTTTTTTTCCATCTCGGGAATCAGCACCGAGCCAATCGATGCCGTGTCGGCCACCGACGAGCCGGAAATGGCCCCAAAAAACGTGGAGGCCAAAATATTGACCAGCGACAAGCCGCCACGCACAAAACCGATCAGCACACCGGCAAACGCCACCAAGCGCCGCGACATGCCGCCCTCGGCCATGATCGCGCCCGCCAGTACGAAACACGGTATGGCCAAAAGTGAGAATTTATTGACCCCGCTGGCCATCTGGATCATCACCGCATCCAGCGGCAAGTCGATCCACAAGGCCCCCAACAAGGCCGCCATGCCCAAGGCATAAGCCACAGGCATGCCCAACAACATCAACATGATAAAACTGCCAATGAGAACCAATGCATCCATGATCAGATTGCCTCCGCCGATGTGGGGCCTTCGTGGTCAAAAACCACCACGGCACGGTCATGTGCAGGCCCCCAAAACAACACCTCCAGCACAAACACCAAGGTCACGAGTGCGCCCAATGGCACGGGCATATAGGTCCAGCCCACCGCCATCCAGGGCAATTCAGCCAAGGTTTGCCCCATGGTGCCCATGACCAGCTTGCTGCCCCACACGACCACAAAACCACAAATGACCAACATCAAAATGTGCACCAGAAAGGCGCCGATTTTTTGAACACCAGCAGGCAAATGGTCCACCAGCATGCCCACGGCAATGTGGGCACCGGCTCGGTAACCCGCGGCCGCGCCCATGAATGTGAAGGTCACCATCAGCAAGACCGCCACCGGCTCTGGCCAGCTCGAGCCCGTACCCAGGACATAGCGGGCAAAAACGCCCCATGGAATGATCAGGCTCATCGCCAAAATCGACAGGCCAGAAATCCAAATGCAGAACAGGTAAAGGCGGTCAAAGAAACGCAACATATTTCAAAATCCTCGCGGGCGAGTTCATCAAAACCAAAGGGACGGGGGGCTCCCCGTCCCATCTCGCGCAGCGGCGTCTAAGGCCGCTGCAAGCGGATCACTTGACCGCTTCGATGCGCTTCATCAGGTCGGCATATTGCGCGCCGTATTTGGCACGCACAGGGGCGGTGGCGTCGTAAAAGGGCTTTTTGTCCACTGACTTGAACTGAATGCCAGCGGCCTGGAGTTTGGTCGAATACTCGGTCACGCTTTTGTCCCACAAGGCACGCTGCTCCAATTGCGCCTCGCCAGAAAACTTCATCACACTGGCTTGGTCGGCCGGGGTCAATTTGTCCCAAGTGACCTTGGACATGACGAAAATTTCAGGAATGATCAAGTGCGTGGTCTGGGTGTAAAACTTCACGCCAGTGGAGTACTGGTTAGAGGTAAACAATGTTGGTGGGTTGTTTTCAGCACCGTCCACCACGCCGGTTTGCAGCGCACTGTACACATCGTTGTGGCCCATGCTGATGCCGTTGCCGCCCATGGCGTTCATGGTGTCCACAAACAGCGGGTTGCCCATCACGCGGATCTTCAGGCCCTTGAGGTCAGCCGGGGTTTTGATTTCTTTTTTGGTGTAAAGGCTGCGCGAGCCGCTGTCCATGAAGCCCAAGGCCACCAGGCGGGCCGGGCTTTTGGTGATTTTTTCCAAAATCTCCTTGCCCACAGGCCCGTCGATCACGGCCCGCATGTGCGCCTCATCGCGGAAAACAAAAGGCATGTTAAAAACGTTCACATCGGGCACCACCGGCCCCAGAATGCCCAACGAAATACGGGCGATCTGAATCGCACCGATCTGGGTTTGCTCCACGACTTCTTTTTCAGAGCCCAAGACACCCCCTGGGAACATTTGCAGCTTGTACCGACCATTGGTGGCGGCTTCAAGTTTTTTACCCAGGTTTTCTACCGCCACCACATTGGGGTAGCCCGCGGGATGGACATCCGAGGCCTTGAGCACGGTTTGTGCGGAAGCCATGGGGGCCATGGTCATGGCCAGCACTGCGGCGGCCGCTGAGGAAAGCAAGTTTCTGCGAAAGTTCATGAGGGTCTCCTGTGAAAGGTTGGGGGCAATGGGCATCAACTGAAACATTGAAAATTCAACACCAAGTCATCAGTTGTCGTACAATTAGCCACATGATTATCGTTGAGCTTCGACATTCGGACAGCTAGGGATTACCCATGGATGCCACGACCCTTTCCTTGAAAAAGCCAGGCGGCCTGGCGGTACAACTGGTGCATGCGACGACCGAACAAATCCGCAGCGGTCGCCTCAAAGCTGGCGACAAACTGCCGACCGAAGCGGCCATCATGAAAGATTTTGGCGTGAGCCGCACCGTGGTGCGCGAGGCGATTTCGCGGCTGCAGGCCTCAGGCTGGGTCGACACGCGCCACGGCATTGGCACCTTTGTGCTGCCCAAAAGCGAGCACCCGTCTTTTCGCATCAGCCCCGAGCAAATGGGCACCCTGCGAGAGGTCATTGCCCTGCTTGAATTTCGCATCAGCGTGGAAACAGAAGCGGCTGCTTTGGCTGCCGTGCGCCGCACGCCAGATGATTTGTCTGAATTGAAGTTGTCACTTCAAGCCTTCAACAGTGCCCTGGAAGAAGGCCGCGACGCCGTGATGGCAGACCACCAGTTTCACCAAGGCATTGCCCGAGCCACCCAAAACCACCACTTCGTCGACCTGATGCATTCCTTGGGTGCGGGCGTCATTCCTCGCGCTCGGATCAGCGGCATCCTGACCACCGACCCCGAGCGGCAAAACTACCTGCGCCGCGTCAACCAGGAACACGAGAGCATCTACAACGCCATTGCCGAGCAGGACGTCGAGGCCGCCAGAGCCGCCATGCGCACCCACTTGGCCAACAGTCGAGACCGCCTGCGCAAGAGCGACCCTGACAGCCCGGGTTGAATCAACGCCGCCCATCACCCGCGTTTTCCCCAATGGCCCCTACGCCATTCAGTTGTACGATGTCTATTGACTAGACCCTCTATGCCATGACTCCCCATCACACCCCCACCATCACCCGCATGCAGGTGATCCCCGTGGCAGGCCACGACGGCATGCTGATGAACCTCAGCGGTGCCCACGGCCCGTTCTTCACCCGCAACATCGTCATCCTGACCGACTCGTCGGGCCACACAGGCCTGGGCGAAGTGCCCGGCGGCGAAAAAATCCGCCAAACCCTGGAAGATGCCCGCCCCATGGTGGAAGGCCAGCCCATTGGCCAGCACAACGCTGTGCTGCAGGCCATGCGCCAGCAGTTTGCCGACCGCGACAGCGGTGGCCGGGGCCAGCAAACCTTTGACCTGCGCACGACCATCCACGCCGTCACCGCCGTTGAAAGCGCCCTGCTTGACCTGCTGGGCCAACACCTGAACGTGCCGGTGTGCGCCTTGCTGGGCGAAGGCCAGCAGCGCCCGCGGGTGCAAATGCTGGGCTATTTGTTTTATGTGGGCGACCGCCAGCAAACCGACCTGCCCTACCGCAGCGAGCCGGGTCAAGCCGACGACTGGTTGCGCCTGCGCCACGAAAAAGCCATGACCGCCGACGCCGTGGTGCGACTGGCCGAAGCCGCACAAGCGCGCTACGGCTTTCAAGACTTCAAGCTCAAAGGCGGCGTGCTGCGCGGCGAAGAAGAAGTCGAAGCCGTGGTGGCTCTGCATGAGCGCTTTCCCAAGGCGCGCATCACGCTCGACCCCAATGGCGGCTGGCTGCTCAAAGAAGCGATTCGCCTTTTGCGCGACCACCGCAGCACCATGGCCTATGCCGAAGACCCCTGCGGAGCAGAAGGCGTGTTCTCGGGCCGCGAAGTCATGGCCGAGTTCCGCCGCGCCACCGGCTTGCTAACGGCCACCAACATGGTCGCCACCGACTGGCGCGAAATGGCGCACAGCATTCAGCTGCAGTCGGTCGACATTCCGCTGGCCGACCCGCATTTCTGGACGCTGCAAGGCTCGGTGCGTGTGGCCCAGCTGTGCCAAATGTACGACCTGACCTGGGGCTCACACTCCAACAACCATTTCGACATTTCGCTGGCCATGTTCACCCAGTGCGCCGCTGCCGCCCCCGGCAAAGTCACGGCCATCGACACGCACTGGATCTGGCAAGACGGCCAGTTCCTCACCAAAGACCCGCTGCAAATCAAAGACGGTTACGTCGATGTCCCAGCCAAACCCGGCCTGGGCATCGAGGTGGACATGGACGCAGTGATGAAAGCGAACCATCTGTACCAACAGCACGGCTTGGGCGCACGCGATGACGCCATTGCGATGCAGTACCTGATCCCCGGCTGGAAATTTAACAACAAGATGCCTTGCATGGTGCGCTGAGCACCCGGGCCATTCACATCAAAGGAATCACACCATGGACATGCCCATCAACCATTTCAAACACGCGATCCAATCGGGTCAAAAGCAGATTGGCCTGTGGTCGCACCTGTGCAGCAACATCAGCACCGAAATCCTGGCCCATTGCGGCTTTGACTGGTTGCTGCTGGACATGGAGCATTCGCCCAACGACCTGACCGAAATCGTGGCGCAGTTGCAAGCCATGAAGGGCAGCCCCACCACATCCATAGTGCGCCCGCCCTGGAACGACATGGTGACCTTCAAGCGCCTGCTTGATGTGGGCGTGCAAAGCCTGCTGGTGCCCTACATCCAAACCGAAGAAGAAGCGCAACAAGCGGTGTCTTACACCCGCTACCCGCCTCACGGCGTGCGCGGTTATGCGGGTGCACCCCGCGCCAGCCACTACGGCCGCGTGAAGGGCTACGCCCAACACAGCAGCGAAGAAATTTGCCTGTTGCTGCAAGTCGAAACCGTGCTGGGCCTGCAAAACATCGAAGCCATTGCCAATGTGGACGGCGTGGACGGCGTGTTCATCGGCCCTGGCGATTTGTCGGCAGCGCTTGGCCACTTGGGCAACCCCAAGCACCCCGATGTTCTGAAAGTGATTGACGAATCCATTGCCCGCATCCGCGCTTGCGGCAAAGCCGCGGGCATCCTCACAGGCGACGAAGCCTTGGCCAAACACTATGTTGAACAAGGCTGCCTGTTTGTGGCCGTGGGCGCTGACCAAAACGTGTTGCGCGACAGCGCCACCGCCTTGGCAGGTCGTTTCAAATCCTGAATTTCAAAAACCATATGCTCAAAACACCGGCCTCCCCCATTCGATTTCCGCGCCTGCTCTTGACGGGTGCGGGTGGCAACCTGGGCAAAGAACTTCGCCCCCGCCTCAAAGCCTATTGCGATGTGCTGCGCGTGAGCCACCGCCGCGAACTGGACCCAGCGGGTGCAGGCGAAGAGGTGCAACTTGCATCGCTCGAAGACAAAGACCAGATGATGGCCTTGCTCCAAGGCGTGAACGCGGTGGTGCACATGGGCGGCGTGTCCACCGAACAGCCCTGGGCGCCGATTTTGGCGGGCAACATTGTGGGCATGGTCAACCTCTACGAAGCCGCCCGCTTGCAAGGGGTCAAGCGCATCGTGTTTGCCAGCTCCAACCATGTCACGGGCTTTTACCGCCAAGACGAGGTGGTCAACACCCGCATGCCGCCCAAGCCCGATGGGTTTTATGGCCTGTCCAAAGCCTTTGGCGAAGACCTGGCCCAGCTGTATTGGGACCGCTGGGGCATCGAGACCGTGAGCCTGCGCATTGGCTCTTCTTATGCCGAACCCAAAGACCGCCGCATGCTGGCCACTTGGTTGAGCTTTGACGACTTGGAGCGTCTGGTCGTGTCTGCTCTGACCGCGCCCATCGTGGGCCACAGCATCATTTACGGCATGTCCGACAACCAGACCACCTGGTGGGACAACACCCATGCCAAACACCTTGGCTACCGCCCTCTGGATTCGTCCGATGTGTTCCGCCCTGCCGTGGAAGCACGCCAACAAAGCATCGACACACAAGACCCTGCCGCCATCTACCAGGGCGGCGCATTTGTGAAAGCCACACCCCACGGCTGAAGCAAGCTGAAAGAAATTTCAAGCGCACTGTCCAAAGTTTCACAAGCTGGCATCGAGCCAGGGGCTAGTATGAGGGTTACATCTAAATGATAAAAAATCCTGGAGACCTCCTATGCCCGTGATCACCACCATCGAAGACCTGCGCGTTTTGGCCGAAAAGCGCGTACCGCGCATGTTTTATGACTACGTGGACAGCGGCTCTTGGACCGAGAGCACCTACCGGGCCAACGAAAGCGATTTTCAGAAAATCAAGCTGCGCCAGCGCGTGGCTGTGAACATGGAAAACCGCAGCACCGCCAGCACCATGGTGGGTCAGCAAGTGGCCATGCCGGTGGCCATTGCACCCACTGGCTTGGCGGGCATGCAGCACGCCGACGGCGAAATCCTGGCGGCCCGCGCTGCCAAAAAGTTTGGCGTGCCTTTCACGCTGTCCACCGTGAGCATCTGCTCCATCGAGGACGTGGCCCAGCACGCCGGTGAAGGCTTTTGGTTTCAGCTGTACGTGATGAGAGACAAGGGCTTCATCGAGCGCCTGATTGACCGCGCCAAAGCCGCCAACTGTGGCGCACTGGTGCTCACGCTGGACTTGCAAATTCTGGGGCAACGCCACAAGGACCTGAAAAACGGCCTGTCTGCACCGCCCAAGCTGACGATCGCCAACATGATCAACATCGCCACAAAGCCCCGCTGGGCCTTGGGCATGCTGGGCACAACGCGCCGCCAGTTTGGCAACATCGTGGGCCACGTCCAGGGCGTGTCCGACATGAGCAGCATTTCTTCGTGGACCGCCTCGCAATTCGACCCCAGACTGAATTGGGGCGATGTGGAGTGGATCAAAAAGCGCTGGGGCGGCAAGCTCATCCTGAAGGGCATTCAGGATGTGGATGACGCCCACATGGCGGTGCAATCGGGCGCCGACGCCCTGATCGTCAGCAACCACGGCGGCCGCCAGCTCGACGGCGCACAGTCCAGCATCGAAGCCCTGCCCGCCATCGTGGATGCTGTGGGCCAGCAAATTGAAGTGCACATGGACGGCGGCATCCGCAGCGGCCAAGACGTGGTGAAAGCCCGCGCTCTGGGTGCCAAGGGCGTCTACATTGGCCGCTCCATGCTGTATGGCCTGGGCGCCATGGGCGAAGTGGGCGTGACCAAAGCGCTGGAAATCATCCACAAAGAACTCGATCTGACCATGGCCTTTTGCGGTCGCATGCAAATGGACACGGTGGACAATAGCATCTTGCTGCCAGGCACGTTTCCTACAGGCCGGTAAACAAGCCCGGCCAGGGCTTGGGCAAGGCCAAAACCCCTTGGGGGCGCGCTATGCTTAGCGGGTGACTGCTTCACCCGTTTCAAGCGCCGTGGCCCCGCCCATCCGCCGCATTGCCCACCTCGACATGGACGCGTTTTACGCGTCCTGCGAGCTGTTGCGCTACCCGCAGCTCAAGGGCTTGCCGGTCGTCATTGGCGGTGGCCGCCGCAAAGAAGACGACCTGCTGGGCAAGTTGCAAGCAGCCTATCCGAACAGCGAATGGACCGAAGAGAGCTTTGCCGAGCGGCTGGACCGCATCCCGGTCGACTTTTTCCCGCGCATCGAGGGCTATACCGGGCGCGGCGTCATCACCACCGCCACCTATGCGGCGCGGCAATTCGGCATAGGCTCGGCCATGGGCCTGATGAAAGCCGCCAAGCTTTGCCCGCAGGCGCTCATGCTGCCCGTGGACTTTGAGCGCTACCGGCACTATTCGCGCACCTTCAAAAGCACCATCCTGGACATCGCCCCCGTCATGCAAGACCGGGGTGTGGACGAGGTTTACATCGACTTCACTGACGTGCCCGGCGGCCAGCGCGAAGGCGGCCGGGTGCTGGCGCGCTTGATCCAGAAAAGCATTTTTGAGGCCACAGGCCTGACCTGCTCGATCGGCGTGGCGCCCAACAAACTCATCGCCAAAATGGCCAGCGAGTTCAACAAGCCCAAGGGCATCTCCATCGTTCACGAGTCTGACCTGCAAACCCTGATCTGGCCGCTAGCTTGCCGCAAGATCAATGGCGTGGGCCCCAAGGCCGATGAAAAGCTCAAAGGCTTTGGCATCCACACCATCGGCGATTTGGCTGCGCGAGAGCCGCACTGGCTGATTGAAAACTTTGGCAAAAGCTACGGGGCTTGGCTGCACGAAGCCGCCTGGGGCCGCGACGACCGCCCGCTGGAAACTGAGAGCGAACCCGTCAGCATGAGCCGCGAAACCACCTTCGAGCGCGACCTGCACGCCGTGCGCGACCGCGCCGAGCTGGGTGCGGTCTTCACCCGTCTGTGCGAGCAAGTGGCCGCCGACTTGCAGCGCAAAGGCTACGAAGGCAAGACCATCGGCATCAAGCTGAGGTATGACAACTTTCAGGCCGTGACGCGGGACCAAACCCTGACCGAATACACCGCCGATGCCAAACACATCCGGCTGATTGCAGGCCAATGCCTGAAACGCGTGGACCTGTCACGCCGCCTGCGGCTGCTGGGGGTGCGGGTGGGGTCGCTGGTCAAGGCAGGGACAGCGCAGACCCCCATCGCCGCTTACAGTGAAACACCCGATCAAGACCCTCCTCAAGTGAATGACCATGGACAAACTCAGCTGCTTTTCCCTCTCGACTGAAAATCACATCGCCCACCTGGTGATGAACCGCCCCGAGGCGATGAACACCATGCACCCGACGTTTTGGCGCGAGCTGCACGAGGTGCTGACCGATATCCACAAAGCGGGCACCGCACGGGCGCTGGTGATCTCCAGCACAGGCAAACACTTCAGTGCGGGCATGGACCTGCAGACCTTTGGCAGCGCCATCCAGATGGACGACAGCAGCGCCGAAGGCCGCTCGGCCGTGTACGACCTGCTGACCGACATGCAGCACACCTTCACCCTGCTCGAAGAGTTGCGCATCCCGGTCATTGCCGCCATCCACGGTGGTTGCATTGGCGGCGCGGTGGACATGGTGACCGCCTGCTGCATGCGCTATGCCTCGGCCGATGCGTTTTTCTGCATCCAGGAAATCAACATCGGCATGGTGGCCGACGTGGGCACGCTGCAGCGCCTGCCCAAGCTGCTGCCCATGGCCTTGGTCAAAGAACTGGCCTACACGGGCCGCCGCCTGAGTGCCGACAAAGCGCTCACCCACGGCCTGGTGAACGAGGTGCTGCCCACCCACGAAGCCACCGTGGCCGCTGCCCTGCAAGCGGCCAAAGAGATTGCCAGCAAACCACCCGTGGCCATCTGGGGCACCAAGCAAGTGCTGCACTACGCCCGCGACCACAGCACCGAAG
>Ga0209550_10006600_pt1 | contig 10813 bp, 9 predicted proteins | sample LauGreSuBDMM15SN_2_FD_187567 | JGI IMG/M metagenome (GOLD analysis project Ga0209550, IMG submission 187567) | Freshwater lake microbial communities from Lake Michigan, USA - Su13.BD.MM15.SN (SPAdes) (version 5) | ecosystem: Environmental > Aquatic > Freshwater > Lake | place: Lake Michigan, USA... | reverse complement strand
TTATCAAAATATTGTTGCCGCAGATTCACCGGAGTTATTTGCGCAGGAGGTCTTTAATCTTTATACCGATATTGATTTATGGAAGAAAATAAGAACTAATGGCTATGAGTTTGCACGACATGAATGGGGTCCGGAGGCATCTTATAATACCCTTAGCAGTATCCTGAGTGATATTAGCTTAAACGTAAAAGGTATTAGATATCCTTTATCTTTGTGTAAATAGGAGGCCTTATCTAGCGGTAGGTTTCGGCTCGTTAGATTCTCTATGGCTTTAAACGGCCACCACTATTTGTGGCTGTATTCAAATTACCCCATATAGTGTAATATTATAAAGCTTTCCCAATCCTCTTCATGAGCAAATTTCTTCAACAGGGTGCTTTACTGCTATTACCAATTCTAATTATTGCTTGCACTAACACTAAGGAAAAACCTGGTAACTCGGCAGACTCTTCAACTCAGCAGAGTCCTATTCAACTAACTCCTAATACAACAAGTTCATGCAAAGCTCCTTTACAGGTTGTAGCCGAGTGGAACTTAGCCAAGGTTGATCCCACTGCCAAGGCGGTAAGTATTTATATCACTAGTGTTGATGGTATTTCAGAAAAGTTGTTTGCTGAGGGCGGAAGTTCAGGAAGGGTAGAAACCGGCAAGTGGGTTTATGCAGGAAAAACAAAGTTTATCCTTAAGGATAAACTCAGTAAGAAAGTTTTTGGCGAATCCTTCGTTAAGGGTGTTGGCTGCTAATAAAATTTACTGCACATTATTAGTTTTTTCTTATTTGCGCCTTAGGCAATTGTCTATTTAGTTTTACTAGATTCATAAATTATTATCAGTATCGAATGCAGCTTTTAAATGGCCTATACCAAATAATAATTATTTTTGTTCTTTGGTTGTTATGGCAAACTCGAACAGTAAGAGTGGTTTTCCAGATAGTTTCAATTGGTTATCTGATTATTTTTTCCCAGAGACCATTAGCAGCACTTGTGCATATACTCCTTATCTGTTGTCTTTGCATAGCCGAGCACAGTTCAAACGCGAGGTTGTTGCTCGTTCGATATATGATCAGTCCCTTCATGAAAAATTATCTTTTTCATCAGAGGAATATACATTTTCCTCATTATGGCATGGCTCTGACGCTTCAAGTTCATTAATTTGGCAATATGATAAATCAGATGGTGTGTTTCGGTCTTTGCATACAATTTATCGCTCTCTTGCTGCAAATCAAAGAGCTATTTTGGAATGCTTATCTTTATATGCACGCAGTGTAGAAAACCCAGAGTTATTAAGGATATTGGTAGCAGAGCCCTTTTCCTCATTAGCATTGGAGATAAGAGGGCGTTATCCTTATGCGCTCTCTACATGTTACAGCCCAGCTAATGAAGATACTTTTTGGCCAATTCCTCATATTGATCTCCAAAATATTGCTATTCCAAATGCACGCTTTAATGTAGTAGTTAGTTGTGAAGTATTAGAGCATATCCCAGATTACCGTGCATCATTGCGAGAAGTTTGTCGCATTCTTCTCGTTGGTGGTGTTTATTTGTTTACCTGCCCATTCTATTGGAATCAAGCTGATGTAACTACTAGGGCTAGTTTGCTTTCAACGGGGGAAGTAATTCATCATTTGAATCCGCCTGAATATCACGGCGATCCATTGCGGCCAGAAGAAGGCGCTTTGGTATTTCATTCATTCGGCTGGAATATACTTGATGAGATTCAGCGTGCTGGTTTCTCTTCTTCCAGCTGTTGTTTTATATCGAATCCAAAGGCCGGTATTATCGGTCAGCATATTTCTGGCTGCTTTGTTTTTATTGCTCGCAAATAAAGAGCAAATCCACGATTTGATCTTCGTTCTTATTAAAGATAATACTTATTAATTTGTCTGCGAATGATCGGGTACCATGATTGCTCCAATATGTGAGAGATTGAAATGTGGTAGTTCAGAACCATTCTCATAAACTGTTTCGAATCCAATCTGTATCGGACCAATTGCATTTGATACTGAGGCAACTAAAAGCCCTGATATACTATTTTCAAACAACAAATTAGCTCGGTTTTCACCGTCAATCGTAAGCCATAATGTCCATGGTTGCTTCCCGGCTACTCCATATACCCTTGCAAAAACTACAACATGCCCATGTAATGAAGGCGTTAAAACTACTGGATTTGCAACACTTGGTGTTGCCACGCGAATGCTATCTTTGTTTGTTGTAACATTCCAATCATCTCCAAGTGCATGAATAATATTGTCGATATTTCCGCGCTGCATATTTGGCAGCATTGAATTTCTTGGATCCATTACCTTAAGCAGGTTTTGTTTAAACATTAATTCCACTCCGTCATCAATTTGGTGAGGATAATTTGCTTGTAAGTTATTTGCCTTGAAATGCCTTCCTTTACGTACTATGATTTTAACTGATGCGCCAAAGAGAGTGCTTCGATCAAGATCTTGCTGCAATGCTGCATCTTTACTAAAAAAGGGCTTCATGCGTTCCGATAGATGCTTAATCGATTCGTTCGTTGTATTTTGTGAGGCGGCAAACATTAGTTTGCCTTGCCCATAGGCTGATTTATTTATCAAATCTGATATTTTCTTTATCATTGAATTAATATTTTCGATGTCTGGTAGTATTCTATTAAAGCATTTATTTAATCCTATCGTTTTTTCTCTTGCTTGATCAAAATATTCTTGCATTAGATAGGCAAAATTATCCAAGGAGGATTTTGCACACTTGTTGCTCAATTCATTATCTAAACTATTTTCTAATGTTCCCATGCATATTTGCGGGGTTGTTTTAAGAAAGAGCAATTCATTATTTTTTATTAGTTGTTCTAGCAAATCACCTAGCGGTATTTCTTGATTCTCCGTCATCCCAAATAGTTGCTCATTGCGGCTGCCCAGGTATGGCTCCGCAACCGTGCGGAGTAGCCCATGCTTATCAAGCCACGCTTCAGTTTCTGTGAAGTTATCACACCTATTTGTTCGGAATCTGTAAAAACAGAGTTCCCGTCTGCATGGTTCATTTTCAAGTATTAGAAGTCCACCGGTTTGCGTTACTCGCAGTAATTCAGCTAATACATAATGCCAACGCCATGTATGATGCAATGCTGAAGAGATATATACAACATCAAATTCACCGTCGTTAAATGGTAATTGGTGAAAATCTCCGGCAACTCGACGCACATCTCCGCTTGGTAACCCGCGTTCATTGGCAATATCACGGCCTAAACGTAGTGTCGCAGACGAAACATCAAATAACGTAACTTTCGCATTTAATTTTGAGGCAAGTAGATACCCAGTTATATGAGAATAGGCGGCAACCTCGAGGATTTTTAGCTTTGGCTTTAACTTCCCATATTCTTTAAGATCTATTGATAATTGTTTGAAATGTTCTTCGCTTACTTCAACTATCGATGGATCAACGGTTACCTCATGCCAAGCAGTTTCTCCAATTATGGGGAGCAGGTCAATACCCGGCGCTATATTTGGCTCAATGGAGATGTTGTTTAAAGTTCGCATCTGGAAAATTTATCTACCAAGCCCTAGTACAATAGCCTATGTTAAATCCGGCATGCCAGCCAATACACAAAATTGTTTTTGTTTGTAGATATATTATGTCTATTCGCTTAATTTTTCCTGAAAACGGAGCAGTCTTGGTTTACGGCTAATCTCAAAATTGTGCGATTCTAGGCTGAGATTCGGATTGTATGAAGGATCATTATTTAGTAAATCTCCCCATTGATTTTGCATCCATCTTTCTTCATTTTTGTACCGTTTTGTATTTTCTGGTGTTGCGTCGCTGCCTCTTGTTGCAGATTCATGATGGATTAGCTTTGCAAAGGGTGTAAATATATTTTTGTATCCAGCATTGATTAGTTTTAAGCAAAAGTCTACATCGTTGAAGGCAATTGGCAGATTAATTTCGTTAAATCCCCCAACTTTTAAGAATAGTTGTTTTTCTACTAGTAAAACCGCTGCAGTAACTGCGGATATTTCTTGTGCTAATACTGCTCTTGAAAAATAGCCCCTCTTGTGTTCATCTATTCCTAAATGTGCATGTCCTGCAACACCACCAATGCCAAGAATAATTCCTGCATGCTGAACTTTTCCATTTGGGTAGAGAAGTTTTGCACCCACTGCTCCAATGCCTGGCCTTAAGGCCAAACCAAGTAATTCTTCTAACCAGTCTTGATGTAATACAACAACATCATTATTCATCAGTAAGATAAATTCACCCTTTGCATGCTTTGCACCTTTATTGATAAGAGCTGAATAATTAAATGTTTCCGGACAATCTATAATTGTAATCTGCTGATTGAGACGTAATTTTTCTAGATAAGCCACACAATTGGGTTCTACTGAGCCATTATTTAGTATTATTATTTCAAAATTTTTGTAATTAGTTGTTGTAAGAATGCTTTCAATGCAAGGCGCGAGAAGATCTAATTTGTCTTTGGTTGGAATTATTATACTTACAAACTGTGATATTACTGAGGTATTAATTATACGATATCCGAATTTCATCCCAATTACTCTACCTGAAATTTTGATTCTTCTTAGGTGATCACCGAGTGCCCTTTCTGCAGCAAATTGGGCATATCCTTTTGCTCCCATCGAGGTGCTATCTTTGTGAATTCTCATATGATATAAAATGCGTGGTATGTGATAAATTTGGCAACGTTCTACTCTTTCGCTGCAACGTAAAATAAGATCATAATCTTGGCTCCCTTCAAATCCGATTCGAAAACCCCCCAGTGATCTCACTAACTCCGCGTTGTATATTCCAAGATGTGAAAATAAGTTTTGTCCCTCAGCTAAGATTTGATCCCAATCCGATTTAAGGTATGGATTGCAATGTTTTTTATTGTTGTGGAATTGATCTTCATCTGAATAGATTAACTTTATCTTCGGTGATTCTATTATTACTTTAGCAACCCAGATAAGTGCATCTACACTTAACAGGTCATCGTGATCAAGAAGGCCAAACCATTCTCCAGTTGCTATTGAAATTGCGGAATTTGAACACTTAGATATGTGCCCGTTTTCTGAACGATAAACTACCTTGATTCTTTTGTCTTTGGAACTGAACGCTTCTAGAATTTTCTTTATTATGGGATCGGTTGATGCGTCATCCGCGATACATAGTTCCCAGTGCGGATAAATCTGATTTATCACCGAATTGATCGCTTCGTGTAACCACTTTGGATTTGAATTATATACTGGTAGTAAAATGGATATTTTAGGAGCATATTTTATATTAGTTGCCCATATTTTCATTGCTTCTCTTTCTTTGATTGCCGGCTGATGAATATTTCGCAACCAGTAGTTGTATTTGTTAGTGTCTAAACCTATCTCTGTTGCTCCAGATTGTTCTAGTTTTTTAATAGTTTTGGGTAGCCCGTCTATAAGGCATCCACGGGCAAATGCGAATACGCTCCTTATTTTGTTTTCTCTCTGCAATATTAATCGAAAAAGAGTTTTGGTCTTTCTTAATATGTGCATTTATGGCTGCTGCTCATTAATTGCGTTTGAATTGAACATCCTTCCACACATTCGGATTTCATTGTTAATACTCTGTGGCAATTGATTTTTGCTCATTCAGCCTTTTGACAATAGCATGATCTACTTGATCATCAATTTTTCTTCTTAATTATTAGTTGTTGTTCTAACCATTGCAGCACCTGTTCCGGCCCCACACCATCCATGCACTGATGGCTAGCGGCTGTGCAGGCATCGTTTCGATAGCGATGTTCTTCACAACCAAAGCAGGTGGCGCTGCTGACTGTTCTTTCAAGCTTTTCGGCGTGGGGTAGCCATAGGCGGATCGGGCTTGCTCCAACCCCTTCTTGATTGTTGCCAACAATTGCTAGCACTGGTGTGCCAACAGCTGCAGCTATATGTAGCGGGCCTGCGTCAACACTTATTACCGCTTTGGCTAAACGGGAGGCGCCAGCAAGTTCAATCAGGTTTGTGCGACCGCGTAAATCTACTAATGTGCCACAATTTTGAAATTCTGCTAACAGCTGATTTTCCCCATCGCCTGAGTGATATTCCTCTGCTTGTCGGGCGGGTGCAGCCCCGACTAAACCAACTTCAATTCCTTTTTCTTTACACCAATGTAACACAATCTTCCAATTTTTAAAGGGCCATATTTTTGCTGCTCTTGTGGTTGTGCAATGTATTAATACTTGAGGCACTTTAAATGTAGGCATTTGCCAGGGCAGTTGAATATGCTCAAGCTCATTATTTTCCGGTTCAATAAATGCCATTTTGCATAGCAGTTCAGCAATATAATTTGTTTGAAAAAAGCCTTTATATCGGTTTAGAAAAGCAGGTGTATCCCAATCTGGATCTGCCAAAAACCTTTGATATGGATGATCTCCCCAGGGCAGTTCGCTACGTGAATTCCTTGTTAGTGATGCACCAGCTACCCAGGTGGGCCTCAGCCAGCTGCTTAGCACCTGGGTGAGCGGATTAAAGCCATCGCAATTGATCACAAGATCGGGGCAGCCTTTATCCTTAACCGCTGTTGCTATTAGTTGTAATTGATTTGAATCATCTAGATCCCATGAAATACGTGAATTGAGCACTCCTTCATTGCAAAGCGCCTCTTCAAATTCACGGGTGGCTTCAGATCCCCAAAAGTTTATGATTGCAGCAGGATATGAGCGTCTTAGTGCCCGTAGTAGGGGCAAGGTAACAACAAAATTACCCACTTTGCAGCTGCCAATTATGGCAATATTGGCTTCAGTTTTCAGCTGCTGCCCGCAATAGCGCTGCATAGGAATTTGTGGGGTGTTTGTTTATTGAAGCTTGAGGCTTCCTGGCCCCGTAATCTGATGCGATGAGATTGCTTGTTGTTACCAACTTGTACCCGCCCCAGGAGTTGGGGGGCTATGGCAGGGCCATGGCTGATTTCGTTTGGGGATTACAGCAACGGGGCCATCATCTGCAGATAGTAACCAGTGATTCCGCCTATTTAAATCCAAGCACCACAGCAGCCAGTAATTCCATAGGGCCCAGTGGCGAATTGGTATGCAGGCGTTTGCAACTAAAGGGCAGTTATCAAGGGGGAGTACAGGGGCTTTCAGATCCTGGTATCAGGGCTTCGATCGATCAGGCCAATATTCAACAACTTAGAAATTGGTTGAGGTTCAGCTGGGACGCGGTGCTACTTGGCAATCTTGATCTACTGGGCGTTGAACTGCTTTCGGTGCTGCTGGAGCCTGGAATTCCAGTGCTGCACCACGTGGGTTTTGTGAGCGCTCCATTTCATCCGCAGCAAATGCCACATGCCCCCAATTACCACCTGATTGCAGCGAGCAAGGCAGTGCGCGAAGGATTGGTGGCAGCAGGTTTACCGGTGGGCCAGGCGCCTGTGGTGTATCCAGGTGCCCGCACGGAATTATTTGGAACTCAGGTGAGCGGCCAACCAGCAGCTGTATCAGCGGCTGTGGCTTTAGCTAACGCGGGGTTTGCGTGGGGCAGCCCGGCAAATCCTTTGAAACTTGGTTTTGCCGGATTAATGATGGCAAGTAAAGGCGCGCACACTGTGGTGGAAGCACTTATTTCCTTGCATCAGCAAGGCATAACGGTGCAGGCAGCCTTTGCAGGCGGCAGTTTTCAAACCGGTTATCGAGAGCAACTTGAATTGATGTTGAACCAAGCCGGTTTATCAGGAGCAGTGCGTTTTGTGGGGCAATTGGCGCGGCCTCAACTGGCGCGTTTTTGGGCATTGCATCAGGTGGGAGTGTTTGGTTCGATTCATCCTGAAGCTTTTGGGATTGTTGCCGCTGAAATTATGGCTAGCGGTTTAGCGCTGCTCACTACAGGGGTGGGTGGAGCCGCGGAATTAATTGAACCTGGTAAAAATGGATTGCTTTTTGAAGCAGGTAATGGAGCAAGCCTCGTTAAATGTTTGCAGCAATTATTAGCAGATCCAGGTTTACTGCAAAATTTAGCTTGCAATGGTGAGCAAAGGGTAAAAGATCTTTTCAGTGTTGATATATCTGCTAAGCAATTAGAGCAACTTAGCGTTTCCTCAGCAGTGTTCGTGCTTTGAGGCCGAGGGTGCTTAATTGCAGGAGTAAACAAATTATATTTGTTGCTATAACAGGTATTGAGGCGATCACAAACCCAAACCAGATCCAAAGTGAACTTGCAGTTACCAGTAAGAGATACATTCGCAAAGACACTGCATGAGCATCACCTTGCCTAAGGATTTTTACTGATTGGGGAATGAAGGCGCCAACAGTGATAATTGAAGCTACGGTACCGATCTGGTTAGCAAGGTTCAAGGATGAGGGAATCGAGTCAACTTATTCTCGTTGATGCCGGATTAATTCCCTCCGCTTTTGGTCTATGTTAGCTATTACTCGTAATTGAGTGAATGACTGAGGTTTATTCGATTCCCTATGACTATGAAGGTGTGCGTTCTTCGATTCAAAGGGAGGCTTGTAATGGTAGGGATCAAGTAGCAGTTCAAGCTTGAAATACGGGTTGGCGCAGCTATGAAGCTCCAATGCCTGTTGTTTTATCAAGGTTGATAGGGGCGAAACCCTGCGCTTTTATTGATATTGGAGCCAACACTGGTTTTTATTCGTTTATTGCTGCTAGAGCGGGTGCAACTGTGCTGCACGCATTTGAGCCAGTGCCATTTATTGCTGAGATCTTACTCGCAAATACTCAGCATAACTTCAACGAAGGCTGTGAAATAATTCAGGTATATAATTATGCACTCTCTAATTCGATTGGTGAAACCTTTCTTTACCTACCTGATCAAAGCCATTGTTTAATAGAAACCTCAGCTTCTTAAAATCCTGAATTCAGGCGAGAGCATTCGGATGTTCTTAAAATAAAGGTTTCAACCCTAGATACCCATTTGGAGCTTGAGCCTATCTCTCCGCAATTGTCCCTACTGATAAAGATAGATGTTGAAAGTTTTGAACCACAAGTTCTTCAGGGCGCGGCTGAAACCATTTTAAATCGCCGCCCGGCCATTTTGTTGGAAATTCTGCCTGAAGCGGATCTTGAGTTTTATGAAAATTGGATTGCAAGGCATAACTATCGTCACTTCCAATTATTACCGCCTAATAATGTAATTTTTGCCAACAAGATAGAGGCTAGTCTTCGCCATCGTGATCATTTGTTACTGCCTGAAGAATATATATTTCCTTTTTTTAACTTATCTTATAGGGTAGCTAAGCCATCGCCAACGCTCCCCATACGGCTAAGGCTCTTTGATTTTCTGCATCTGGGCTATAGGTTTCTTGGATTGCCCTTGCGGCCGCGTGGCGTTCACTACCCACTTCGATTGGATTTGCTTCAAAACGCATTATTTCCGTTTCTAAGGCTTCAATAAAACCTAAAAGATCGCCAAATTCTACGCAGTGCATATGGGGTAAGGCAAAATCACGTCCGCCAAGGCCGTGGTAGCCAATCACTAGGCAGCCACAGGCTAATGCTTCAGCCAGGGGTAAACCAAAACCTTCAGGGTGACCACTGCTAACAAAAACCAACGCCTCACGTAATTCCTTGGCAACTTCCTGATGACTTAAACGACCCAATTCCCTGAATGGATATCTCGCTAATGCAGGGCGTTGAGCTGCCATTAATGATACTTTACGAATATGATCAACGTGTTTGCGTCCCATATATGTAATTCGCCTAGTTTTAATTTCTGGCACATAAAATAGATTGGGATCAATACCATTTAGCACGCTATGGCATTTGTTTGTATCTATTCCGCAGCCATTCACCAGTAATCTGCGGCTATCTTCAGACACGGTTACTACTCCAATGATATCTTGATGGCGATAGAGCTCAAGAGTATTTGGATTGCAGTTACCCTCAAGGCCAAATGTATAAAAGGCATTTTGATTAAAAATAACTTTTGGTATACCAGCTAGATAACTTGGCACGTTTGTAAGCCAGGTTTCAGGTAACACAATTACATCATTATCTGCATTTGGTGGGCTTGCAAGATAACTAGCAATATCTAATACTGGCGCATTGCTATCAAACCAATTGGCGCGAAATTCCGGCGCCTGCTGTAGCACCCAAGCATCGAATCCCGCGCGATGCAGCAACTCCACTTGTCGATAGATTTGTTTTACCCCGCCAATCGGATGGTTTGTGTCTGGGTAGCATACAAATAATAAACGTTTACTCATTGATTGTTAAGCTCTACTGAATTAAGTTCTGCTGATTTAATTATTTCTAATTTTATTAAACATGCAAGCAGGGGTTTTTGATGCTCGGCGCTAATATTAAATGAATTGAATTTACTGGAAAGTTCGGTAAGAGAGAATTGTTTGTTAATTGGGATTGTTTCTAGCCATTCAATTAATGGGGCTAGGGAATCAGCGCACCAATAATTGCAAAAAGCCACTTGCATAGGGCTTAGCAAAATTGTTGCAGGGGTGCTATCGCTCAAGCGCTGCCAGGGCCCTGTGCCCATGGTGCTGCTCGCAAAGCCTGCAAACAGGCGCCCGTATGGAACTCTCACCGCTGCAGGCTGCAGCTGAGGTTGATCTATAGCGGCTTTTTGGCGCAGCTCTTTCAGCTGTTGCCATAGAGCGCGATATTGGCTGGCAACCACCTCAGCGCTAAACAACTGCTCCAGCCGTTGGCGAGCCGCTAATCCCATCGTGAGGCGCAGCAAGGGGCGCTGCTGCAGCATTGCAAGGGCTTGAAAAAGAGCGGCTGGATCAATGCTCACAGCAAGGCTCCTTAGCCCCACCATTTTGTCGTAATCAATTAATCCCAAGCGATATTCCCGTTCGAGTTGGTCTACAGGGGCCTCCTTCAGTG
>Ga0209550_10006599_pt1 | contig 10814 bp, 10 predicted proteins | sample LauGreSuBDMM15SN_2_FD_187567 | JGI IMG/M metagenome (GOLD analysis project Ga0209550, IMG submission 187567) | Freshwater lake microbial communities from Lake Michigan, USA - Su13.BD.MM15.SN (SPAdes) (version 5) | ecosystem: Environmental > Aquatic > Freshwater > Lake | place: Lake Michigan... | reverse complement strand
GGAATAGGTTTATAAAAAAAGACCCATCTGTACGTTGGATGGAGTTGTGGCAGTTTGTGGTGTTGGGGAGGTGGTTGGAGAGAAACAACATAGTTTAAGGTTTCTGGTTTAAAGTTTACTTTGAGAGAAAAAAACATTTTTTCTCAGTTTTTTTCTACTACTTATCATTTAGGAAAATGTTAATTTGCCTCAAAAACTAATGTATTCATTTGAGAAATTGCAAACGTGGCAGGAAGCAAGGAAGTTAGTTGTCTTGACCTATAAAATTGTTTCTGGATTTCCAAGTTATGAACGTTTTGATTTGGGTTCTCAAATGAGAAGGGCTTGTTTTAGTATCGCATCAAATGTTGCAGAAGGTTCAGCCAGGGTTTCAAAGAAAGATCAGGCTCATTTTTATAATATTGCATTTTCAAGTTGTATTGAACTTTTGAATCAGTTTATTATTTCAACTGATTTAGGGTTTTGTACAGCTCAACAATTTGATGAAATAAAAATTAAAATAGATTTAGTTTGTAAACTTACAAACGGCTTGAGAAAAAGTATTTTATTAGTGAGCAACAATCAGCAAAAAGGCATCAATTAAACTTTCAACCATAAACTTTAAACTAAAAATACTTGTTTTTACCGACTGGTTCACCCCCGCTTTCAAAGCAGGCGGACCTATTCGCTCAATAGTTAACCTTGTAGATCGATTTAAATCTACATACAATATTTATGTTTTTACATCAGACCGCGATTTAAATGATTCTTCTCCTTTTGATGTTCAAACTGATCAATGGATTGAGAAAGACGGCTATCACCTTTATTATCATTCGCCTAGAAAAATGACTTTTAAAAAAGTTAAGGATGTTATAGCAGATATCAACCCAGACAAAATTTATTTGAACAGCATGTTTTCAAACATGATTTTGCCATTATTGGCTGCTTCAAGAACTGGTAAAGTTATTTTAGCTCCAAGAGGAATGCTTAGGCCTTCTGCGCTAAAAGTGAAGCCACTGAAAAAATTTTTATACATCACCTTACTTCGGTGGTTAAAAATAGAGCAACAAATTTGCTTTCACGCAACTGATGCTGCTGAATCAAATAATATTAGAAGAACTTTTCCTAAGGTATCTAAAATTGTTGAAGCAAATAACTTACCTGTTTCTGTAGATATTGAATTAAAAAAAGTGTTTAAAATTAAGGGTGAACTAAAATTGATTTTTGTCGGAAGAATTCATCCTATTAAAAATTTGCTTTTTCTTTTAGAGTCACTAAAAAAAGTAAATGGTCAAATTACAATCACCATTGTTGCTACTAGAGATGACCAACAATATTGGCTAGCTTGTAAAAAAGCCGTATTGAAAATTCAGCCAGCAATTGAAGTGATCGTGAACATTGCAATACCCCATCATAAAATAAAGTCGATGATGCAAAAGGCTCATCTATTTGCGTTGCCAACCGAAGGAGAAAATTTTGGGCATGCGATTTTTGAGGCTTTGGCAGTTGGTTGTCCCGTTTTGATAAGTGACCAAACTCCGTGGATTGGGTTGCGCACAATGAAAGCAGGAGTAGAACTTCCGCTGGCAAATCAATCCCGATTCACCGAAGCAATCCAGGAATTTGTTGACATGCCGGATGCAACTTGGCAAGCGTACAGGCAAGGCGCCTGGTCTTTGGCAAAATCCTACCAGCAAAACCAGGAATCAGCAGAACAATACCATCAATTATTTGAAAATGTTGACTAAAAACATAATAATAACGATAAATTGATGAATGTAAACAGCAAATAATATCATTTTTGCTCAACGGAATCAGCAAAATGTGTATTCTTTTCTAAACGTTCAGGATTTTTTTTTCCTTCATCAGGAGATTTTTCAGTAGGAAAATATATTTTTAAAATCGGATAAAAGACCAAAAAAAAGAAGCTGGTAGATGCAATATTTGATGCGTATATTGTTAAAGATGAAATTGAAATTGGATCGAATAATACCCTGCCATTGTGGTTGTTTGGATTTCTTTATTAGTAGATGGCTTTTCATTCTTTTCACCTGCCAATTGTTAATTGATTTTTCGATTAGAATATTACAATAATGAAAGTTGATTTCACCCATTACGATGCAAACAACAAGGCATACGCCCAGGGCATTGGCGCATCCAAAACCAAGCAGTTGTTATGGTTTGTGTTAGGTGCGCTGCTGATCCGAAACCCATTAATCCCTTTCAGCGGATTTCGAAAATGGATACTCATTCAATTTGGAGCAACTATAGGCATTGAGGCTAGGATTCGTCCTGGTGTTCAGATAAAGTACCCCTGGAAATTGAAAATGGGCGACCATGTTTGGATGGGAGAAAACTGTTGGATTGACAACATCACTGATGTTATTATGGGCAGCCATGTTTGTATTTCTCAGGGTGCCATGCTATGCACAGGAAATCACAATTATAACTCACCGGGATTTGAACTCATGATGAAACCTATCGTGTTGGAAGATGGAGTATGGATAGGGGCCAAAGCAATTGTTGGTCCAGGTATTACTGCCCAAACTCATTCTATGCTAACTGCAGGATCTGTTGCAACTAGAGACATGGATGCATATGGGATTTATCAGGGGAACCCCGCTAAAAAAATAAAGATAAGAGGGGATTTAATGAAGAATGAAAAATGAAGAATGAAAAATGGAACAGCCGTTATGACTTTCATTTTTCATTCTTCATTCTTCATTTTTTTTACATTTATGACTTTCACAATTATTACTGCTTGCTTCAACGCTGCTTCAACAATTGCAGATACCCTAAACAGTATTGCCAATCAATCTTACCAAAAAATTGAACACATCATCATAGATGGTGCTTCTGTTGATGATACGATGAGCATTGTGCAACAGTTTCCGCATGTTTCTACTTGCATCTCAGAAAAAGATGCTGGCATTTATGATGCTATGAATAAAGGCATAGAATTTTGTAACGGCGATATTGTTGGAATCCTAAACGCAGATGATGTTTATGCCAATAATGATATTATTTCCAAAGTAGCAGCTTTATTTGAGGATGAATTAGTTGAAGCTGTTTATGGCGACTTGGTATTTGTTGATCAGCTTCAGCCTAAAAAAATAAAGCGTACATGGATAGCTGGAACATATCATTATAGCCAGTTTTACAATGGTTGGATGCCTCCACATCCTACATTTTTTGTGCGGAAATCTTTATATGAAAAATTTGGAAATTTCAACACAACGTTAACTTCAGCAGCTGATTATGAATTGATGCTTCGGTTCTTGTTGAAACATAAAATTAAGCTCGCTTATTTGCCAGAAATCATGGTACGCATGCGCCAAGGGGGGAAAAGTACAGCTTCGATAAAAAATCGTTTGATAGCTAACAAAGAAGATCATTTAGCTTGGAAGATAAATGGTTTAAAACCTCGTCCTTTTACACTAATTTTGAAGCCTCTAAGAAAAATTAAACAGTTTATAACCTATGGGTAAAGTAGCATTGGTAACAGGCGTTACAGGTCAAGATGGAGCATATCTTACCGAACTATTGTTGGAAAAGGGTTACACAGTTCACGGTATAAAAAGAAGGTCTTCGATGTTTAACACCGATCGAATTGACCATTTATACCAAGATCCGCATGAGCAGGGAATTAAATTAACATTGCATTATGGAGATTTAACTGACTCAACCAACCTGATTAGAATTATCCAAGAAGTGCAGCCTGATGAAATTTATAATTTGGCTGCAATGAGCCATGTAAAGGTTAGCTTCGATACTCCTGAATATACAGCAAATGCAGATGGTATTGGAACATTGAGAATTCTTGAAGCTGTTCGCTTGTTGGGGTTAACCAAGAAAACAAAAGTATATCAGGCCTCTACGTCGGAATTATATGGACTAGTACAAGAAGTCCCTCAAAAAGAAACTACCCCATTTTATCCAAGATCTCCTTATGCGGTAGCAAAACTTTATGGCTATTGGATAACCGTAAACTACCGCGAAGCATACAATATGTTTGCTGTAAATGGAATTTTATTCAATCATGAAAGTCCACTTAGAGGCGAAACATTCGTTACCAGAAAAATTACCCGTGGCGTTGCTAAAATAGCGTTGGGTATGCAGGATAAAATTTATTTGGGCAACCTTGATGCCAGACGCGATTGGGGACATGCTAAGGATTATGTAGAAGCCATGTGGAGGATACTTCAACAACCAGAGCCAGAAGATTATGTAATTGCCACTGGCATCACAACTCCAGTAAGGGATTTTGTAAAAATGGCATTTGCAGAAGTAGGCATCGAAGTAGCTTTTACAGGTGAAGGAAAAGAAGAACGTGGAAATGTTGTTACTTGTAGTAACCCTGAATATCAAGTTGAAATTGGCAAAGAAGTTGTTGCAGTTGATTCAGCATATTTTAGACCAACTGAGGTTGAATTGCTCATCGGAGATCCAACCAAAGCCATGACCAAATTAAACTGGACTCCAAAATACGATTTGCCGATGTTGGTGCAGGATATGGTGAGCAGTGATGTTCAACTCTTCAAAAAAGAAAAATTGCTTAAGGAATCAGGATTTGACGTAAAGCACCAGTACGAGTAAGAATTTAGTTGAAGGGTTTGAAGGGGCCTTCTGCAGTTGAAGAGGTTGAAGGGGTTGAAGAGAAATCCTTCGCTGCGCTTATAATGATGTCTTTGTAATTCATTGAAAATTTATATGTTAAACGATATGTTATTTTATCATCAAAGACTCCCCTTCCCGACACTCGCTTCGCTCGGTCTGGATGAAACACCTGGACAGGAGAGGTGGGGTTGTGGAATTAAATTAAGGAAATCCACCACACCGGCCTCTGTCTCGTCACCTTCGGCGCCTCGCCAGAGTCCACCCCTCCTGTCCAGGTGTTTCATCCAGACCGAGCGAAGCGAGTGTCGGGAAGGGGAGTCTTTGATGTGGGAAGGCTGCATTTTAACATGCTGATTTTCAATGAATTACAAAGACATCATTATAAGCGAAGCGAAGGAACTCACTTGAGCCAAGCGCCTGTCATTTCGAGCGAAGCGAGAAAACCTGATATGCTTCTAAAATTTCAATAGCCTGGGGTTTAATCCCCAGGCTATTGAGTAATACATACTAACTTGATTTTATAAAATCACAAACACGTTTTTATTAGAAAATCCAGTTTACTCCACAGCTAGCGTTTTTTATTATTTATGCCAAACAGTTTTTTTCAGTTTAAGGAATTCATCATCCACCAAGATAGATGTGCCATGAAAGTAAGTACGGATTCTTGCTTGTTCGGAGCATGGGTAGCATCGATTCAAAAAAATCCTAAAAATGTTTTAGACATTGGTGGGGGAACTGGGTTGCTTACATTGATGCTGGCACAAAAAAGCAATGCTCGTTTTGATTGTGTCGAAATTGAAAACGAATGTTTTGAACAATTGAAGGCTAATATCAATGACAGCAAATGGAAAAATGAATGTTCGATTTTTAATGCGGATATCAAAAATTTTAATCCAGAAAAAAAATATGATATCATCATATCTAATCCTCCTTTCTACGAAAATCAACTCAATTCAACATCCGACAAAATAAATCTCGCAAGGCATCACAGTGGATTATTGCTAGCCGACCTTTTTGATGTTGTTGAAAGGCTTCTAACAGAAGAAGGTAAATTCTTCATTCTGTTACCAGCAATTAGAAGAAGCGAATGCATAGAGAAAGCCAGCTTATTAAATTTCTTTCCAGAGTATATTGTAGATGTGAAACAAACCAATAAGCATCCTATTTTCAGAAGCATGTTTTGCTTTACCAAAATATCCAGACAAACTACGGTAAATGAAATTGTTATCAAGGATACTGATGGAAATTATGCTGATACATTTGTATCGTTGCTTAAAGACTACTACTTTAGTTTATAGTTTTTGGTTTAAGGTTTAATCTTAGCTATGGAGTCTTCTCGCTTTCTTTATAATGATTTTTTTAATTTATTGTAAATAAAGTTTGAAAGTATTTCTCAATAGCCTGGGTTTTAAACCCCTGGCTATTGATCATGACGTGCAACGGCTGTTCCCTCGTCCCCTTTCCCTCGTCCCTTGTCCCTGGCTGTATAAAGATCCCTGGCTGTTTAAGATAACTCCCACCCAGCCCTCGCCGATGCCGAAACAGAAAGTGGAGATTGCATCCCTTCCAAGTGCTTATAATACCCTGTTATTGCAATCATCGCCGCATTGTCAGTACAATATACCATGGTGGGTATATGAACCCTCCAATGGTGTTTTTGTCCCATTTCTATTAATGCATTTCGTAGTCCCTTGTTCGCTGATACGCCTCCTGCTAAACAAATATTTTTAATCCCTGTTTGTAAACTCGCTTTTTTCAGCTTGTTTAGAAGAATTTGTACAATGCAATGTTGCACAGACGCACAAATGTCATTCAAATTGTTGTTGATGAAATCAGCATCTTCTTTCAGCTTCTTTTGTAAAAAATAAAGTATTGATGTCTTTACCCCGCTAAAACTGAAATTCAAATCCGGTATCTGAGGCTCTGGAAAATGAAATCTTTTGGGATCCCCCTGCTGTGCATATTGATCTACCAATGGTCCGCCCGGGTATGGCAAACCCAACATTTTCGCTGCTTTATCAAACGCTTCTCCTGCCGCATCGTCAATGGTTTCTCCTAAAATTTCCATGTTTATTGGATCTTTGCACAACACAATCTGGGTATGGCCCCCGCTTACCGTTAAACACAAAAATGGAAATGTTGGCTTCGGGTCCTCAATCAAATTAGATATAACATGTGCTTGCATGTGGTGCACCGCTATGAGTGGGATGTTAAGCGACATCGCCATGGATTTTGCAAATCCTGCGCCTACCAACAAAGCTCCTATGAGGCCCGGCGCTTGCGTAAAAGCTATGGCATCTAGGTCTGTTAGGGAAACTCCTGCATCTTTAACCGCCTTGTCTACAACGGGTACTATATTTTGCATGTGTGCCCTGCTGGCTAGTTCCGGAACAACACCACCATATTCAGCATGTATGCTTTGGGTAGCGATAACATTGGAAATAATATTGCCATTTACACATACAGAGGCTGATGTTTCATCGCATGAAGATTCAATGCCTAAAATATATACCTCTTCTTTTTTCTTCATCCTGCTAAGGTAAGAAGACTACCTTACTGATGGAAATGGTTTTGTGGGATGCATTAGAAGAGTCAATTTCAGAATAACAAATACGAACTTTACTATTTTCTACAAGTATCAAATTGTCTGCCTCAAAAACGGGATAAAATATATCATTGTTTGCCGTTTCTAATTTGAAGCCAAGGCTGTTACTTGATACATCTGCCAATACTGTACAAACCTTTTCATTTTTACAGGCAATATCCGATGGCTCTTTAGTTTCAGCATCAACCTTATAAAACGATGCTATTATTACCATCATCAGGCAAATTAAAATGATTAAGAAGAGGTGATTTTTCATGATTACATTAAAACTTTAGGGTTTATCTGAATTATCAATATATTGAAATGAAATTGTTGATAAAGCAATTTCCATTCATATAAAGGTAATTGTGTTTCAAATAAATTTTAATGTAAATAACTAGTAGTGCCTAGTAGATTTAACTACTAGTTTATTTTGACCTTATAGCAACAACTGGATCCATTTTTGCTGCTATCATGGCTGGAATGATGCCAGCCAACATGCCTATTGATATGCATATGCCAATTGCCAACGTTAGAATATTTCCTGAAACATACACAGGGAAATTGAATAGGCTGGTGAGTAATTGCGACATCAAAACAACCAACAAAATCCCTATAGCTCCACCAATGATGCAAATCATGGCACTTTCTAGTAAAAACTCCATGAGTATGGTCCTCTTCTTGGCACCAATTGCTTTTTTCAAACCAATTACGGGAGTCCGCTCTCGAACGGTTACAAACATGATATTCGCAATGCCAAAAGCTCCCACTATTAAACTCAGCATTCCAATCATCCAACCACCTAAATTGACATTGGCAAACAAAGAGCTGACCGTTGCGCTGAAATCACTGATGGCATTTAGTGAAAAATCATCTTCTTCAACCGGACCGAGCCTTCTGATTGAACGCATTGCCCCTTTCAATTCGTCTTTCAAGGCTTCACTGCTCATGTTCTCAGGACCTTTTACAATTATTTTTGGATTGTTGAACCGCTCATTGAAAAGCATTTGTTTCATAAACCTGTATGAAAGCACAATGCTTTGGTCAAATTCCCAACCGCCAACTAAATTTTTACCCTGTTTTTTGATGACGCCAACAATAATTCCTTTTTTATTTCGAAGATCTACTGTTTGTCCAACCGCTTTCTCAGGTTTCCCAAACAATTTTTCAGCATTCTCATATCCAATCACAACGCTGTTTGTTCCAAATTCGAACTCCATAGGAGTTAGATAACGACCATAAGCAATTTCAATGGGCTGAATTTTATCAAATTCTTCCGTTATGCCATGGTAATTTATCCCGTCTAACTTGTCATTTTCAAACTGAATAAACGATTGTGTGGTGAAATTATACACAATGTTGATGTCTGCCTTGATCTTCTCTCTCAACAATTTTGTTTCAAGCAATTTCGGACTAGGCCTATTTACATATTTCCACCAAGGATAATCAGCCCCGCCAGAATAATCCCACTTATCAATGTAAATAGTATTGGAACCAAGTGATTTTACACCGTCTTGGATGTTTCTTTCTAGGCTGCTAACGGTTGATAATACACCAATGATGCAAAAAATACCAATTGTTACGCCAAACAACGACAAGAAAGTTCTCATTTTGTTTTTGCCCAGTTCTTGGATGGCTAATTTAAGCGTTGTAAGAAGTATTTCAAGCGTTTTCCTCATCTTAGTGATGACTTTTTAAATTTAAAGTCGATGCAAAGATAATTGAAGTCTAATATGTTCAACCCAAAAAATGGTAAAGGGAAATTCAGCGTGACAAACGGCCTGTTTTTTCTAGTTAAACATCCATTCTTTAACATCTGATATCTTTCATACCTTTGCACACTTTGAAACGATACAATGAAGTTTGAAAACGAAATAAATAAGAGAAGAACCTTTGCAATTATTTCCCATCCGGATGCTGGTAAAACAACATTGACAGAGAAATTTTTGCTTTTCGGAGGGGCCATCCAAACAGCAGGTGCTGTTAAAAGCAACAAAATCAAGAAGCATGCTACGAGCGACTTTATGGAGATTGAGCGCCAACGTGGTATCAGCGTGGCTACTTCTGTAATGAGTTTTGAGTACAATGGCGCTTTGATCAATTTACTAGATACTCCCGGTCACAAAGACTTTGCTGAGGATACCTACAGAACCTTAACAGCCGTTGACAGTGTAGTACTGGTGATAGATGGGGTAAAGGGTGTGGAGGATCAAACCAGAAAGCTGATGGAGGTATGTAGGATGCGTGATACTCCGGTAATTGTGTTTATCAACAAGCTCGACCGCGACGGAAAAAATCCATTTGACCTGCTTGATGAAATTGAAAAAGAATTAAAGATATCCCTTCATCCCCTCAGTTGGCCTATCAATTCTGGAAAGGATTTCAAGGGGGTATATAATTTGTACGATAAAACTTTATTGCTATTCAATGCCAACCAACGGGTTATTGAAAGAGATAATGTTCAAATTGATGACCTAGAAGATCCCTCATTGGATAGGTTGGTAGGTGAAAAAGATGCCGCACAATTGAGAGAAGATGCAGAATTAATAGAAGGTGTTTATGGAGATTTTGACAACGACCTTTATTTAAAGGGACAAAAAGCACCCGTGTTTTTTGGGAGTGCCATCAATAATTTTGGGGTAAAAGAACTCTTAGATACTTTCATCCAAATTTCACCAAAGCCCCAAAGTAGAGACACTACAGAGAGACGAGTAGATGTGATGGAAGATAAGTTCTGTGGATTTATATTTAAAATCCACGCTAACCTAGATCCCAAGCACCGCGACCGTATTGCGTTCTTGCGCGTTTGTTCAGGTAAGTTTGAAAGAAACAAGTTCTATCACCATGTTCGGTTAGATAGAGATGTGAGGTTCAGCAATCCGTATAGCTTTCTTGCGCGCGAGAAGGATGTGATTGAAGAAGCTTATGCAGGAGATGTAGTAGGACTGTTTGACACAGGAAATTTTAAAATAGGAGATACCTTAACCGAGGGTGAAAATTTTTATTTTTCAGGCATTCCAAGTTTTTCACCAGAAATATTTAAGGAGGTAATTAACAAAGATCCGATGAAAACAAAGCAATTGGAAAAAGGCCTCAACCAGCTAACAGATGAGGGCGTAGCACAGTTGTTTACCCAGCACAGTGGAAACAGAAAAATCATAGGTTGTGTAGGAGATCTTCAATTTGAGGTAATCCAGTATAGGTTGTTGAAAGAATATGGTGCTTCCTTACAGTTTAATTCATTGCCGTTTTATAAAGCGTGTTGGTTAACAGCAGACAACAAAGCCAAGTTAGATGAATTCACCAGGTTTAAAACCAGCAATACCGTTATGGATAAAGACGGAAACGTTGTTTATTTAGCGCAAAGTGAATGGTTCTTAAATACCGAGATAGCAAATAATCCAGATATCAAGTTTCATTTCACTTCGGAGATACATAAGTAAAGGCAAAGGGACGAGGGACAAGGGACAGGGGACGAGGGAACAGCCAGTTAGTTGAAGGGGTTGATTTTAGTTGAAGGGGTTGAAGAAACATTTGTCAATCCATAACTTTCTAAACTTTCTAAACTTTCTAAACTTTCTAAACTTTCTAAACTTTCTAAACTTTCTAAACTTTCTAAACTTTCTAAACTTTC
>Ga0209550_10006597_pt1 | contig 10815 bp, 9 predicted proteins | sample LauGreSuBDMM15SN_2_FD_187567 | JGI IMG/M metagenome (GOLD analysis project Ga0209550, IMG submission 187567) | Freshwater lake microbial communities from Lake Michigan, USA - Su13.BD.MM15.SN (SPAdes) (version 5) | ecosystem: Environmental > Aquatic > Freshwater > Lake | place: Lake Michigan, USA... | reverse complement strand
CAAAGAGGCGGCAAGAAGATAATTTAGTGTTAAAATGACGAAGGTGCTTAATCCCATTCGCTCAGCATCATTATTAAAGGAATCTTCTTTTTGAATTTTATAGTATCCTAGAAAAACAAGTGAAATTAAACGCTCTTGTCTCAGAGAAGCCATGGCAATAAGAATCAAGCAAGTAAAGCAGGTTAAAAGCCAGCCAATAGATAGTTGATTTTCACGAAGGTGGAGCGTTAAAGTTTCAACCATTTACTTTGAATTTGTTTCGCCACAAAATTAAATAGAAAGTCGTTTAAATTAAGTTTATTTATTGATTACTTTTGTAGCCTAATTTTCATTGTATGAAAACCGATCAATATAAGCACCCAGACTACTACAATTTAGACGACCTCTACTCCGACGAACACAAACTAATACGAGATGTTGCGCGTCAGTGGGTAAAAAAAGAAGTTTCTCCCATTATTGATGAACACTATGAAAAGGCAACTTTTCCCATGCACCTATTAAAAGGGCTTGGAGAAATTGGGGCATTTGGCCCGTATATTCCCGTAGAATATGGAGGTTCTGGCCTTGATCAAATTTCATACGGCATTATAATGCAAGAATTGGAGCGCTGTGACTCGGGGTTGCGTTCTACCGCTTCTGTTCAATCGTCCTTGGTGATGTATCCTATATGGAAATATGGTTCAGAAGAGCAAAAAATGAAGTTTTTACCCAAACTTGCAACAGGCGAGATGATGGGCTGTTTTGGTTTAACGGAAGCTGATTATGGTTCTAACCCGAGTGGTATGCTTTCCAATTTTAAAGATGATGGTGACAATGTTATTCTCAACGGGTCTAAAATGTGGATTTCTAATGCGCCATTTGCAAATATAGCCGTTGTTTGGGCAAAAGATGAAAGCGGACGCATCCACGGATTAATTTTGGAAAGAGGAATGGAGGGTTTTTCCACGCCTGAAATGCATGGCAAACTATCCTTGCGGGCATCTTCAACCGGTGAATTAATTTTTGAAAATGTGCGGGTGCCCAAAAGTAATATCTTGCCCAATCGTTCTGGACTGGGAGCGCCATTAAGTTGTCTAGACTCTGCCCGGTATGGAATTGCATGGGGCGCTTTGGGTGCAGCAATGGACTGTTATGATCAAGCATTAAGGTATTCCAAAGAAAGAATTCAATTTGGTGTACCAATAGCGTCGTTTCAATTGGTTCAGAAAAAACTAGCGGAAATGTTGACCGAAATAACAAAGGCCCAACTGCTTACCTACCGTCTCGGACAATTGCGTAATGATGGAAAAGCAACAACGGCCCAAATATCAATGGCGAAAAGAAATAATGTTGAAATTGCAGTTAATGTTGCTCGTGAAGCCCGTCAAATACACGGCGGCATGGGGATTACCAGTGAGTATTCCATGATGCGACACATGGCCAATCTTGAATCGGTACTTACTTATGAAGGAACACACGATATACACTTGTTGATAACTGGAATGGACATAACGGGCATTCCTGCGTTTACAAGAGAGAGTCAATTATAATACTATTCTTCATCCGAAATTACCTTATCCCCGCGTAATTCCCGAACCTTTTTTCTTGACTCATCGGAGTACAAACTACCAGGGTACTTGAAAAGTATTTCCTTGTAATAACTCAGTGCTTTTTCTTTATCTTTCATGAACAACTCATTAATTTTGGCTAGGCGAAAAACCGCATCGTCAGCCAAAATATCCATTGAGTATTTTGCTACAATCTTTTCATAAAAAGCGATTGCCTGATTCCATTTCTTTTCCCTTTCCATTGCCTGTCCTTTTTTAAAAAGCAACTCGTCATTTAGCGAATGGAAAGGATAGTTTACTTGAATACTGTCGAAAAGACGAAAGGCGCTGTCTATTTGATTCTGTTCAATGAACAATTCGGCAGTAGCAAACCAAATCATTGCCTGGTAATTACTATCTAAACCAAAATTATCTGTAATTGCAACAGATAATTGCATGGCATCATTTGCTATTAATTTAGACGTTGATTCTTTCAAAACATTTAATTGAGACTGCGCATAATCGAATTCACCGTCAAAGTAAAAAACACGCGCATTTTTATATTTTGCCTCATTTCCAATAACATCAAATTTAAAGTCATTGTCTATTTGCATATAAAGAATTGATGCATCCCAAATCCTAGCTGATAAAACATAAATATCAGCAAGAAGCATTTTTACACTTGCCTGTTGTAAGCTCGACAATCCCGCTGTGTTTATAAATTGCTCGAGAAATTCAATTGCATCTGTCTTGTTTCCCGCATAAAAAGCCATGATTTTAGTATATTCTAAAATAATGTTGATTGACTTTCTTGGGTTGGCATTTTTATCGATAACTGACCTGTATTCTTTTAAGGTTGACTCTAACTCATCCTTTGTATATATACTATATTGGGTAATTTCAATATACCGTGTATTTAATAAGGCATTTTCTGACTCGTTATAATAAGGAGATGCTGGGCCAATAGAAATGACATAATTAAAACATTTTCTTGCGACTTCAAAGGATTCATTTTCTACGCATATTTTGCCGAATTCCATTACCTTTCCCCCAAAACTTTGAAACTGCTTATCAAGGGCTACTACTTGCACGAAAGCCGAAGCAAAATTCTTGCTTTCTATAAATAACCAAATCAACATCTCGGTAAATACTAAATTACTCGTTGGCTTTTGGATTTTTGCTAAGAATGCTGATTTTAGCATGCTAAAATCAGCATTGTTTTCAGTAAAATCAAATGAAGAGCTTAGTGTTAACTGCACGGCCTCTTTGTATTCTGGGTATTTATCTAGTAAATCAAAGTAAGCATCAAACATTTTTTTCTTTTCCCCTGTTTTTTGATACAGTTCGGCGTACAACAATTGAAACGGATAATCCGGTGTGTTTTTTTCCGACTTATCGAGTGTCTCTTTTGCTAAATCTAATTTGCTTTTGTTGAGAAAAACATGAAAAACTTCCGAAGCACGAGCCGGGTTTTTTTCGGCTATCTTCATGACCTCTTCAAAGACTTTTTTCGCCTTTCCTGCTTCATCAATCAACTCATAAAAAAATCCTAACTCTAATTGAAGGGGCAAGTCTTTCGGGCTAAGTGAAATTTGTTTTTTAATTGTCTTTTCTGCCGTTTTATAATCCTTTAATTGAATGAGACAATCAAAATATCGGGTGTAAATTATTTTACTTTGGTCTCCCTCGTAAATCTTTTTGTAATAAATAAGGGCTTTATCATATTCACTATTTTCATAATAGTACAGCGCTAATTTCATATCACTTTCCGTCTGCGAAAAACAGAAAGAAGCACTGTAAAATAAAAACAAATAAAATAAGAACCTTTTAGGCATTTTATACTTTTATCAGTGTTCGTGATAAAGAATCGAGTTCATCATGAAGACGAAAAAATGTTTCCATCGTTTTATTTTTGAACGATATATATGAATTCAATAAGATTTTTAATTGTTTGATTTTGTTGTTTTCATAAACAATATAAGTGTCGTACTTATTGCGCTCACCTTCTCCGTTTTGAATATCCGCGGCTAAATTATTTAAAGTCATCCGCTCCTCACCAATTCCTATTATTAAATTACCATAAGACCTTCCTAAAGGTTCAAATGATTTTCGCATTCGTTTATAATCATCCATTTTTTTTCCTAAAACCAAATTAATCGTATCTAAAACTAAATTATTTTTGATGCGTAATTCAACTTCATTTGTTGCTAATCTAATTTTAGACATTGTGTCTATCTTATTGATTTTAAGCTCTTTTTCTATGTCAGACAGATTTCTTTGGGAACGTTGTATTTTTTCTAGTTGATCTTTTTTTTGAAAATCTGAACAAGAAAACAAGGTAAAAAGTAAAAATAAAAGTGTATACTTAATCATTATACTAAATTAATTAATAACCGTGAATCCTGTATATGGTTGCAAAATACTAGGAATTTTTATTCCTTCCGGCGTTTGATTGTTTTCCAACAATGCCGCTAAAATTCTAGGTAGAGCAAGGGCAGAGCCATTAAGCGTATGACATAATTTTGATTTCTTATCCGCATCTTTAAAGCGTAACTTTAAACGGTTAGATTGATAGGTGTCAAACCTGGAAACCGAACTCACCTCCAGCCATTTATCTTGAGCTGCGGAATAAACTTCAAAATCAAAAGTCATTGCCGAGGCAAAACCCATATCACCACCACAAAGTCTCAGGATGCGAAAAGGTAATTCTAGTTTAATTAGTAAATTTCTAACATGAGACACCATTTCATTTAATGCCTTTTCTGAATTTTTAGGGTGTTCAATTCTAACGATTTCTACCTTGTCAAATTGATGTAGTCGGTTTAAACCCCTTACATCCTTTCCGTAAGATCCCGCCTCCCTTCTAAAACAAGGTGTATATCCAGTAAGTTTGATAGAAAAGTCTTCATTTGGCAAAAGAACATCACGATAAATATTGGTAAGTGGAACCTCTGCTGTTGGTATTAAATACAACTCATCTTCAGGCGCATAATACATTTGACCTTCTTTATCGGGAAGCTGACCCGTACCTATTCCACTAGCCTCGTTAACTAAAAGCGGAGCAATGAACTCCTCATAACCAGCTTTGTCGGCCTCGTCAAGAAAAAATGCAATCAATGCTCGCTGCAATTTAGCACCTTTCCCACGATAAAAAGGAAAGCCCGCCCCAGTAACCTTTACGCCTAATTCAAAATCAATAAGTTGATACTTCTTGGCTAGATCCCAGTGAGGAATAGCCGTAAAAGAGAAGGTGGGCAACTCCCCTTGTGACTCAATTAACTGATTGTCTTCTGGTAAACGCCCTTGAATAACATCTGCGTGTGGAACGTTTGGCAAGGAATAGAGTATGGTTGTTATTTTCGAATCGAGTTCATCAACATGGGCTTTTAAAACCGCTTCCTTTGCTTTTAATTCCTGCGTTTCATTTTTTAATAAAAGTGCCTCCTCATGGTTATTGTTTTTAAAACAATCTCCTATTTTACGCGATAATTGATTTAATTCTGCGGAAATATTTTCAAGCTCTGTTTTGTTCTCGCGCCAAAGCCCATCCATTTCTAAAATATCATTGATCGTTTTCGTGGGATCTATATTTCTTTTTGCAAGTCCAATTAAAACACCTTCTTTATCCGAGCGCAGACGTTGAATTTCTAACATAATACAATTATATATTTTTACAAATTTAATCAAATAGACACGATATTATTCACAACAATACCATCATTATTTGAGAACAGATCGAAGGGCCTTATTGGAAGACAGAAAGTTGAATTCCATCGAAAGAAGCATAAACAATTTGAGGATGCGATTCAGAAAAATGAATGTTGCCCGCTGCATCAATCCCAATGGCACCGGCAAAACCGTCAAACTCACTTAATTCTTCAAATGACCTTAAAAAAGCTGCTTTTAGGCTAAGTCCGTCTGTAACTCGTGTTACAATTTTTGCTGCCAAAGCCGCGCTAACAATGTCTTCTCCAACTCCCGTGCAACTTACTGCGCAATAGTTGTTTGCGTAATTGCCCGCGACGGTAGCAGAATCTGAAATCCGGCCAGGTAGTTCAAATCCCTTGCCGCCAGTAGATGTCGCTGCTGCAAGCTTTCCATTTTTATCGAGCACTACACAGCCAACCGTTCCTTGCCCCGATGACTTTAGCCGCTGTTGATATTCCTGAAAGCGCTCCTCCGTTTCCACGTTAAAATTTGGGACCCCTCGTTTTGATGCATATAAATTAGCTCCTTCTCCGCCTAAAACCCGATCGTTTTCGTTTTGCAATAGCTCGGCTAGCTTAATTGGCTGTTGAATCGATTCTACATTCATCACGCCACTAAACTTTTTAGTTTCTCCATTCATAAGTGAGGCACTCATTCGTATTTTACCGTCACGTTGTATTTGTGAACCGGTACCGGCATTAAAAAGAGCATTATTCTCTAAAAGAGAAACGGCAAAAACAACGGTATCAACAGCGGAATTATCACTAAGATAACTAAAGGATTTTTGTATAATCTCTTTTAGGGCTTCCTGTTTTAAGGATTTTGTTTTTTCAGTCTGAGTTGATTCACTAAAAAAACCGCCATGAATTATTATTTTCATACTAAATTGGGTTTGTTCTTAATCGTCAAGTCATTTGTTGCTAAACAATAAACATCTGCCTGACTCATGACATGAACAACCAAGTTTTTTATCGAAATCGGCTCGCCTAGTTCTACATCAGTAATATTGGTGTCAATGATCTGTCTTCCGTCTACAATAATAACAAGCCCTGAGCCAAGCGCCTCCATTGAATCGCCATTTTTGATTAACAAACCTGTATCCTCTCCAAGTCCAATTCCCAATGTTTTTGGATTCCCTACAACGGCCTGAAAAAGCCGCCCAATTCTTCCTCGCTGAACAAAATGAGTATCAATTATAACATTGTCCATAAAACCTAGACCACTAGTGATTTTAATTTCTCCCTTCAACAATGCCTCTCGACTGGATCCTTGATATATCATGTTCTTTGATGCGCACGCTGCACCTGCTGATGTGCCGACATATAGAAAGTCCTCTTGAAGGTACTTTTCTAATAATAAATCATGAATAGCCGTTCCCCCAAAAATAGATGTTAATCTCAGTTGGTCACCACCAGTAAAAAAAATTACGTCTGCATTTTTTATTCTATCAAGAACCTCAATGTCGTTGGCTTTCTCGCGCGTCTCAATATTGATGACCCCAACATTTTCAGCGCCAAGATGGCCCAGTGCTTTGGCATACTCAGAACCCACCAGCGCAGGAATTTTAGATGCGGTTGGTACAATTTCTATTCTAGACTCTTTTTGGTGTTTCGACTCGTCAATTATACGTCTTAAGATACCTTTTTCAAAGAAATTTAGGTTATCATCTACATGCTCAGCAAATACATTTTCTGCAAAACTTCCTTTATCAACCGCTCCGCCGATAATAATTAATTTTCCTTTTGGCATCATAATGCTACAAATTTAAACTTTAAAAGAATAAATTATAAGGTATCTATTACGAAATTATCAACATAAATAAGCTTTTTTATAAATTGTTAATTGCTTTGTTCATTACTCGGCGGCAGAAGCGAAAAGATAGCCGAGGTTTTAATTATTTTTGAGTCACAAAGATGTAAATAATGGATGTTAGCATCATAAACACCTCAAAATTTGAGCTGCCTATTTATGAAACGATTGGCGCTGCTGGCATGGATATTCGAGCAAATACCTCCGAGCCGATTGAATTGGCTGCATTAGCCAGAAAACTCATCCCCACCGGCCTTTACTTAGAAATTCCGCCGGGATATGAGTGCCAAATTAGACCAAGAAGCGGTTTAGCACTTAAGCATGGAATAAGTGTTTTAAATTCTCCTGGAACAATTGACTCTGATTATAGAGGAGAGATTGGTGTTGTCTTAATTAATCATTCGGATAAACTATTTGTCCTCAACCCCGGAGATAGGATTGCGCAAATGGTTTTTAATAAAATAGAGTGTGTTCAATGGAATGAAAAAAAAGAAATAGATAAAACGGATAGAGGTAGTGCCGGATTTGGTAGTACTGGTAAAAACTAGTGTGATGAATATAATAATCCCTATGGCAGGCAGAGGCAGCCGATTAAGGCCACATACCCTGACTGTCCCAAAGCCACTAATTCCGGTAGGCGGAAAGCCTATTGTGTATCGATTAGTAGAAGATATTGTAGCTGTTTGCGGTGAAGAAGTACAAGAAATTGCTTTTGTCGTTGGACATTTTGGAGAAGATGTCGAGCGTGAATTAATTAGTGTAGCAGAAAGATTTGGCGCGCGCGGCTCAATTCACTATCAAGAAACACCCTTAGGCACAGGCCACGCAGTGCTATGCGCAAAAGAATTACTTCAAGGGCCAGTCGTCGTTGCATTTGCCGACACATTATTTCATGCGGACTTTAAAATAAGTCCAAAAGACGATGGGATACTTTGGGTAAAGCAAATAGACAATCCAAGTGAATTTGGAGTTGTAAAGCTAAATGCGCAAGGAGAAATTACTGACTATATTGAAAAACCGAAAGAGTTTGTTTCTGACCTTGCCATGATAGGCGTCTATTACTTTAAAGAAGGTGAGCGGCTCCTACAAGAGCTAGAGTACTTGGTGGATAACAACATTATTAAAAGTGGGGAATACCAACTTCCTGATGCCCTGCGGCGCTTAACAGAAAAGGGATGTTTGTTTAAACCCGGAACGGTAAATGAATGGATGGATTGCGGTAACAAAAACGTTACTGTGCAGACCAATCAACAAGTTTTAATAAATGATTCGCTGAAGACAAAGCTACCGGTGCGACAGCAAATAATAAACATTAATTCTATTATTATTGAGCCCTGCTTTATTGGTGATGGAGTGACAATTGAAAATTCAATTATTGGCCCGCATGCATCAATAGGAGGAAACTCAACGATAAATAGCAGTATTATTTCAAATTCTATTTTGCAAAATAATTGTAAAATAAGTAATATGAACATCACAAATTCTATGATCGGCGCAAACGTTTCTCTTTCCAACCCTCCATCAGTACTTAGCATTGGAGATTTTTCCACCATTAATGAATAAATTCTCATTCACAATATTTGTCTCTTTGCTTTTATTCGCTGGCTGTAAACAACCCTCAAGCATTACGAATCCTAGAAGTGATAACAATAGTTTTAAAGCAACATTCCACCAAGGTGTAAGAAATTATATAATTGGCAACAATGCAAAAGCCATACAAGACTTTGAGGCATGTATAAGAATAAACCCCTCTGATGATGCGACACACTTTGCATTGGCTCAGTTATATTTAATGGAGGGACAACTAGACGTGGCGAGCGTTCATAGTGAATTAGCGGCAAAACTTGATCCTAAGAATAGCTATTATAAAACTGAATTGGCCTACATGTATGTAGAGCAAAAACAATATAAAAAAGCCGCGCTTTATTTTGAGCAACTCATAGTGACCGATAAAACAAATGCAAACTACTATATGGGTGCGATAAATAACTATGCAGAATGTAAAGAGTACGCCAAAGCGCTAAAAATCTTAAATCGTCTTATTGAGCAGAAAGGAAAAAACACTACATTTCAAATGGAAAAACATAGACTTTATGTTTTAATGAATGAAACAGAGCTAGCGATTAAAACATTAGAAGAGGGTAGAAAATTATTTAATAACGACCCTGTTTTTTTAGCTGTACTCGTAGATACGTATATGGAAAATCGCCGCTATGATATGGCGTTGGAGTTATTAGATGATTTGGTTGTTCAAGATCCGGAAAACGGACTTGCAACATTATTGCTAGGGGAGATGTACATCGAAAAAAAAGACTATCAAAAAGGTATTTACTATTTAAAGTCCGCCATCAAAAAAGAGGGCCCTACTATAGACCAAAAAATGAATATTCTTATTCAAATGCAAAAAACGGAAGGTTGCGGGATAGAAATAATGGAGCTCGTCGATTTTATGACCACGCGGTATCCAGAAAATGAGAAATCCTACACCTTAAAAGGAGATTGTTGCGTCAATAATGATGATTTTAAAGGTGCTATCATCGCCTACAAGTCAGCATTAAAAATACAGCCCAATTTGTATGTCGTTTGGAAACAAGTATTACTAATTGAATTACAAGCTGAAAACTGGATTTCGCTCTATAATAATAGTATAGAAACTATCGCTCTTTTTCCTAATAGCACATTCGCTTATCTTTGTGCTGGTATTGCCGCTAATAAAATGAAAAACTATACTGGAGCCATTAATTCTCTTGAAGTTGGCTTAGAATATATAGTAAAAGATGACGAAACCGAGTCAGAAATACTCGCGCAATTGGGCGATGCTTATTTTGGTCTTAATAATTTAGCTTTAGCCTGTGATTTATATGATCGTGCGATTGTGAAAGCACCAAATAGCGCGCCCATTAACGCTGCCTATGCTTTGCAACTCGCTAAAAATCTGATTAAACTAGATTACGCTATCACACTTATAGATTTTTCAATTTCAATCGCTCCTAAAAGTGCTTTTTTCAAAGGCATTAAAGGCCTAGTATTGTTAATGAAAAAAGAATATATTGAAGGATTAAAGATATTGGAAGAAGCTGGAATGACCGACAATAAAAATGAGCTGATTACCGACTGGTTAGGAGATGCATATTACTTTAACGGAAATATAGCTACTGCTGTTGAAAAGTGGAAAGCTGCTCAAGTGCTTGGATCAAAAAATGCTAGTCTTTCGCTAAAAATTAAAGATAAAATATATTATGCGCCAACTCATTAATCTTTTTTGCCTTGCTTGCTTATTTTCATGTTCCAAACATTTGGTAGTGCCAACAGTCTCATCTCAGAACACTAATAATGAAATTCCTGTTAAAACTAATGAGAATTTAATCTTAACTATACTTGATAGCTTGTCGAAAATTAAACCAAAAACGTTCTATTCAAAATTAAGTGTTAATTACATTGATTCATTGCAAGACATTAGATTTAAAACTAGTTTAAAAATGATTGCAGATAGTGCTATAAATGCTGTCATAAGTTATGCAAATATTCCTGTAGCCCTTGCTTCTGTATCTAAAGATACTATCGTAATCGTAAATAAGAGAGACCGTTGCTACAGCAAACAATCTCTTAACTATTTTAACGAACTCCTTGGCCTTGACCTTACTATAAATAATCTTCAGGAGATTTTCTTGGGTAAGCCCTTATATTATGATAAATGCGGAACTAAATCAATTACCATTGACTCCCTTATTAATGTGTCTGCTTCTGTTACACGGCCGCAAGAAGATAGAAG
>Ga0209550_10006596_pt1 | contig 10815 bp, 13 predicted proteins | sample LauGreSuBDMM15SN_2_FD_187567 | JGI IMG/M metagenome (GOLD analysis project Ga0209550, IMG submission 187567) | Freshwater lake microbial communities from Lake Michigan, USA - Su13.BD.MM15.SN (SPAdes) (version 5) | ecosystem: Environmental > Aquatic > Freshwater > Lake | place: Lake Michigan... | reverse complement strand
TAGTAACATTTGGCTCGCCAAGAGTTGGCAATGCTGAGTTTGTTAAAAGTTTAACTGTTGAACATTACAGGGTGCAGAACAACTGCGATGATGTGACCAAAGTTCCATTTCTGTTGATGGGATTTACACATCACGGCACACACAAGTACATGAACTTCAATGGTGAGTTCAGAGACCTAACTCCTTGGCAACAGATAAAAGATATGGCTCGCAGTAGATTGAAGGCCCGAGCAAAAGGGCAAAAGTATATTGGCGTGTTTGATCACATGATGGCCAACTATATTTCCAAGTTGAGCAAGTTAGGGGACAACTAAGTGGCAGTGCAAATTGATGAAAAGACCGAAGTCACTGTTCCCTTAAAGACTTTGATTTCAGTAGTGGGTGCTATTGTAGTAGCCAGCTGGTATGTGTTTAGTACACAGACAAAAATTTCTGAGTTAGAACACACTGTCATGCTATTAGACGAAAGATTTGTTGGATATACTAAACAGCCTAGTCGTAGTACAACAGAAATCGAATTACTAAAAAAAGATTTTGAGTACCTTCGTAGGGAAGTTGTCGAAATAAAACAAAAATCCAAATAAAAATCAAATAGGAGCGAAAACTATGGCAGAAGAAGTTAAAAGCGAAAGTGAGAAGAAAAAAGAAGATTGGATGAATTCGAAATGGCGTCCAATGATGGGTTGGATGTATATGCTGGTCTGCGTTATGGACATGGTTATATTTCCAATCCTATGGAGTTTGTTACAGTCGTTAAATCACGGTCAAGTTTCAAGCCAATGGCAACCGCTAACACTGCAAGGTGCTGGTCTGTTTCATATTGCTATGGGTGCAGTGTTAGGTTTGGCAGCATGGGGCCGAACACAAGAAAAACTGGGCGGCGCCAACAATGGTGGCATGCAACCAGTGGCACAGAGTGTCACAACAACATTTGGCCAACCACAATCAGGATTTGGCAACAACAGTGGTTTTAATTCACCGGCGCCTAGCGGCTTTGGTGGCAGTCCAGGGTACGGCGCTCCAACGTCAGGGCCGTATAATCCAGCACCAAGTTGGGGCACAACTCAAACAACAGCAAGCGGCAAAAAGATTGTGCCGCAAGACGATCAGCCAGCAATTTAAAAGGAGCAGGCCATGTTAGACACATTATTTTGGGTAGCACTAGGAGCATTTGTGGGATGGAATTTTCCACAGCCTTTCTGGGCAAAGATTATTCAAGAAAAAATTCAAGCCATGTTGGCTAAGAAAGGAGCATAAAATGAAATTATTATTAGCACTATTGGCAAGTTTAGCACTAGTTGGCACAGCATATGCTGGCGGTGAAATGAAAGAAGTTTGCAAAGACAAAACAGACAAAGCTGGAAAAGTTGTAAATGACAAGGCCGGAAAGCCCGTACAAGTTTGCAAAAAAATCAAAGTACACAAAAAGGTAGAAGGCGAAAAGGTTCCAGAGCCAGCTAAGAAAAAGTAAATCAAACTCTTGACTGGCTCCGTTTAAGATAGTATAATTAATACTATTAATGGAGCCTTTTTTACGACTATGACTGACTATTATCAAACACTAGGTGTTAGCGAAGGTGCTAGCCCAGATGAAATTAAAAAAGCATACCGAAGCTTGGCCAATAAGCATCATCCAGACAAAGGTGGGGACCAAGCTGTGTTTAAAAACATCAGCGTTGCTTACGAAAATCTAAGCGATCCACAAAAGAAAGCCGAATACGACCAACAACGACAGTACGGCGCTGGGCCACAGTTTAACGCAGGCGGTGCAGGCTTTGATCCATTTGGTCATATGTTTGGTCAAGGGTTTGGAGGACAGCACCCATTTGCTGACATTTTTGGACATAGACCAGGCATGCGCCGAAATAGAGATCTCAATATACAGTGTCAAGTTTCTTTGCTGGATTCATATCTTGGAAAACAATTAGAAGCCAGTTACAGATTGCCCAGCGGAAGAAATCAGAATGTGGTTATTAATGTGCCGCCAGGTATCAATCATGGGGAAACTATAAGATACACAGGACTCGGTGATGATTCAGTGCAAGGTTCCCCAAGGGGAAACTTAAATGTCACGGTGATTGTGTTGCCAGATCCTAAATTTACTAGACACGGTGATGACATATACACCACAATAAGTATTAATCCTATCGAGGCTATTATTGGTTGCAGAAAAACTATTCAAACAATTACTGGACAGACCCTGGATTTAGAAATTAGGGGTGGGGTTGAATCAGGAGTTGAGTTTGCAAGTCACGGAACTGGGTTTCCGAATGTAAATAATGGAGTGAAGGGAAGATTTGTTTCGGTAATCAATATTAAAACTCCAACCATAACTGATCCACTCATAATAGCAGAACTTCGAAAAATTAACGATGCAATTAGTAAAACATCTTGACAATGCTAAAGAATGTTGTATAATACATTATCTAGCTAGTGACACAGAAATTAAAAAAGAGGAAAACTAATGGTTGAACCAAGTGACAACTTACAAGCAGTATTTGAAAAAGCAATTGACACTGCTAAAAAATTACATCACGAATATCTCACAATCGAACACTTGTTGTTTGCCATGCTGACTGAAGAATCATTCAGCAATTGCCTTATTGGATTTGGTAAGGATGCCGATGAACTAAAGAATGAGCTTGAATCATATTTGCATAACAAATGCGATGAAATCAAAGTCAATGATGTTGTGGTTAAACCTAAAAAGACACAAGCTGTTGAGCGTGTACTCAATCGCGCATTTACACAAGTGCTGTTTAATGGTCGGCAACGTATTGAATCTACTGACGTGTTTCTTGCAATGTTTGGCGAAAAACGTAGTTGGGCACAGTATTACTTGTCAAAAGCTCAAATTGATAAAGAAAAATTTAACGATTACATTTCCAATGAAAGCGACACTGAAGAAGAGTCGCCCCGTGACCATCAAGGAGACAAAGCCCTATCTGCATTTACCACTAATCTAAACGAACAAGTTGGCAAGAATAAAATCGATCCTGTTATTGGACGCATTGACGAACTGGAAAATATTGCATTGAGTCTAGGACGTAGAAGTAAAAACAATGTGATCTTGGTAGGCGATCCAGGTGTGGGTAAAACTGCTATTGCAGAAGGACTTGCTTACAACATTGTCAAAGGCGCTGTGCCAGACTTTCTCAAGGACTACAAAGTATTCAGTCTAGACATTAGTGCAATGCTTGCAGGATCTAAATACCGCGGCGACTTTGAAGAACGTTTTAAAATGGTATTGAAAGGTCTTGCCAAGAAAGGCAAGACAGTGTTGTTCATTGACGAAGCACACATGATCAGTGGTGCAGGGTCTGCAGGTAACAGCAGTAATGACCTTGCCAACATGATGAAACCTGCACTGAGCAAAGGCAACATTAAAGTTATTGCCTCAACAACATGGGAAGAATATCGCAAGCACTTTGAAAAGGATCGTGCGCTTATGCGCAGATTCCAGCGTATCACTATTGATGAGCCCACTATTGAAATGACAGTGCAAATCCTTAAAGGTATTAAAAAATACTACGAAGGTTTTCACAATGTTAAAATTCGCGAAGACGCAATCCATGCGGCTATTAAATTGTCAGTTAAATATCAAACAGATAAAAAATTGCCAGACAAAGCCATTGACTTGATCGATGTGGCATGTTCACGCTTTAACCTAAAATTAGCTGATGAACGAATCATTGGCGAACGTGAAATTCAGTTTGAACTTAGTAAAATGATTAACTTGCCCGAAGAACAAGTTATGGAAACTGAAAGTACTAACCTTGCAAGTTTGCAAACTAAACTTGAAAAAGAAGTATACGGCCAAGATCTTGCTATTGTTGAAGTGGTGGATAAAATTATGGTGGCCCAGGCTGGACTTAAGAGTGAGAACAAACCTATTGGTAGTTTTGTGTTCATGGGTCCAACTGGTTGCGGCAAAACTGAAACAGCCAAAAGTCTTGCTAAGAATTTAGGTGTTAAGCTATTGCGCTTTGACATGTCAGAGTATCAAGAAAAACACAGTATCAGCAAGCTGATTGGTAGCCCACCAGGTTATGTTGGCTTTGAAGAAAATGCTGGCTTGCTGATCACGCAAATTCAAGAAAATCCCAATGCTGTGTTGTTGTTTGACGAAGTTGAAAAATCACATCCAGACGTAAGCACAGTGTTGTTACAAATGATGGATAATGGATTTATCACAGGGTCAAACGGAAAACGTGCAGACTGCCGTAATTTGATTCTTATCCTCACAACCAATGCTGGCGCAAACGAAGCTGAGAAAAACGCTATTGGCTTTGGAAGTCAAGAAAAAGATTACAGCGACAAAGATCTTAAAAAGTTCTTTACTCCTGAATTCCGAAATCGGTTAGACGGTATTATTACCTTTAACAAGTTGGCAAAAGAAACCATGGTCAAGATCATTACCAAGTTTATGGACGAACTACGTGCTCAAGTTAAAGAAAAAGGCATTCGTGTTAAATTAGATAAGGAAAGTACTAACTGGTTGATTACCAAAGGATTTGATTCTAAAATGGGTGCTAGACCATTACAGCGTGTTATTGATAAAGAAATCAAACGTCCATTGGCTAAACTGATGTTGTTTGGAGATCTTAAAAATGGCGGGTTGCTAAACATCACTGTGCAAGATGATCAGTTGCGTTTAATATCCACAACTAAGGAATCAAAAGTGCCCTTGCTGGCTATCAGCAATAGCGTAACTGAAAATGCTGTATAAGACCACAACACAGCTATTCAAAGGCACGTATCAGTACAAAGTTGTATTGATATGTGCCAGTGCAGGTTGGTTTAGAGGAAACGATTTTGACACAGCTCTTGATAGATTAAAAAAGGTCAATCTAGAAAATCCTAGAAATTATTTGGGCGGTCGGCATATTAAGACACAGGATCAACTGGATTATGCATTCAAGTTGCAGAGTCAGTTGAGTTCATTAAAAGACATAGAAGTCAGAGTCGAAGATCCGTGGGTGTCTGTTTATACAAACAATATTGATAATATAAACTTATTAATTAATTTAGATGTCGATAATGTAAAATATGTGTGCAGGCCCGCAGACAATGTGGTATTAAGCTCTGATATCATTGTGATGCCTAAGATGCCGTATGATTATCGGGTCACTTTGAGCAAAACAACCCAGGAAAATACCGCATTTATACAATGGGCCAGCACAAATAAGAATGTAAAATTAACAAAAAGTTGTATCAAAGATCTTTCAAAACCTCGCAGTTGGGGCGGTACACACTTCTATGTGTCCGGGGATAACAACTTACTCATGTCTAAAATGCACTTAGGCTCCACGATATCCAAGGTTCAACGCATTATCAAAGCATAGACTACAGATAGCAAAAGCGATAAATACTCTAACCGCAGAGTTTCTGCTGAATAACTATTTGATGGACTAAAAATGCGTATAAGAGAACTACTAGAAGGTAAACAGTTTAACGATTTGGATTTTGTTAAACAAACCAACGATAAACGCGAGATCGACTATGACCTAGTAGAAGATTTAATGCATTTCATGAATAATGACGATGAGGTTTATCGCCGCCACGTGTTTCCAACAATTGCCAACTGCATTGACAAAGTCAGTGCAAAACGTCCAACAAAGATGGGTATGTTTAAACCTGTTGTGGAAAAAAGTTACAAACTGTATATAGATAAGTTTCCTATCCGCGAATTGCCCAATGACATTGACAGCGGAGTATGCGAACAAGTGTGTAGCAAAATGCACGAAGAAGTCGTCAAACATGTTACTGATGGCAAATACAAGGGCTAAAAATGTTATTACGCGAGCTGTTTACTAGTCCTAAAAAAAATATCATTGTGGAAGGTGGTGGAAACATCTGGCCCGAAACTGTTGAGTTTTATCCCACGCCCGAACTAGTACAAGCATTACTAAAACAAGTTCAATCATATGTGCGTAAGGCAGGATTTCCGTTGTATGTACAAGGAAGTGGTGCTAACTCAGATCCTAGTCCAGAACATCCAACTGGAGATTTGGATACGTCTGTTGATATGGACCAAGTCAAACAGTTTTTTAAAATTCCCCAAACTAAAAAATTAGCAGATGATGACAAAGCCGCAAGGGTTGCGCTGGAACAATTTTTATTAGACAACGGTGTGCCAGCAACATACAAAGCAGGTGTAACCGTACACATCAAGTTCCCATTCAAAGGCCAATTTTATCAATGCGACATTAAAGTTGTTCGTAAGGCCGCTAAAGTAAGTAAATTCCATCAACACCAGATACCTCGTGGTAGTCCTTATAAAGGTGTCCATAAACAAATGATGATGAACGCATTAGCAAGTAGTCAGGGTATGCTCTGGAGTCCTGATGAAGGACTTTATGCAAGAGATGCACAGGGCAAGAAAGCAAATTTAATCAGCGACGAGTGGGACGATATTGCCAAGGCTTTGCTCGGTACCCGTGCGTCTGGAAAAGACTTGGGCAGTGTTGAAGCAATCATGAATGCCATTCCTGATCCAGCACGTAAACGAGAATTGTATGGTATGGCAACGGGCGGCCAAAGTTGGCAAAATGCCCCTTTGCGTGGTCCAGAAAAAGTATTTGAAGCGGCGCCTGCTGTTGGTCGCAAGTATCAACACATTGAAGATTTGGTTTTTACTAACGGTAGTACTGGCGGACTTCACGCTATTGAACGATTACGTTCTATGGGTCAACAAGGAAGTGGTATAGAATTAAAATGGGATGGCAGTCCTGTTATATACTGGGGGCGTGACGAGCAAGGTGTGTTTCATATGATACCAAAAAACGCTTGGGAATACCTAAAGCGTGGTACTATGCAAACCAAAAGCGGTGTTCCTACCATGATGAACAGCGCCACTGATGTTGAAAACTTTATTCTAAACACAGGCGATCCTACCAAGAAAGATAAAAAGCGTACACAGTTTGCATCTGGTCTGGCTAGCTTATGGTCTTACTTTGAAAGCATTAGTCCTCAGTCAGGATTTATTGAAGGTGGAATATTATTCAGTCCACTTGCTCCTGCAAAATTAAATCGCACAACCAAAGACTGGGAGTTTACTCCTAACATCACAACATTCCATATTCCAGCAACTAGCGAATTAGGTCAACGTATTAAGTCTGCAAAGATGATGGTGGCCGCTACTGGTTTTTATGATGTCATTGGTGCTAACGAAGATCGTTTTCCTGATGCTGAACAACTATCAACTAAAGATGTAATTGTTCAAGGAACAACTTATGTTCAAGAACCTCCGGAAGTTGATGAGCGAGGATTAGAACATGCTGGTGGATACATTGAACAACATGCTGATAACATTGACAGTTTCTTAGCAGGACAACCTGGGTTGAGCAAACCTGGTGACATATTGTATAAATTCTTCAACCAGAACTTGCGCATTGCAGGTGTTAAATCAAACTTTGCCGAATGGGTCAAAGCAAATGTAAGCGCAGGACAAGCTCAAAAAGTAATAAGTCATCCTGGGTTAAATAATGTATTAACCGCAGTAGAGTTGTTGACAAACGAAAAAATGAAATTGATACAAAAGTTAAGTCAAGGCACCCACGGCGGCATCAAACAAACCAAACCTGAAGGGTATGTACAAGCTCATCCTGGAACACAATTTAAATATGATGTTCCAGGACAATTTGTTAAAACTATCGATCAAGCAAACTGGGCACCAAGGAAGGAAGCATGAACTTAAGAGAGCTGTTTAGAGAAAACATTGACCGCACTGGCGAAAGCAAAAGTGCTGTGGTTGGCTGGGGACGTGGTATGGGTCACCGTGGTCACATGTATTTGGCTGATGCTGTTATTACACAAGCAGAAGAAACAGACGCTGATCCTTATTTTGTTGTGAGTCGTACCATAGGCAAAGATGATCCAATTACTCCTGAAGAAAAATTGTATCTTTACAAAAAAGTTTTTCCAAAGATGGAACACATATTCCATGCTGCCAGTGATGAGTTACCAGATTTAAATCGTGTGTTAAAACATTTAGCCGGGTTAGGATACACAGACGTTACTGTTGTTGTGGGTGCTGATCAAAAGAACGCTTTTCAATACTTGGTACGTCCAGACAAATCTGGAGTTGAACCATACAAGCAGTTTGGATTTAACAATATGAATGTTATTAGTCGTCAAGAAACTAACAGCAAGTTTTCGCAAGAAGAAGGACCACGTGCCACACCAATGCGTAATGTGCTTAACGATCCAGAAGCCAATGACGAACAAAAATTCCAAACATGGCGTGATGCTATGAGCCCAGAAGTGAGTGACGACGAAGTTCGTGATTTAATGCACAAGGCTCATACACGTATGCAGGACTTTAATAAACCCAAAGTTCGAACTAAGAAGGAAAAAGCTACCGCAGAAGGGCTACTGGGTTTATTATCCAAAGCACCAATAGCAAAAACTTCAAGTGTGTCAAAGGTGCCTGGGCCATTGAAACCCAGTGAAATGCCTCCTGATATTAAAATGTTGATTAATAAAATTCAAAACAACGTGCCGCTTCGTCCAGATGAATATTCAAAATTGCAAGCATACAAAGCATTTAAGGATGCTGGATCTATGAGTTTAAAAGAAGCAAATATATTAGCAAGAGCTTTGAGAGAAGGGTCAGCTGGTAAAGTAGGCAAAGGCGGAACTAAGCCTATAGACAAAGAGAAAAAAGCCGCTATGCGAAATGCAACTACTGTGCCAGGATTAAACATGTCAACTGGTAGTATGTATAAAAATTACAGAATGAGTGTTGCTCTTGCAGGTGCACCTGACTATCCAACCAAGATGGAAGCTGACAACTGGATTGGAGGCGATCCATTGATCAGCTCGTATACTCAAGAAGAATATGATATGGTCAAAGCGGCCGCTAAACAAGTTGGTGCAGGCACTATTGAAAACTGGACTGGTAAACGCAGTGAAGAAATGGCTGATGTTAACAAAACCAGCACAGTAGCAACCCCTAAAAAGAACAAATACGGAGTTTAACGTGGACGAGAAATATCACTTGGCATTAAAAACAGCATTTGCTAGCGAATATGCATTTGCTTTGAAAGCACAAAATTTTCATTGGAATACTGAAGGTCCACTATTTTATCAACATCATGTGTTATTTGAAAGAATTTACGATGAAGTGTATGGCAGTATTGATACGTTTGCAGAACAATTACGTGCATTACAAGTTTATGCTCCTGCTAGTTACAGCAAGTTTAGTATGCTTTCACAAGTCAAAGATGAAAATGCTGTGCCAGAGTGGAGTGTCATGCTGGGTGAATTGCTAGAAGACAGCGACCGCATGGCCAACATATTCCGTATCACATTTGACATGGCTGAAGCCAACGGTGATCACGGACTAAGTAATTTTCTAGCAGACCGCCAAGACGCACACAAAAAGCACAGCTGGATGTTGAGATCAAGTTTAAAATGAAACAGTATAGAATTACCACACAAGATTTAAACCAAGACAGTCCTGACGACTGCTATCTTGCGCCCAACGATCCTGTACAAGAATTAAAAATTTTATCAGGCATGGGCGGACTAGGCGGGCAAGCAAGACTGCACGAGTATCGTGTTAATCAAGGTAGCAACATCAGCGTAACTGGTGATGCTACCGGACAGTTACAAAAAAAATTAAATATACAACCAGGAACTCCTGAATGGTTCAAATTATGGTTCAGTTTACCATACTTGACTGGGGAGAAGAAAATATGAAAATGTACGAACTAGACGAAAACTTTCGCGGACGTAGAAGCTACGACGATAACCGTACTGGATTTGGACGACCTGAAAGAGACATGGATGACGAATCTAATTTGTTGTACATTTACAAAAACGAAAGAGTTCATAAATCAATGATTTCTAATCGTGTAGAGCGTGAAGCTCGCGCACAAGGTTTTAGAGATACGCCTGAACAAGCATTAAAAATGCACGGTATTATTAAAAGCAAATTCAAACCAGGCGAGTGGATTCAAAAACAAGGTAATAGCTGGGTTCCAGTATACCCATTTGGTAGACTTGACGACGTAGCTGAATCAGCCACAGCAGGTGCTACCAGTGCGGCCAATGTGGGTGTGGGTGCTGTGTACAAAAACAAACCAGTCAAAGCCGCTAAAAACAAAGACGGAACCATTAAAAATGCACTGGATTCCAATGCAAATTTGCTGACGGGCGGAAGCCTCAAACGATAAATATATAAAGATAACGGAGTATACTCATGCCACTAGATTTAGACCAAACAAGCCCAGAAATGGCACAATCAGCTGAAGTAGTAGGATTACAACCAAACGAATCAGATCGCGAAGGTGCAATGGCCAAAGCTGACTTATACAAGCTAGCCAGCTACTCACAAAAGCTATTTCAACAACTAAATGACGAAGATCAATTGGAAGGCTGGGTACAGGCCAAAATTACCAAGGCCGCAGATTACATTGCTTCAGTATACCACTATTTAGAATATGAAATGAAATTTAGTGAGTATGGCAAAGCTCTTGATGACAGCGATGTGTTGAGCGAAAGCCAAAAAGTTGCATTGAGAACCAAGTTGATGGAAGCTAAGTCTAAGATCAAAGAACTTAAACTTTCACAAGCTGAAAAAGCCAAAGACAAGAAAGTTGATGAAGGTGCGCTAAGTGGCGGGGAACGTGCTTGTACAGAGTGTGGTGGTTCCGGTATGGTTTACGAAGAGCCTAAATCAATTCCAGATTATGTTAAAGGCAAAGTTGAAAAATACAAAACCATGGTCAAGGCTACCAAGGCCGCGCACAAGCGTATGGATGCTAACAAAAACGGTATTCCAGATGACGAAGAAGGTGTGGAAGAAGG
>Ga0209550_10006595_pt1 | contig 10816 bp, 6 predicted proteins | sample LauGreSuBDMM15SN_2_FD_187567 | JGI IMG/M metagenome (GOLD analysis project Ga0209550, IMG submission 187567) | Freshwater lake microbial communities from Lake Michigan, USA - Su13.BD.MM15.SN (SPAdes) (version 5) | ecosystem: Environmental > Aquatic > Freshwater > Lake | place: Lake Michigan, USA... | reverse complement strand
CCCCCCGTTCCCGTCCTGGCTCGGCGAGTCTCCCTCTGCACTATTTGCCCCCCTCCTGCGCGCCTCCTGGGCTCTCTCTGCCCCACGAGCCGCTTGGGTGACCCCGCTAACGGCCAGCAGTGCCCCAGCACCGCTCACCATTCATGCCGGCCTATCGCAAGCGAGCTTGAGCCGCCGCTGAATTGACCTCCACCACGCTCCACGCCAACGGGCATCCCGCCACCTCGACGGTGATCGCGCCAGCTGCTGCTGGTGCTGCTTCCGCACCGTCGTCCGCAGCCGGCCCGTCCCCCAAACGGGCCACCGTTCTTCAAATTCGGGCTCGTGACCGACGCACAAGCGGCCGACAAGCCTGACGACAGCGGTGAGGGACAAAACAGAAAGGCCGAGCTCGTGCGACCGCTCGGCCTTTCTGTTTTGTCGACTTCTGGCTGCGCGGGTTCGGCCGGCGGCGTTCGAGCCTGTCGCTACCACCACTCGCGCGCGTGCTTTCGCTCGGAAGCATCATCAATGGTCGCGTCAGTCAACCCTCGAGCGCCGCCAACCTCTGCGCATTTCAAACGCCTGCTGGCACACGGCCCTCAAGAGCTGTTCACGTGGTCGGCAACCGTTGCCTCCGTTCAGGCCGCGCGATGCGCTCATTATCGCGCTTCACCTCTCTGCGTGCTACTACCGGCGCGAACTTGCCCTCGGCTGGGCGCTCCTCGTGCTCGACACGATCGAGCAGTCGACGCACGGCTGGGCCGTGGGGTCTGTCGAGGCGGGCGCGTATCTTGCGTCTCACGAGGGCGAGGAGCGCAAAAGGCAGCCCCCCCTCCCTCCGCCGCCGCCTTCGCCGCCGCCCTCGCCTCCGCCCTGGCCCCCCTTCATCTCCACCAGCCTCCTTCTAATGTCTGTGTGAGAGACACCCCCCGGGCAACTCACGAGCGAGCGAGAGTGATCTTCTCTATCTTCTCCCTGCTGGTGCACAGGTGTCGGCGCGATGGGCGCGCGCGCACGCGCGTCGGCGCCGAACCACGCTGAGCGGCCATCTAGCAAGCCGCTCCCACTTTTCCGTAAACCCGGGGCCTCCCGGGCGGTCGCATGCCCATGCCCCATGCGGCGGGGGGCGGGTAACTATCGGTCGGTCACGGAGCACACGGCCATTTTTCTCCTAACGGACCGCCTGCGTGCTTGAAGTACTCTACTGTACCCCTGAGGCTACCTCTAGGCCCGCGTTCATTGACTCTTAAAAAAGATAAAGACGCGAACTCTGCAACTCTCGTCTTCTTGCCGTTGCCCGGCGGTTCTATCCATGATGCCCGGCCTCTGTAACTGTCTCCGGCGCGCCGTGTGGCGTGTGGCACCGCCGACGGCTTTCATCTGGCACCGCACCCGGACGCCCTCTGCCTCGGCTGCTATCGTCTCTTCGGCAGCGCATCGGTCTCGCCGAGCATCTTCGTCTCCGCGGCCCACGTCTCAGGCAACGTGGTCTCTGTGCAGCCTGGGATGGCTTGCAGCGCCCAGCGCCGCAGCTCGCGTCTCGTGAGCGTCACAAACGGGCCGTCACTTGCCTCGTCGCCACCCACAGGCGCCGTCTGCCCGGACGGCTGACGGATGCGGTGCACGATCACGTCGACCAGGTGACCGATGCGGGTAGGCATAGACCCAGCGACCGCCGTATTGGGCGCATCACCCCACTCGCACGCCTGCTGGGCGGCCAGGGCCTTGAGCTCCTCCTGGTTCAGATCGAGCGCGGCCACGAATGGGCCCGCGCGCGAGTGGCCCGAGGCCGCGAGTTGCGCATCCGTTGGCAGCGGCAGCCGCGTCGCGAGGCGCACAATTGCCTCGAGGAAGCTCTCGAACGTCAGGTGCTGCTCCTTGAGGCGCCCCTCCTCGCTATTGCCGTCGGCAACAGCCATGATCGAGTATTGGAAGCACAACGTGATGCTTCGCAAGTCGAGTGTCGAGAGCGAAAAGAGGCCCTCGAGGAAGCGGCGCCAGAGTGGAAACGATACCTGGCCGTCGACCTTAAGCCACTTGACTGTCCCCTGCTCGCGGAGGATCCACCGATTGTCGACCGGCTTCGGCAGCTTGACGCCCGCCGTCCTCGCAGCCTCGTAGGTGAGCTTCGAAAGCCCGGCAAAGATAACTCGCAACGATGGGGCGCATGCCGCGAGTCGCTTGCTCATCTCATCCTTGTAACACACGCCCATGCGGAAGGTGTCTGGCAGCGGTATTCGGGGCTGCTTGCGCCCTCGCCGTGGCTGCTCGAGCGAGGGTTGGATGTGGTCGATGAAGAGGCGCTCGACAGCCTCGCTCGCGTCCACGAGCTCTTTGGTCTTCACAAAGCGCTCGATAGCTGTCTTCACCAACGCGTACATGAACTCAACGCGGTTGAGCTGGCTGTCCGATTTCTTCGCCATCTGCTTCGACTCGGCCACTTGGAGTGCTGCTTGCGTCGCACTCCTCAAGTCTGACGAGTGCGCGGCGAGCTCCATGTCAGCCTCGGCCGCCGTCAACCCCTCCGCGGTCAACACCTCCGCTTCCGTGTGCTGCCCCGCCTGGCCAACGGTGCGGTGAGAATCGCGCCCTTGATATTTAGGCTGCATGCCGATGGCAGCGATCGTAGAGCGATCCGCCCGGTCCACTTGCATGAATATGAGGCTGTTGGCACACGCGGCGTCTTTCTCGCTCATATGTTCCCAGATCTTGCACTCGTCGATGAACGCCTTCCATCCCTGGTTGAGCTTCACGCCAATGTTGAGGTCGCCGCTGCTGCTGTATACGGCGTCGGCAAACCACAGGTAGGCAAGCGTGCACAGCTGGTGGTTGAAGAGCAGCACCGTCCCAACCTCCTCAACCTCCTCAGCTGCATCGTTCGCGCCGTCGTCGCTCTTGGCGATCAACTTGCCTCCGCCCAGCCGAACCATCACCTGCCAGTCGCTTGCGAAGCGCTTGAAGATGATGTCCTCGTGGTCGACGAAGTCGCACCCGTCGCAGCTCTCGCATCGCGGCCCCCAAATGGATCCGAACAGCGTCCATTCGACCTCGGGCTCTGGCTCGGGCTCTTCATCGGCGACAACGTCCGTCTCAAACGCCCGCTCGTAGACTGGCACGAGAGGGCCGGTGCCGGAACGGCTCGCCACCGCGAGGGGCTTGCTCCACTCCTCGTGCGGCCCTGTCTTGATGTACCCACGGCGCGGCGACACGAGGTTCGTGTCGAGCCGGAGGGGCTGCTGCGTCCAGCGGTTGAGGCGCAGGCCGGCGAGGCAATCGTTCATCTCGCGGCGCAGCACTAACCCGCGCTCCCGCAGCAGCTTCTGCCCGCTGCTCAACAAGACCTCGGCACGCTCATCAAACGCCGCCGTCCTCGCCTCCACCTGCTGCTGCTGCACTCGACGCAGCCTCGCATCGTCGCCTTCTGAGAGACTGTACTGATAGCCAAGGCCGCCCCAGGCTGGAGTTGTGCGCTTGCCCCACGCAGGTGAGCTTCGCTGATCCCAGATGCCTCGAGCCTGCTCACGAAGCGTGCGCTCTGCCTCGGTGGCCCTCGCTATCGCTTGGCGGCGGCCGCCGTAGTGTGCCCGTGCGCGCTGCTGCGAGACCAAATTCGCTTTCCTCGTTTCTTCAGTCAATGCATCTGCGGCCTCAAGCGCCTCGAGATGGCACGTCCGAAAGCGTTGGCGCAAATCAGCCATTCGCTCCGCACCAGAGGTGGTGCCCTTTAGGGACAGCATGCGATCCCACATAGGGGTGCGCTCGTCAGCGACCTTGCCGATGGCCTGTCGAAACGGCAAAGGGGAATTGCCATTTGTCCCGTTCTCGGTTACTGGCACATGTACCGCTGCACGGGGGCTTCCGCCCTCGCCCTCGCCGCCCTCGGCCGCGGCCGCGGCCGCGGCCCTGGCCTTCTCCTCCTCCTTCTGGGCACGAGCCGCCGCGCGACGCTCATTCTCCTTCTCCACCGCCTTCTTGTAAAAGGCCTCGGCGCGTTCAGCACAGAGCTTCTCGAATTTCTCCTTTTTTCCCGCCGTCACCACCGGTATCGGCGGCAGCTCAGGGATCAGCCTGGGCTTTGGCGCTTGCCATCGCGGTGATAGAATCGCCTTGACCGAAGGTGGCAGTCGCTCAAAGCGCTCGCTGCCAGGAACCAACAGATCGTCGTTGCCTGGCTGCACGGTCGTCATTCGCAACTCCGCACAACTTCGCAGATTGGAACTTGAGTTTCCTTTTTCGTTCCAACTTCCAAGTAGGAACTTTCAAACTCGGTGAGTGGACTTACACCGGATCAAAAACAAAGTGGAACACACACAGACCGATCCACGGATTTCCAAGTCTGTATCTGGCGTGGGCGAGCTGGACTCGAAAGTCGAGCGTCGCAGCTAGAGCTACGAGCTAGAGCCTAGACGCAGGTCGCTGTTCACGCTGGCACTCGCTCTGCGATCAGTGTGCGATGACTGAAATCTCATATCCGCTGACTCAACAGTATGAATCTCTGTTGACTGTTCAGGCTTCAGGCGTTCAGCATTGGCTTCAGGCCCTTCAGTCAGGCGCAAATAGCGGGCCTCGTCGGCCCCCGTCCCGGCGCGTCCGCCCGGCGGCGGCGCGGCCACGCGCGCGCGCCTCCCACGCTTACAGCGCGACAGGCGGCCGGGCACACGCTGACACGACGCCTCGACGGCTACACCGGGGGACATGTAAATGGGTCATGCACGCATCGCCTCTCCGGACTCCGCGGCTGACGCCCGTTCGGCCCGCCGTTCGGGTTCGCGAGAACCGAGATCTTCATGATTAGACGCATTTAGTGAAAACACCGTGCCACACTTCCGACTTCGCTTCCGTTTGCGGATCGGCCGCTGTGCGTGGGCATGCTGTTCACGAAAGACAAACCCGCGCCGACGGGGCACGGCGCGCGGGTCTCCCGGGCCGTACCATCTCGAGCCGTGTACAACGCCACCCAACATGAGCATCATACGCCACCACGCACACGGAAAACAAGAACCGCGACGCGGCGCCACAGGCCACAGCATGACACCACTGCCACCGGATACGCGGCGGACGCGTCGCGTCGCGCGCGCGCGCACCGAAAACACCCCCGCGACGGCACGCTCTACATGCCGAGCGCTACCCCCGCACAGACCCACAATGCCACGGAGGAAACCGCGACCACTACAACGAGATTCTCCCGTGCATGCTGCACCAAGCACGCCGCCACACCAAGCCGCTGCCTCCGAGGGCATCGTCGTCGCGCCTCTTACTTCTTGCCAAAGGCGGAGAAGTCCATCTTAAGCGCAATCTTGGGGGCGGCACCTGGGGTATTGAGCGCGCCGCCGCTGGCGCCCCTGGAAAGGCCCGGCGTCGATGGCGCCGTCGGTGCGGCCGCGGCCTCGCGCGCCGCCGTCTCCATGCGCGTGCGCGTCTCGGCCGAGAAATTGGCCGCCGCCGTCCGGAATTCGTTTGGCGAGCGCTTGGCGAGCGCCGTGATCGACGAATGGGCGAGCGTCGCAAGCTCTTTGGCCTTGGGGCTTGCCGGCCCGTCGACCGACACGTGCAAGCAGCCGATGAGCAGCGGCAGCGTGAGGGAGAGCATCGTCTCCAGCGCAGCCGGCGGCGCGACCACACACGACGTGAGGAGCAGTTTGACCGCCCCCAGCTTGTCCGCGCTCTCGAGCTGCTTCGAGCGGTGCACGAGCGTCGCCACCTCGGGAAGCATGGCGCGCAGGTGGGCCAGCGTGGCCGGCGGCGGCATGCCGGTGCCTGAGGTGGCCGCGGCCGCGGCGCCACGTGTCAGCTCGGCTTGCAGGGCGCTGAGCGCTGCCCCTTGCTCCGCCACGTTCCCCGCGAGCAGCGTCGCAAGGGCCGAGTGCAATGAGGCCATCGTGCGCGCGCAGCCGCCGTCCTCGACCGGCAGCAGCGCCGCGCCTGCAAGCGCGCAGTGCAGCAGCGGCAGTCGCGCCGCGGCAGGCGTGGCGGCGGCGAGCATGAGCGCCGTCTCGGTCGCCGAACGCGCCACCACCAGCGCAGCCGGCCCTGCCGGCGCGGGCGCGTGCGCCGGCGGCAGCTGCGCGAGGAGCCCCTTGACGGCGTCAACAGCAGGCTCGGAGAGCGCGTCGACGCGCCCGGCAGCCGCCACATGCGCAAGGCGCAGCGCGAGCAGCAGCGGAGCGGGCAGCCAAGGCATAGCCGCCGCCGGCTCACCGAGAGCCTTAGGGAGTGCGGCGAGGGCCTTGAGGCTCGTGAGCACTAGGGGCAACGCCTCGGCCGTCGGCACGGCCGGGACGCCCGGCGGTGCGCTCATGGCCTGAAGCTGTGGGCACACGCGCAGCAGCGGCGCCGCAACGAGGCTGCTCAGCCGAGGCAGCAGCGCAGCGGCCACGTCGCCGCCAGCACGGCAGTAGGGGGCGGCGCTCACACACAGGTCAGCGGCCACCTGACTCGCGGCCAGCAGCACGGCCAAGGTCACGTGCGGCGCGCCGATGACGGCACGCAGCAGCTCGACGAGCCGCAGGAAGCCGAGCGCGGGCAGCGCGGCGCTCGGCGCTGCGGCGTCGGGCGCGGGCAGCAGCGGCGGGATCGCCTGTAAGCAGAGTAGCACCTCGGCGAATGCCTCGTCGAGGGCCTCGGGCTGCACGTCATCGCCTCGCATCGCCGCATACGCATGCAGCCGGTGCGAGCACAGGCCGATCAGAAGCTGCATGTCTTCGATTAGCGGGCGCGTCTTGATGGGCATCGGCTCGACGGCCCCGGCCTCCTCAGTGGCGGCCGCGGGCGCCTCGTGCGCGATCTGGACCGCCTGCTCACGCCCTAATGGCCAGACCGCCGTGCGCGCGCTCGCCACCACGGCGCCGAGCACCGTCAGCCACGCGCCATGCAGCTGTTCGTGCGCGGCGCGCGCCATCGCGGGCACGTACAGGTACGGCCGGTACAGGCGGCGCGACGCCTTGGGCGCCGTGTCGAGCAGGCTGAAGTCGCGCAGGAGCGCGAGCCACGCATCCCGCAGCCCGCCGAGCGCGGGCGCGAGCTGCTTCGTCAGCTCCATGTGCTCGGCAGGGCGCGCCGCGCACGCGTGCCACACCTGCGCGGCCCCGTGCAGCGCCGCCACGCGCACCATGGTTGCGGCGCGCTCCGAGTACTCTGGGAAGTTGAGTGCCATGATGGCCTTGGGCTCGGCCGCATTGGTCAGCAGCGCGAGCAGCTTCCGCACGGCCGCTGGGTCCACCTGATGTCCACGAGCGCTCGTGCCGAGGGCGAGAAGGAAGCGCGCGGTGGCCGCGCAGCCGATGGCCATCAGGTCGGGCTGCGCCTCGGGCGCGAAGCACGGGCGCAGCGCGGCGGAGATCTGCGCCGAGTAGAGCTCGAGGATGATGTGCCCCTCGTAGTCAGGATCGCCGGCGGTCGCAAACTTGTCGGCGAGGTCGAGCACGATGGCGACCCCGGCTGGCCTCATCGCCTCGACTGGGAAGGCGGCGGCCGTGAAGGCGACTGAGACGAGCTCCGCTAGCCGGCCGCATAGGCAGTCGGCCGTCTCGCCGGCCTCCTTCTTCGCGCGCTCGAGGTACAAGTCAAAGTGCGCCGGCTGCTCGAGCACCGCGAGCAGCCGGCGCACGCACTCGACGGCAACGAGTCGAGTCTGCCAGCGCAGCGCCACGTGCTGCCACTTTTTAGCCTCCTCAGCCTCCATCTCGAGCTCCTTTTGGGCGCGGCGCGCCGCCTCTCCCTCTTCAGTCGAGTCGCCCGAGGGTAAGCCCGACGCGCCCTCGCCGCCGCCCTCTTCGCCGTCGCCCTCGTCGCCGCCGCCGCCGCCGCCGCCGCCGCCGCGCGGCTCATCGCCCTTGTCCTTCTCCTTTTTGATCTCGAGCGCGACGCCTCGCAGCTGCTTGACCCAAAACGAGGGCTCACGGTCCGCCGTGGTGTCCAGCGACTCGAGCAGCAGCACCTTGGCCTCCTCGAGCGCCTCCTCACTCTCCTCGAAGTCGAGGAGCTCAAAGATCGCCTTCACGAGCTTCTCGCGTGCGCCGCTCGCGCCCTTGTCGAGCGCCGTACTGGGCGCGCCGCCGCTCGCCGCCTCGGTCGCGCTCAGCACGGCGCGCTGGGCCGCGATGGCCGCGCGTCGGAGCGCGAGCGTGTGCGAGCGCAGTGCGCCCAGTACGGCACCCGGCAGCTCGAGCCTGTGCGAGACGGTCGCGTGTTGCGGCAGCAGCGCGGGCGGTAGCGCGAGCGTCGCACACGCGTACGAGAGCCACTCCGCCTGCAGGAGCGTCGACGTCGACGCCAGATGGCACGCGGCCGCGTGTACCACGCCGCAGCGACGCACCACGGTGGCGAGCTGCTCCGCATGCTTGCCGCCGGCCGCCGCCGCCGAGGGCACCGCCTGGTCGGATGTGAGCGTCGAGATGATCGCAGTGGACAGGCGTGCGATGGCGGCAGCCGTGTACGCATTTGGGGCAGGCTCCGCGAGGCATAGCGACGTAGCGACTTTGAGGCAGGGTGAGCCGAGCGGACGGAAGTCAGCGTGCGGCACCTCGCCCCCCGCCACCGCCGTAGCCACCGAGGCGAGCGCATGGGATGCCCACTCGGTGGTGAGAGGCGTGGCCGCATCAGAACTGGCCACCTCGGCGAGCAGCTGTACGACACGCTTGAGCGGCGCGGCGCCGCCCGCCTCGGCGCCCTGCGCGAACGCGGCGCGCGCGAGCCGACCGAGCGCGAGCGCGTAGCCCGAGCGTGCCTCCTCACGCCCCTTGGCGTCCACCATGAGCTTCGCCTGCGCGCCCGCGACGAACTTGGCGGCATAGGTCGGCCCGAGCAGTTCACACGTGAGCCCGACGCATTGGGCGGCCGCGCGGCGAACCGCCGGGTCGACGTCGGCAAGGCAGTGGCCGATCACAGCGTCGATCTTCTCAAGGTGCTTCGGGTCTGATGAAGGAGGCAAAACGGAGGCCATCAGAGGCCATCAGTGGCCATTATCAGAGGCCTTCAGTGGCCATCAGAGGCCATCAGAGGCCATCAGAGGTCATCAGAGGCCATCAGAGGCCATCACAGAGGCCATCAGAGGCCATCAGAGGCCATCAGTGGCCATCAGAGGTCATCAGAGGCCATCAGAGGCCATCACAGAGGCCATCAGCGTACCGAGGGGCGTCTTGGACGGCCGATGCTTGAGCTTCGACAATGAGCCGAGGAGCGCGGCCGACACATTGGCCAGCGGAGAGGCGTACGGAGATTTCTCCACGACGGCGGGGCCGCCGAAGAGGCCGCCACCGCCGGCGGCGGCCGCCGCCGCCTTGGCCGCATCCTTAGTCGCCTTGAGTGCGGCGGTATTCAGGTGGTCGAGCAGCTGCTGGCGCACATCGAACGATTGCAACCGGAAGACGGCGGCGAAGAGCGAGATGGAGGCGGCGAGCGCCACGTTCTCGTCGTCCGCACCCTCGCTGCCGAGCACGCCGAACTCGTCGCACGCCTCGCGGCAGCGCGCGGCCACGCCCTCGCGCAGCGGCTCGGGCGGCCGCTCATCCTCGGCGGAGGAGCCGAGGCACGCATCGGCGGGGTCGAGCAGCGCCGGCAGCGCCGTGCAGCTGGGCGCGAGCGTCGAGGAATGGTCGACAATGTCGGCCATCACGAGAGGCATCATCATACTGAGCACATCAGATCGCATCGCACTCGAGGGGAGCCGTTCGAAGAGCTCAGACAACTTGGCGCGGAAGCGCGTGAACGCCAGCCGAAACCCCTCGGACGCCTTGCCGAGCGACGCCTGCTGCTCACGAGGGGCGCACGTGGCGAGGAGCGCCGTGTTGGGCGGGAGCAGCGCGCTCACGATGTGCTTCATCATCGGCGCCGAGATGTTCTCTGGCGCGCGTGCGAGGAAGCTGTTGAGTGCGCCGAGGGCATGGGAGCGGCAATGGAGCGCCGTCGTGAGCATCTCAGCCTCCCCGCGCTTGCCCGTCAGCTCGACCGGCTTGCCCAGCACCCCTTTCCACAGCCCCAGCAGCTGGGTGAGCCGTTGCTTCGAGCTGAGCCACTCGAGGTCGAGGCGCATGAGGGCGCGCAGCAGCAGCCACGCGCTGTGCTGCGCCGGCTCCACGCCCTGCGCGCTGGCGAGTTCGGCCGCCAGCGCGATCGTCTGCGTCGTGAGGGCGTACGGCGCGCCGTGTGCTGTGTGTGGGATGGCGCACACTAGGGCCCCGGCCGCGAGGGCGTGCGCTACGAGCCTGTCACCGGTCTCGGCACCGCCCTTGGCGAGCTTCGCGTGCTCGGTGCGCACGCGGTTGAGCGTCGCGTTGAGCAGCCCGGTCAGCTGGGAGGGGAAGGCGACAGTGAGCGCCCACAGGCACGCACACGCGACCAGCCTCACCTGCCGAGCCGGGTGCTCGACCAGAATCATCAGTGAGCGCTCACCATGCAGCAGCGCATCGCGTGCGCCTGTGGCGACCTCGCGCAGAGTGAGCAGCAGCGTGCACGCCTCACTGAGGCACACGAGCACCGCGGGCTCCGCGGCCGCCTTGGCGGTGGCGGCCTCGGCGAGCAACTTGGCCATCGCGGACTGCGAACGCTCGGAGAGCAGGGCGCCCAACCCGGCGCGCATGCAATGGGTCAGGCACTCGAACATTTGGCGCGAAGGGTTTGGCGATTCGAAGAGGAGCTGCAGACACTCGAGGAGATACATCTGCGAGGGGCACAGGCGCGCGCCGACACCATCAAGGCCAGCGAGGGATGCGGGGGCGGCGAGAGGGCGGTGAAAGAGGGATGGGGCGCGTGGGAGAGGAGTGGTCCTCGGGGCCGAGTGTAGAGGAAGCTAGAGAGTATTCGGGTTTGCGTGCGTGCGTAGGGGTGCGTGCGTAAG
>Ga0209550_10006593_pt1 | contig 10818 bp, 10 predicted proteins | sample LauGreSuBDMM15SN_2_FD_187567 | JGI IMG/M metagenome (GOLD analysis project Ga0209550, IMG submission 187567) | Freshwater lake microbial communities from Lake Michigan, USA - Su13.BD.MM15.SN (SPAdes) (version 5) | ecosystem: Environmental > Aquatic > Freshwater > Lake | place: Lake Michigan... | reverse complement strand
AGACAATTGAAGCTGTATTGATTCAACAAAATCCATAATATTCATAGCATCCTTGCAGGTCTCATTCAAGAAGAATTGCAAATTAAATGCTTTGTTATGTGAGTTGGTGGTAGTAGTATTATGAGAATGATTGGTAGTACCATTTTCGATAACTTTTAACATCATATTTTTCATTTCACTATTTTCCTTAATTAGCATCATAATGAGTTCTTTATCTGTAGGTTCATCATCTATTTGTTTTGGTGTGAAATTACACTTTTTCTTATGTCTCCATAATCCAGCCCGGTCGTTAAAACCTTTGTAACATATTTCACACTCGTAATTTTTGCTAATTTTACTAATAAATCGTTGTTCAGCGTTGTTTTTATGTTTTATGCTGTTAAAGTGTATAATAAGATTTGTTTTTCTACTGCTATTATAGTTACATATTTCGCAAACATAATTATTACTAATTTTTGCTAATTTTGCGTTGTCGTTCGTTGTCATATATGTATAATATATTATATTTCTAAATACTTTCCTTCAAAAAAATTAAAAATTTATCGTAACAAATTGAAAAAATAATAAAAAGTCGCCAGACCATAAATTTCAATTATGGTCACAAAATCGTTTTTTCGCATAAAATATTTTAGGTTTTCATTTTTGGACATTTTTTTTGTCCATTTTTCAAAACCTAAAAAAACTTTCCCACCGAAATTTCACAATTTTTCTTTAAGTTCTTTTTTGAAAATATATATTAACAACTTTCCCTCAAATAGAAAGCCGGCATTTTTTGGAAGGACTATTTGTTGTTGCCTGCTGCTATTAGGTAGATGATGATTATTATTTTATAAAAGAAAAAGAGAGAAGTAATGAAAATTCTCTCTATATTCAGAATAATAGACTATTTAAATGTTATATGCATCCTACATTAGCCTATACATAACTAACAAATTAGAAAACAAATTAGAAAACAAATTGGCATTCTTTCCCTCTTCAATAAATTTTGATAACAAAGTTTGTATTCGATCCAAATAACAATATAGCCTGCTGCCTGCTGCTGCTCCTAGCACAATTGAAGACTCATTTGCACGCGTTTTGCAGTCAGCGGTTTATTGGACCTATGCGGCACCACGGAAGGACGATATGGTAGGACAACTACACCATATCACAGTACAAGTCTCCTGCAACTTTTTCTTCCATATTCCCGTATTCCATATTCCCGCAACTAATATTGTCGTCGCTAGTGCTGCAAACAGTAGTATCATCGCAACCACTCGATCGCAGTTCCACCAATATATTTTCATCATAATAAGAATCATTCACGCCCACAGTATTTTCATTCCTATTTCTTATTAAGCCACTCACACAAGGTTCAACATTATCGTCTTCCAGATTCGTTGGATGAATAACAATCACAATATTGCGATTCTCATCCTCAAAATCGTAAGGAATGATTTTATGTTTTTTAAGAAAATTAGGATGACAGCTCTTGGAAAACCGGACTTTATCCATATTAAAATCCTTGCACTTGTCTTTATCGCCAGATACATAACTAGGCAGTCTCTTATCTTGTTCTATAAAGGATTTTATATTTCTCTCTACTCTTGAAATAAGAAGACTAAAAACATTGGACGATTCCATTTTTACGAGATAGTTTTGAAAGCTATACTAGATATATTTTACAATTTATATATTATATAATTTGTAAAAAGCATTTCAATTTTATTATCATCAACCTTTGGGAAAGGTTGAGCCAAAGAGGGCTCTTTGGAAAAGGTTATTTTTATTATCAACCTTTGAGAAAGGTTGATTTATAACAGTCTCTACAAGTTTTTCTCCATATTTCGTGCGGTAATCTACTAAAGATTACATTACACCCAGTGCACGTGGTTGTAGTTAAATTATTCTTATAGCAATTTTTACACGCGCTTCTCCATTTTTCATTTTCTTGAACTTCCAAATTCACCCCACAATATTTACATTTAATCAAAATTAGTTTGTTTACAAATCTACGATAACAATCATCACACCTGCCGGTTTGTTTTTTTGAAGTATCTTTATAGACAATGCTGGAACATTCAATACATTTAATTATTTTATCTTCACAAACATCACAATAATTATCATTCTTATTGTGATGACCGACACAAAATTTTTCCAAGCATAATACACATTTACAAATTTTCACTGTTTTCTTACATTTCCAACACAACCTAGCGTTATTTATGGATATAAATTCATTTTCACAATAACAGCAATCGCCAATTTCTACAGTAGTCTTGACTTTACTGTTAATTTCCTTTTTTAACTCTTTTATATGATTATTTAAAACAAATAACCAGACACATATATTTACACAAAAATCATTACGAGATAGTTTTATCAAATTGCAGAGTTTCGCCTTAAATTCTTTATGTTCATTTGAGCAACACTTAGAACAAATACATATTTTATGTAACCTCTTATTATATATAATTTCATTTTTGCAATAATTACACTTTGATAATGTATAAAAATTGTCGTATCTTTTATTTAATTGTTCAATCTCTTTTTGAATCTCTTTTTGAATTCGTTTCGTTCTTTCTTCTTCAGCTTTCATAAGTTTGATTTCTTGTTTTATTCTTTTTTTCTCTTCCTTTTCTTCCTTCTTTATTTTCCTTTCATTTTCATAAAACCCTTCAGGTTTACCTTCTTGACGTTCTTTGTTTTTTTCTTTATATTGTTTAATTTTATGGCAAGTCGACTTATAACGTTCGTCATATTTGCTAATAAGACCGTATCTGTCATTGCAATGACTCCCTAGTTGAATACTTATGCCTGAATATTTATTCATAAAGATATGCACCCATCGGATTCGCTCATTACATATGCAGGTACTAGTCATAGTTTCGTCTTCAACAAAGCTCTTATCTTCAAAATCGCTCTCTTTTGTATTATCATTAAATGCTAATTTTAGATCTTTAAATGTTTCTAGTTTTTCTACCATTTCTTTCGGATAAGTTAATAGCAATATAAAAGCCAAATTATCTGTTTGGGTAGGAGTTTTATTGTAGATCTTTTTAAATAATTTTTGTAATTCTGAATGATACATTTCATATGTTGATAATTTACCCAAATAAGCAGGACCCTCAACGTCTTGTGCGTATATCATCTCTCTGTATACCAAATCTTTTAACTCTTGATTTAAAACCACATTTGTAAATTCGTAGTTAGATGATTGCCTTTCAAAGTGTTGTTCCATTCTAAAATTGTATCCTTGATTTTATGAAACCAAAAAAATCAATTTTATTTATAACCTTTTCAACCTTTTGGAAAAGGTTGGAAAAGATTATTTTTATAATAAGTGATGAATAACGGCATAAAACACCCGAATATTTTGCTTCACAAGTAGGTTTTGTGTAAACAATTGTATTTTAAACATTTTTGTTTGCATATATGGTAACAAAAATATCCTTCTCCCAAGAACATTTTGGTTGACCCTTTTCTCAAAGAGCATTTTGGCTCAACCTTTTCCAAAGGTTGATGATAATAAAATTGAAAGAAAAATAAACTCACCATATAATTGAATATAAAGAAACCCGAATAAAATGCCACGAGTATGCATCCCCGTTTTTGAGGAGTTAAATACCATTATCCAAACAAAATGTGACAATGAAAAAATACTCGATCAATGGAATGAAGAATCCAAAAAGTTCGCCGAGTTAGTGAAAGAATTACATTCCAAAAATAATAATACGCCTGAATACGAAGAATTTATGGAAAATACACTGTGGGAAAAATTATGGTTTGTTTACGATAATATAATTTTGTATATTGATTATACATCAGAGTATAGAGAAGATTTCATCAACACATTTTTCGGAAACAAAGAGCCACACGACGCAGAAAGAGTGGAAAAAGAACAAGACCCCAATATTACATATCCATATACGGACCAATATGGTGAAGTTTGGGCAACCCCAACTCTAACAATGGACGACTATTTGTATTTAAAAGAAGAAATGGAAGAAGAAAGAATGTTAGCACATATGGAGCGCGCCGCAAGCCGCAACGAAGAAAGAAGATGTAGATATTAATTAAATACAATTAACCACAATTAAATACAATAAAAAATAATTTAAAACAATAAAAAGATTTCTCTCAATAAATAATATCATAAATCCAAAAATGAAAGAAAATGCAAAAGCAAGACTATTGTTTTGCGATTTAGATGGAGTATTAGTCAATTTTGAAAAAGGCGTAAAAGAGAGAACAGGTAAGTTCCCAAACGAATTAAACAAAAAAGAGATGTGGCATATAATAAAAAATTCAAAAAAGCCTTTTTTTGATGAACTAGAGTGGATGTCCGAAGGGCACTTATTATGGGAGCAAATAAAAAAGTACCAACCCATTATTCTAACAGGATGTCCAACTCCAAACGGTGAATGGGCAGAAGAACAAAAATGCAAATGGTGTGCACGTGAATTAGGTCCTGATATATTGGTGATAACGTGCGCCACAAAAGACAAACCCAAGTATTGTCTACCCGGATCAGTATTGATTGACGATATGACAATCATTCGAGATGAATGGCTCGACAATGGAGGAAAGTATGTCACTTATTGTGAAGGTGATTTAGAGGCAACATTAAAATTAGTTGACCGATATATGCAGGAATAATTCAAACAAAACAAAACAAAAATTACACATATATCTTTGTACACCCTCCTCTTTCTGAAAATATTTCCTTTACTTTCCCACCAAAGTATTTTTCAATGCAATATTTTTCTAAAGGTCTTCTAGAATCATCAACATATATTAACGACCCGCTTTTGGATAATAAGGTAGCCCAATAACAAGGTAACAATCTACCTGGTTTTCCATCACACCACCCTTCAGGACCATCAATTAATATAATATCAAATGGTGCTAATGCTAATAAATATTCTGGAATTTCAAAATCCTGAATAGCTTCATCTGTTAATTGATTACTAGTCTCACAGGTAGTCTTGTAGTCATATTTAATAATATTTTTTATCGGAATATAGTTTTGATTTAATAGGATATAGTAATTATTATTTTCAACAAAAAATGTATTTTGATTGTTTCCTTCATACCACATTTTACTGTCATAACCTAATCCAAAAACAAGCATTTTAGTATTGCTGGATACATTAGAAAGTATATCAATAATAACTTTTTTATCTAATTGAACGTTATGATTATAATATTCCATACTTTATAATTTATATAAGTATTTTATATATTAAGTATTTTATATATTAAGTATTTTATTTTTTACACAATAAAAAATAAAACACCCGATGAGGGACTCGAACCCTCGACCACCAGATTACTACAATCGAATTCAATTCAAATACAATCCAATTTATGTTTAAAAGTCTGGCGCTCTACCAACTGAGCTAACCGGGTATAAGGTACGATAACAAGGTACGATAACAAGGTACGATAACAAGGTACTTTACTACCTATTACAATATATACTATAGATAATTCTTTAAGTTGTTTTATAAATATGTAAACCATAATCCATAATCCATTATAAAAACCAACATACCAAAACCAATCTAATACTCTTTTCTATCTGGAACAGTTGTTAACGTTGAAATGATAGAATATATATAGGTTATATCAAATCCCTATTCCGTATGTACGTAACTTTTTTTGTATTTCGAAATCTCTCTCAATAAGACAAGTGTAAATAAAAAAATTTACACTCTGTTTTAGCTACAAATTACTTGAATTTAGTAGACAAGATGGAACGTGTTATGGAGAAGATGGAGGAAAAAAATAATGCTGAAAGCACACAGTTGTCTTTAATTACAGAAGCAAGTTAATGACATACTAATTGATAGTATTTATCTTAAGAACCTTTCTTAATGAGGATGATGCCGTATGCCGTTTATGTAACATTTATTTATTAAATTAATGTAACTTAATTAGAGTTTAAAATGAGACCCTTTTGGTCAATATTTTTTCATATAAATTTTATAAAAAAGATATTATAAAAAACAAAATATTTTATAAACATATAACAAAAATATATTTAATTAATTAAATGCTTTAATTTTCAAAGGTAGATATGATACTTCGTTTATATTCTTGAACACATCCTACATAGTTATCTACGGTTTTTGTTTCTACTTGCTGTTTTTTCCCGCCATCATCACCCTCCATTTCACCATCGCCATCGCTATCTTCCGAATGAGGAAAGTTGATCATCTCGAATCGTTCCACATACACGGGCTTGGTCTGGCCAATTCGGTGACAACGGGCAACGGCTTGATCTTCCACTGCTGGATTCCAATGTGGGCTAATAAAGTATATTTCGCTATAATTTTCCTGCAAGTTAAGACCCTCACAACCAGTCTGAATTTGAAGAATAATTATATCCTTTTTTGTCCGCAGGATTTCGCTGCGTTTCTCCCTCGTATTGCGTCCGTCAAAGATAGCCACGTTCTTTATTCCTCCGTCCCGCAACCGGGCAGCAATCTCATCCATCTCTTCGCGAAAGTGGCAAAACACCAACTTGCCGCATCCATTGTCCTTTCGCTCCAAAATTTTACCAACCGCATAATTCAACTTGCTCGTGCTATTCAACGCCTCTTTATATTCAGAGAAAGACAACGGAGCCACACCCCCAGATCCAGAACCGCTACTAGGTTGAGCTAGAGATAGAGACAATGATTCGAACCTCTTCAACATAAGTTTCGGATAGATGCAGGATTGACGAGCACGCAACATCAAGGCCAGTATCCCGCCCGGTTTGAATGCACTCACCGCTGTCCGGTCACTTTTCGATGGAGAGACCCCGCTAAAAGATAACGCCGAGTGAATTTCCTCGGAGAGTTCCATTTCTTTGCGGTTGCACCACTGTACTATATTTTTATTTACCACGACATTGGTCATTTGAATCCCCACCTTTGCCTTGGTCCTCTTCAACAAAAACGCGGCATTCAAGGCAGTCAAATTTTCGTTATCTGCATAATAACTCGCCGGTAACCGCAACATCGAGCATAAACTGTAAAAGTCTTTCTCTGTATTCTGGATAGGCGTACCCGATACAAGCCAGCGAATTTTTGCCTTCAATAACTTGGCACTACGAAACCGGGTTGTAGACGAATTGCGCAAATGATGTGCCTCATCAAAGACGATTCGGGACCAGGCCACCTGATGCAGCAAAGAAACAACCCCCGATTTAATTTGCTTCTTGGTTAAAGTAATCGCTCCATACGTGGTAATAACAATTTTTGCCGCCATAATATTTTCTAGAGCGATCGTTTTTTTACTGTGTCCGTGATAGACAAGCGGCTTATGTCCGGTAGTTCGATAAATTTGGACAAACCATTGGTCCATAAGCACCGGTGGCACGACAATGAGTGTACGTAAGACATAATTGGTGAGAAAGGTACCTATCATCATAATGGTTTTCCCGAGACCCATTTCATCGGCAAGAAAGCCTCCACGAATACCAAACGGTGCATCCAGCCGTAACTCATTTCTTAGGCACCATTTAACCCCTTCATATTGATAGTCTTTGTGCTCCATCTTGGTCCGATCAAGATATTTTTGAAAGAGGGACATCTTTTCCTCTATATCGATATCAAGTGTCGGATGAATTTGCAATTGCATTTTTGTTTGCGCGAATTTGATTCATTAAATTACTAGAATATCTACTATTAGAGTGTTCCAAAAAAAAGTATCTCAATTTTATTTCCGTGTACCTTTACCTTTGGAAAAGGTTATACGGGTGTAATATACATTTTCTTAATACATACATATTTGATTAATTTCAATTCCTGTTACAGAATGCACCATTCTAGGGTATAAATCATCAAAACTGAATAAACCATAATTAGAAGTTTCATTTGCATTATCAATAGATTCCTTTAATGATGTATCTAAATCTACTAACGCGCTTTCACGTTGTAATAAATTATGTAATACTTTTTTACCACAAACAGTAAACTCATAGACAAAAGAAACTTTATCAGAACCATTTTTGTAGATAGTAACTTGTGGTATATTTTTCCTGCAAATAGGACAATTAATATTTTTATTCATAATGGACCAATTAAAATAACATATCGTACAAAATAAATGCTCGCAATCCGTTGTTAAAGTTTCACCTTTGCATTTTTGTTCCATACATATATTGCAATAATCTGAACAAATATTATTTAATTTACGGTCAGAAATATTTTGAACAATAATATTATTTTTATTATATGAATGCGGCAATAACAAATTATCATCGTTTCTTTTGATTACTTTACTTGCATTTTCAAATAACATTCTTGTGTGAATTATTTTTGCCGCACTGTTACTATATAAAGAATTTATATAGTTTTTTGCAACACTTATTGCTATTTTTGTAACATTTATTTTATTCACTATCTTGTATTTTTGGTTAATATTAATTATTTCCATTGCACAACAATTAATATAAGTGACAACTTTTTGTTTTTCTTCTTCACTTAATTCTTTGTGAAAATCACTTAACACCATCAAGTATTTTAATGCTCGCCTAAAATGATAACACATTGCAGCATTATATATAGTATTGTCATCATCTGTTAACACACTGTCGAAGTCATGAATAGGACAATTTTTTTTATAAAAGAAAGACAATAAATTACGAAATATATTTTTTATTATTTGTTTATGTGATTTATATTCTTGCGCAACAGTTATTGGAAGATTTGAAAAAACAATTTTTTCATTTTTATTAATAAATATTTCATTTAAATGAAAATTAAATAAACCTTTCCAAATTAAAAGTGATATCTCTGTTTTATTATTATCAATCAAGAGACCTTCATATATGTTCATTAACATAATTTGTATGGTAGTAAAATTTAGCGTCATTTTTAAAATATTGTTATAAGATTTAAAATATTATTTGTAGAAAAAAAAATTCAATTTTTTTATTCCGATTTTAAAAAAAACGGCTAAATGAAGTGAAAGAAAAAAGTTTTAGAAATTGTAATTAAAGGTTACAAATAATTTATAAAATAGTTATGTGATTCGTTCTCCGCTGTTTAATGTTTAATGTATCATTTCGTGTTTATTTTCATTTTTCGAGGGAATTTTTAAAACGTGGAATTAAATATTTTTAATACCCAAAACAGTTCTAGGTATTTTGGCAGATCTAGCCTTAAATACAGTCACTTTAGGGCATTTCTTCCGGCAAATAGGGCAGCAATGATTGCTATTAGTCGATGTCATCCAGTTATTCCAACATTCACGTCCAAACTCGTGACCGCAATCCGTCATCAATGAATCGCCCTTGGTATGAGTATCAACACAAATAGAGCAGGGCTCGGTACAAGGTCCAGCCAAAACCGCCTTTGCAAGAGTTCTGCAAGTAAATACATCTCGCAGTTTAACTTTTTTGGGCAATGTCGCAAGAGGGCTACGTCTTCCCGTGCTTCTTGCCCTTTCTATTAAGTAACCCGTAGGCCTGGGTCGAAGCTGCGCAACAGGTCTAATTTGCGCAACATCTGTCTCTGTGGCTTCCTGATTATCTGTCAAGTCAGTAATATGTCTTTGCGAAAAGTGCGAATAAAAGACATCTCTCGTCTCGCTACTTCGATCAGGCATATTATTGACAATTTCTCTTCCTCTTTCGGCGATCAAACGAGCGTATTCTGCGGCATCATTGGCACTTTGAGCAGCTACACTGGCATTCATTCTAATAATATATCGACTAATATTTTCAATTGTATTACTCATATTGCGTAATTCCTCTGTAGAAAGCATTTCGCCATTCTCATAAGATTCCACTAGACTTCTTTGCACTTCAATCAGTTGTTGCGCCATTTTTCAAATCGTTTGTTCGTACTTTTTAAAAGTTGATGTATGTTTATATTAAATTTGAACTATGGATAGAGTGAAAAACGATTTCAATTTTTTCCATCATCCACATATAGAAAAGGTTATGCGAAGCGAAGAGCCCAAAATCTATAAATCCACTTTTAGAAAAAGTTTATGAGAAGCGAAGACCCAAAAGGTTGTAATGATAAACAATTGTATTCAATCCAACGTATACACATTTACATTGGATTGAAACGATAGAATTAGAATGTATTATTTTTTAACTTTATTTTTAGCTTTCCACACAACAAATTCCGAAAACTTGTCATCTTTCCATTCGCCTTCGTAAGTTGGTCCTTGGTTAATGGTTAATTTCCCGGTTCCTTCTCGACGTCCCTTTACAAAATCGCCAACATAAACATCCCCGGTGGGATACATAATGGTACCTTCTTTCCCGTGGGGAATAGCAGGTTGTGAACCATATTTGATACTGGGTCCCGCATAGAGACCTTGTTTGCTGGGTCCGTATTGATTGTCTGTCATTAATTCACTAACTTCTATTGTAGGACTTTTAAGATTTTCGCGAGTTACTCGTGGAGGGGTTGATATGATTCCGTCTTTTGGTAAAAAGGTAAGACTATCAACCGCATAGGTTCTACCTGATCTATTAAAACGATTGATTCCATTCGGATTAACAGTTCGCCTTTTTTCTCTTGGATTAATTCTTCTCATAGTTTTAGTTTTACCTCGTAATCCCTTAACAAAACCAGTTTCGGTACCGCCAACGCTTTTTCTTCTGCGCAAAGCACTTCTTTTTCTACAAGTTTTGCAAATTTTGCTACGTTTTTTAGTGCGGTTTTTCGTTTTATACATATAATACAAAAATATTTTTAATTTACGCAGTCTTTTTTGTAATGGTATAAAATGTAAAAATGTAAAAATGTAAAAATGTAAAAATGTAAAAATGTAAAAATGTAAAAATGTAAAAATGTAAAAATGTAAAAATGTAAAAATGTAAAA
>Ga0209550_10006592_pt1 | contig 10819 bp, 8 predicted proteins | sample LauGreSuBDMM15SN_2_FD_187567 | JGI IMG/M metagenome (GOLD analysis project Ga0209550, IMG submission 187567) | Freshwater lake microbial communities from Lake Michigan, USA - Su13.BD.MM15.SN (SPAdes) (version 5) | ecosystem: Environmental > Aquatic > Freshwater > Lake | place: Lake Michigan, USA... | reverse complement strand
GTAAAAGGGGGCAGCACGCACGATGAGCAGCCGCGCGACGCGCCTCCACTGCCGCCACAGACTGCGGCGAGCCATAGCTGAGCTCGAGGTCGAGATATGCATTCCACAGCTCGCGCGAGGCGGCACATGCGCCTTGTGGAAGCGAGCGCTCGAGCACCGCGCGCGCGTTGATGACGTCGTGGTGGGCGACGAGGAAGCGCACGCAGTGGAGGGCGAGGGCAGCATCGCCCGGAAAGCGCTCGAGGGCAAGCATGAGAATCCGAGAGGCAACCACGACGCCTTCGGAGGCGCCCACCACGACGCCTTCTGAGGCACCCTCTCCGCCTTCGCCGTCACCGCCGCCCATTTGCGCCTCGAGCTCGGCGGCGGCCGCGTACACGTGCCAAGTGCATCCCTCGGCGCGGCGCGCACGTGCAAAGACAGCACGAGCGCCGGCCGCGCCCTCAGTCCTTCGGCTCAACCGCAGGAGATGAATGTATGCGAGAGGCGAGGGGGCCGTCGCTACAAGCGCCTCGAGCAATGCGATGGCGGCCGAGGGAAGCCCGTGTGCCTCCTCGAGGCGCGCGTACGCGAGGGTGAGTACCTCGTGTGAAGGGAGCACCTCGAGACCCCGTCGGTAGAAGAAGTGGGCCGATTGCACGTGGCCCTTGGACTGCATCCACGACGCCGCCTCGTGCCACACCTGAGGCGTTCACATCAGGCCGCGTCGAAGAGGGTAAGGGAGGAGGGTAAGGGAGGAGGGTAAGGGAGGAGGGCAAGGGAGGAGGAGGTAGCAGGAGGCAGCAGGGGGCAGCAAAGGAGAGGCAGGGGCGGATGCGTGCGCGTGCGCAGGGCGGCCTCACCTGTGGAGTGAACCAGCACACCATCAGAGCCTGGTTGAAGGTGAATTGCATGCGCGTCTGCAGCTGGACAGGATCGAGTCGCTGCGGATTGGACGCCTCGTACTCCCAGAGGGCGCGCCACGCACGCAGCTGCCCAAGCTCTGCAGGTGTACCGCGAGGCGGGCGCGGCATCCGGCGCAGTGACAGCCGATCGACAAGCGCCTTTCGCTCCTTTGCTACTCGACGGGCCACCAGCGCGTCGTCCGCGATCTCGGCGAGCATGGTCTTGGCCTGCTCGCGGCTCTGTGTGCCCTCCCAGGCCTCGTACTCCTTCCAGAGCGCCTCGAGTCCCACCGCCGGCTGCTTGAGAGCGAGTCGGAAGGCATCGCGTGCGTCCGTTACCGCCTTGGACTGCGGAAGGCTGCCTGGCTCGACAGCGTCGCGCAGCAGGCCAACCCACTCGACCCAGAGCGGGCCCGAGCCCACGTCCGCGCCAACCGCGTCGAGCAGCATGTGCAGCCCACTCTCGAGCTCCTTGAAGCCGCACCGCTTCTCGAGTTTCAGGTAGCGCAGGTAGATTTTCCACAGCTCGATGTGCGGGCAGCGCAGCAGGCAGCGCTCAAATAGCGACTCGACGCGCTCGAAGTCGCGCTGGCGCAGCTCGGTCTCGAGCCACTGGTGCCAGCACACGGCGGCAGAGGGGAAGCTCTGCACGCATCGCTCGAAGAGCGGGCGGTATTCAGCGGGCGTCTGCTGCTGCGCCTCCGATAGCAGCGTCGCCCATGCATCCGCATCGAGCGGGTCCGCAGCCACGCGCTCCTCCATGCGCAAGCAGCGCGCCGTCTTGGCGCCCGTCGCCCATACCGCCATCGGCATCGCGCGGCTGCGTTCTCGAAATTCAGCAGGGCTCTGGGTCTCGCGGACTGACGAGAGAGAGCGCCGCGAGGGCGCAATCCATGCTCGAGGCACGAGAGCGGCGCAAACCAACTTCGTGTGAATTGGCTGTTAATGCATAGACACCTACTCGGAAGTAGGTAGTGCACTACACTCCCTCGTGTGTGCATTCCCTCTCAATTCCTAACCAGAGCGGAGCGATGAGGTCTGCCTTTCCGGCGCTGACCATTGCGGTGCTGCTCGGCGCATTGTACCTGGCTCTCTCCTTCGTTCAGATGCACACATCGTCCCAGGACACGGCACAGTCGCTCCTGCGCTACCAGGCGGCCGAGATCGCGCGCCTCAAGCGCAAGCTTGACAGCCTGCAGCAGCAGCAGCAGCAGCAGGAGCAGGGTGACCGCACGGCGGCGGCGGCATTGGTGCGGCCGACGCCACCATCACCTGCATCGATCGCATCCGCCGGCCCCAGCGAAAAATTTCTGCTCGCCACGCGGCTTCCGCGAGACGCACCCGCCGTATCACCTGCAGAGGCGGCGCAGGTGCTCCGCTCGCTGTTCAGCATCGCCTCGCTCCTCAATCGCACGCTCGTCCTGCCACCATCACACCCGGCGTTTGATGCGGCCGAGCTCGCGCGCCTCGGCGTACGCACGCACTCGGCGAGCGCATTGTCCGCGCCGGCGCTCGCCGCTCTGCCCGAGGCGCTGCGCTGCTCGCACGTGAGGCTCGAGTCGCCGGCGGGGCTGGACTCGGAGCAGCTCGCGCACGCGCTGCGCCACTACGCGAGCACGCGCATCCTCGAGTTCGACCGGCCGCATGAAAGCTACTGCGGCCCAAGCCCGCGTGCGTCGGCGGCGCTGGTGACCACCGAGGCATCCTTGGATCGGCTAATGCACGGGCATGGCGAGAAGCTCCTCGCGCAGTGCTCGCGTAGCCTGCGCGAGGAGGAGATCAGCCAGTATTGGGACATGGGCAAATGCAAGGGGCATCGCGTGAGCGTCGCGCTCCCGCCGGAGATTTCCCGACTCCCTCGTGGCTCCGACTTGCTGGTCACCTTCTCTACGGGCTCTGTGGCGACGATGGCGCACAACTGGGTTGCCGCGCTGGCCAAGGCGGGCGTGCGCGAGGGCGTTATCATCGGTGCGCTCGACCAAAAGATGCAGGACGAGTGCACCAAGCGCAGTCTGCCCTGCGTGCCCGTGATCGGCGACCAATCGACCACACGAGACCTCAAAAAGTGTAAGTCGGGTAACATCCGCAGCTGTCCCTCGCAATACCCAAAGATGTCTATCCTTAAGGTGGGCCCACCTGCCGCCCCTGTCCCGATCCCAGACTCGAACCCTGCCCCGATCCCGGACTCAAACACTGTCCCTAGTTCGGTCGGCCACACAACCCCTCTACCCCGCCCACTCGTGCAGGTCGGCTTCTATCGCGAGCTGCTCTCCAGCGGCTTCAACGTCCTCGCATGCGATGCCGATGCCATCTTCATGGCGGACCCTCGCCCATTCTTGCGCACGCATCCGTGGACCCTCGCTGACATGGCCGTGGCCACCGACTGCATCGACGTGCCAGGCGACGCCCAGCGCGCGCTGCTGCACTGCGACTTCAACACGGGACTCGTGTACATGCGCGGCAACGAGGCGGTTCTCAACTTCACCGAAGCGTGGCGCGAAAAGGTGGCCAACGCTAAAGAGGAGAGAATCCGCGATCAGGCAGCCTTCAACATGATCACGAAGGCCACGCCCGGCCTCGCGACCTACCGCGACTCTGACGGTAAAGAGGTGCCGCGCGTGTACGTGGCATGCCGAGGCAGCGGAGGAGGCACGCCCTTGCTGCTAGGCGTCCTCCCACTCAATCGCTTCCTCAACGGCCACACTTTCTTCGTGCAACACGTGCACACGCTGCCTCAGGCGGAGCCGCCGATCTCGGTTCACATGACCTATCAGTTCGCCGAGGGTGCGGCGTTTGCGTACGGCAAGCGGCAGCGGCTGCGTGAGGCAGGCCTCTGGTTCGTAGACGACGCTGACTACTTTGGCGGTGGCAAGTACCTTGCAGTCTCGACCAAAGGAGCCACGCTGCCGCCCGTCTCCTTCTCGCCAACTGCTGACAGCCGCGACGCCATCAAACAGCACTTGGCGGAGCACGCCCATCGGCTGGCGGTGCTGCGGTCGTTGCTCGGCATCGCCAAGGCGCTTGGCCGGCGGCTGGTACTCCCACGCATGCTCTGCTATTGCGACTACATGTGGAAAGAGATGCGCGCGTGCCGCGTGGGAGGCGCCGAGAGCATGCGGCTGCCCTTTGACTGCCCGATGGATCACGTGCTCGACACGCCGCTCTTCTTTGAGAATAATCTGGGCGTCGAGGTGCGCGAGCCAGGCTTTCTGAGCGACCCGCGCGTGCCGTCGAGCGTCTCCGGTTCGGTGGCGCAAGCGAGCATGCCGGCCGGCACGGCGCTTAACGATGTGCAAGTGCGCGCCGCGCTAGCGCGGTTTGCCGACGCGGCGGTGCTCGTGCTTGACGAGGCAGACGGGCGCTTTTGTGGCTTCGCGGACGCCGCCGCGCACGCCGCCTTCGCCGCCGAGTCCGAGCGTGTGCTCACGTACGAGCGTGTACCCTTCTGTACCATGGAGGGCTCCGACAATGCACCCCTCTATTCACGCTGTTGCATGCCCTGGCATGAGGGCGAAAAGTTCTTCCCGTGCCAGTACGGCTTCGGCAAACCCAAGGCGCTGCCCGCGTGTGCCGCTGGCGCGTGAAGCGCGTGCAGGCAGCGCAGGCAGCCGGCCGGCCGGCGCGACCAAAGGCGAGAGAGAAGGACGACAAACTTTTTTATTCCTTGCAAAGAAGAGACGAGTTCGGGAGTCTAACTGTGAACGTAAGTGTCTCACGTAAGTCTCACGAAACTCGAAGACGAAACCCCTGCTTTCTCGCCCCGGGGGCCGGGCCATGGCGATGGACGTCGGCAGCTTAACCGCGTCCGTGGAGGCGGCCACGGCGCCGCCGCGGTGCACTTTGCTCGGAGGCACCTTCGCCATGTTGGTACAGGTCGGCCTCATGGTATCTGCCATAGCCACGCTCGCGTACAAGCGCAGCACGGAGACACCGCGCCGACCAGTACGCTGCAGTGGCACGCTCGCGCCGAATCCTACACGTCACTCACCTCGCGCCCTCCTGACCGTTGCTCGCAGTGGACCGTTTGGTTCTTTGACACCTCGAAGCAGGGATTTGCTGGCGTTCTCCAGCACTTTGTCAACCTCGCCTTTGGCGTCATCTTTGCACGATCGAGCAGCGCAAGCGAGTGCTCGTGGTACCTGGTCAACTTCACCATCTCCGTCGCATGCGGCGTGGTACTCCTGTGGGGGATCATGAAGGGGTACAACCACTGTGTCAACCGCTACCAGATCAATCTGCTCCGCTCGGGCGAATACGGCAACCCACCCAGCTGGAAGCCGTGGTTGGCGCAGCTGCTCATCTGGGGCTTCTTTGCGTCGGGCGAGAAGGTGCTCACAGCGATCGTGGTGATCATGCCGCTCCATGCGCACCTTGACGTCTTTGCGACGTACATCGAGCAGCCGCTCCTCGACTTTCCCGCCCTTGAGCTCCTCCTCGTGATGGTCTGCGCACCTGTTATCCTCAACATTGGCTTCTTTTGGGTCATCGACAATATCATCATGCGCAAGCGCGCGCCGAATTACCTAGGACACGAATTCGAAGGTGGGCTATCCGCCAAGCGCGTGCCAGGCGACCCTGATCCGTTCCAGCTCGCCTCTCACCACGCGCCCACCATGGTGCCCACCACTACCACCCTTGTGGCGCAGGCGGTGACGATGATGACCAACCGCTCGACAAGCGCCCTCTGCTCGAGGACAGCTGTGGATGCTGCCCGCCCTTCACGCCCACGCAGAGCCCGTGTGGAAGCTACGCACCCGCCTCGCGCCTTGCTGTCGAGATGGCTACGCCCGGCTCGCTCGCCGCCCGCCGCAACTCGGCCTCCGAACGCGGGACCGAACTCGTGCTGTGAAAATGAAGTTGTAGCTACGCTTCGAAAGTCGAATTCGCTCGTGCCGCCGAGTGAATATGAACTGTGTGTTCACGTGAGGCGGGCCTGACTTTTCGCCTTGCGCGGTTCACACCAGTGACACACACTCGACAGGAAGCCTCTAGCCTGGAAAGGGGTTGAAAGGGGAAACGACCACACTACGCCAGGGCGAGAGAGATGTTTCGGATTCGCATTTGGTACGCGGACTTCGGTGTCGTGATGGCGTCGCGCGTGTGGCGCGGCCGCCGCGCGCTGGGGCTGAGCGTGCGTGTGGCCCGCCTGGCCGGCCCGGGCGCCGCGCCGGCGCGCCCGACGCAGCACATTCTTACTGTTTGGAATGGCGGTTCAGAATGCCCGAGACGGCGCGGCCCACACACCGCCAGTGGCGCCAAGAACACTGTGCAAACCCCGGCACACGCGCACGGCGACACGCGCCGACACGCCCGCCGCCGCGCAGCCGAAGAGGGGAGGAGGCAGCCTGCCTGTGCACAGATCGACGGCACAGAGACGCGGACCCGAGTGGGTGCGATGTCACGTTGCCAATTCCGTATCGCACTTCATGCAACCACTGCGAGGTTCTCCGCCGGTTCGTGCGTCACTTCAGGCGTACCCATCGCCCGTAGCTTCGCGCCAGGCTTCAAGCCAGCAAGGACCATCGGCCCGTCCATCAGCAGCTGCCAGGCGCACCGCGGGGATGAGCCGCACCAAGTAAAGGGCGCTGCGAGCAAGCATGGACGGGGCAGCGCATCGGCGCACCTCGAAAATCTCTCCGGTGACCTCTGGGCCGTCGCTCTTAAGGTAAACGGTCTGGCCAACGCACAGCTGGCAGCCATCGATGAGCTCAAGGTTTTCGACCGGCTCATGCGTCTCCTCGCCGGCGCCCATGTCTTTGATCTTCTGCGACACATTTCTGAGACCAGCAACCATGCCCTCATCCTGGAACTCTGAAACACCGCGGGCATTCCACCACAGGTCATGGGGTGATGTCAGCGCAGAGCGTCGTGAATGCCAAGCAGCAGCAGCAACAGCAGCAGCACAGCAGCATCGCGACGCGGCATTGCCCGTCTCGCACCAAAGACGGTTCCCCAGCAGTCTCCGTTGTCCTTGAACTTGACGAGCTGACCAACCTGCAACGCCATTTCGATGCAGCGCGCCCGGGCGGGGAGGTCAGGAGAGGGCCCCCCTGAGCTGAGGGCGCCAGGCAGCAGTTCAACACAACGCGCCTTTGGAAGGAGTGGTGCTCTTGCGGAACGTGCGTGATGATTGATGACGACGTCGGGGAACTTGCCTGGGATGGAAGGCGCGTGCGTTTTGCCCTCGGGAAATCTGTCTCGGTTCTCACAACTTTACGAAGCAAAGCCACACGACGATGGACTCGTCTTCTGGACGTCTTGAGGAACTTGCAGTCAAGCGCAAGGAGACGAAGACTCCGAAGTCGCCCATGGTCTGCGGTGGCCGCTATATCACCATCGACAAGATGCGTAACACACCGCCTTCCATTTGGGCCAAGGGGCAGCCCTCGAAATCCAAATGAGCCAAAAATAACACGGTCATTGGCACGCAGTCTTTTGAGCGGGCCTCGTAGTGATAGGGTTCATAATACAGGTGTGTCATTCGCAGAGATCATTGGTCAACCTCGTCCCGCGCCAAAAATCCACACAAGGCACGACCCATCGGCCGATTGGACCGCGAAGCGGGCCGATACGTCGACATGATACGTCGCCAATGGAGGCCCCTGCGCCTGAGCTACAGCCAGTCTGCCACAGTCAATCAGTTATCTCAGTGGGAGGTGGGAGCGAAACCCAGAACGGCTCCGGGTCCGGCCCCTTCGCCCTTGTGAACGCTTCGTGTACCCCCTCAGTCCGACTCACTCTGACTCTCGGTCTCGTCGCTCGCTCCGCGACACTCGCTGCGGTGTGCGCGCCGACGCCCGTGCGTTAACGCGTGCCGCATTGGCGTCTCGACTAGGTCTCGAGGTATGGTACGGGCCGGCGGCCCGCAGGGCTGTTTCGAAGAGCGGCCGTCTCTAGGGCCCGTGCGTCGCCCCTTTAGCGCAGGGCGGGCGTGGTTCCCGCGACGAGGCTTCCCGGGGCATGTCCCGGGGTGGGGCGTTTAGACTTTTCGGCGGGTGGGTGAGGTCCCACTTCGAACCCCTGCCTATCTCAGGGGACTTGGGTTCACTTTCTGGGGTGGGGGAGGTAAGGGGGAGGGCCCGAGTCAGGTAGGCCTCCGCGCTCCGGTCGCGCCGTCGGCGCTAGACCTAGAGCGGCCGGTCGACCGCTGCCATCCAGCTCTCAGCTGAGCTCAGCTCACGGTTCTGGGATGGACTTTGAAGTACATTCGTACCTACGAGCCGGCAGCGTACCAACGGCCCGGCGGTGGGGTCCAATGGTGGGGTCGAAGCACCGGCCCCGCCCCGTGCGGTGCGTCTGCGTGGCTGCGCGGCTACGCGCCCGCGCGGGGCCGCCGGCCGGGCCCTCTCGTCTCCGGACCGTCCGCCGCTAATCCGGGGCGCGCGCGCGCCTTTCCCTATTGGCCTGTTTTCTAGCCGCGCGCCGCGGATGAACGCGGATGACGTGATCGGCGGATGTGGCACCGCGGGCCGACGCGGGGCGCGGAGAAAGTGGTGCTGCTGTGTGGTTGCGGCGCATCTGTGCTAGAAGTGGAAGGGATTTACTGACCCTGACTTGAGCACTTGAGACCCCCGGCTAAACACTCGGCGCACCCACACTAATCGGATCCGGTGCTCACTCGGGCGAGATGGACGAGGTCAGCCCATATTTCTGCAGGCCAAGGCAAAACTCCTTGGCCTTCTGCTTGTAAGTCTGCGTGACGACGGCCGTGCCCATAGAGTGCGCCTGCACGGTGATCGTATGTGCCTTCTTCCGCTTGATCGTCCTCACCACAGAGCAAATTGCGCCAGTGCAATATTCAAAGGTGTGCACGTCGTCGTTATGAAGCAACACCTTCCAGTTGGCATCGAGACTGACATCCTCCTTGCGCATACTTTTCGGCTTTGGCTTCGGCCGCTCGATCACCGCCGTGCGGCCGCGGGATTTCTCCGTCTCACGGCCCCGGCCGCCATCACCGCCGTCGCCACCTTCCTGCATGAATGTCGCCGCCGCACGCACGGGCGGGTGCACCGCCATCGCCACGGGGCGAAGGCCCTGCGGCAGCACCAGCGCTGAGGTCATCGCCGCCGAGAGCACGAGCAGAGCAGCATGTCTCATCCTGGACGCCACGCGAGCTTCTTGCGGCAGCTCGCGGGAGGTTGATAGGAAATGATTGCACACTGCAGACGAGGTGTAACGTCGGGTACCCCTTGTCCGCCTTTTATGTCGCGTGTGTGTCCCGGCTCCCCCAGTGTCTTTTTACCTGAAGCACCCGTAAACAGATCTCGATCTATCGCACGCATCGCTCCGCCACACGCCCCGATTACGCTCGCCGTTGAATTTATAATTGGCTAGCCGCGCCGCTGCCACAGGGCTCTGGCTGACTACATAGAGAAGCATCTGATTGATCAACGCTTCGAGCTTCCATTGACCGGTATATACTTGATAAATGTCTGCAGCACGCCCCAGAGAGTCCACGGGTCGGCGAGAGATCCGGTAAGTCACATGCGCTTGTTGCCAAGGGTTGCCGAGCGCGGCGAGCGTTGCGGTGAAGCGTTGCGCCCATGGGCATCGGCCGCCGTCGTCGGTGGCGGCATGCGCGTAGGCGGCCGGCGGCGAAGCCGTTGGATGGGCCTTTCGAGCGCCGCGCGGCCGGAGGCGATGGCGGCGGAGACGAGCTCGCAGTGGCGGACGACTCGCCGCCGGAGGGCCCGGCGCACGACGCGCCAGGGGAGTAGGGCGTTGCCAAAGCTCTTGAGCGATCGATTCCGATTCGCGTTGCGCACGGCAAACCCATGCATGAGGAGCAGCAGCAGCAACGGCAGCAGCGGCACAGTGAGCACGCATAACCCGACCCAGAAGGCGACGCGCTCGGCGAGGCAGGCGGTGCGCGCACGCGCACGCGACACGAGCACGGGCGGCGGCGAAAGCGCGTCTGAGCTTGCGTCCGCCGTGGCGGCGGCGGCGGCGGGCGGCATGCCCGCATCTAGCGCGGCGGCGGTGTACAGCCACGGGTAGCCACTCGCGCCCAGGGCGGCATCGAGGCGACGCGTGTAGCCAAGCAGACGAGGCCAGCGACCCCCACGAAGCTCGGCCGCCACGAGCGCCGTCGAGCCCACCGATGAGCACACGCACTGCAGATGGCCATACAGCAGGAGGTCCGGCTCACCCAGCCGGGGGCCACGGAGGAACGGGCCCGCCTCGGCGCTTGCGACGAGGCGCGCTTCCCACCAGTCGAGACAGCGCGCGACACCGGCACCGTCGACGCCGCGCCCGAGCACGAATCGCGCCCACGTGAGCAGAGACAGGGAGTACATGCAGCTCATCGGCCGCAACGCCGCCTGCGCGCACGCGTGCGCGAGCGCATCCCATCCCAGCGGTACAGCCGGCACGACCGTGCTCGATGTCATGTGCGCGAAGTGGCCGATGAAGTGCCCTGCGCCGTAGTCGATGCGCCCCGGTACGTACAGAAAGAAGAGCTCCTCGCACCGCTCCCGCCATTTCGGCTCGTCGGAACCGTCGCTCACCGCAACCGCACTTGGCGCCAGCTCGTCGAGCACGCACAAGATCTCGGCGGAGCCACACAGCTTGCGGCCTCCGATCCACACGACGGGCATGGTGAGTCCTTCGACGACCCACGTCGCCGGAAACGGCACTGACACGCTGCGGAAGGGAATCTGCTTGAGGTGCAGCGCCAGCGCAGCCGATTGGGTCCAGGGTGAGTGGCTAACGCCGTAGAGCACTGCGGTGAGCTCATCCTTGCTTGATCGCCGGCTCTTCGTCGGCGTGGGCGGCACGTCTGCGTCCAGCTGCATCGGCGTGTCGAGAGGATGATCGCGCCGGCCGCCGCGCAAGCGGGCGGTCATCACGCTTGCGAGTTAGCTCGCTGGTCGGAGCGCTTACGAGAACATGTGGGCGGCCCCACATCCCCGCGGCGCTTGGAGTTGTTCCCGCCA
>Ga0209550_10006591_pt1 | contig 10819 bp, 10 predicted proteins | sample LauGreSuBDMM15SN_2_FD_187567 | JGI IMG/M metagenome (GOLD analysis project Ga0209550, IMG submission 187567) | Freshwater lake microbial communities from Lake Michigan, USA - Su13.BD.MM15.SN (SPAdes) (version 5) | ecosystem: Environmental > Aquatic > Freshwater > Lake | place: Lake Michigan... | reverse complement strand
GGACGGAGGTGTGGACCATACGACCTGCTATACACAGGCCGTTAATCCATTGCGTTAATCGGCAGAAGGCAGGAGAGAGGCGAAGCCTCTCCGCTAGTTCCTACGCGGATCGACATTTCGCATAGGAATTCCCGCGAGCTTCTGAGCACCGGTTGGTCGGGAAACATTGCGCATAGGAATTCCCGACCTTCCGAGCACCGGAGCTGCGTGGACGACGGCTGGAGGCGGCGGCGGCGGCGGCGGCGGCGGGGAGCGGAATGAAGCCACGCCTTGCTGATCAGCCTCCACGATCCTCAGCACCTGCTCCGGGTCGTACACGACGTACTCCTGGCCGCTCGAAACGGGCCGGGCGATGCATACGGAATCAAAGCCCAAGGCCTTGAGCTTCTGTAGCGTCATGTTTGGGTCCCCGTTCGCATCAAGGGTATGGATCCGACCGAGGGCGACCGTCACCTCCAGGATCACGCCAGTCCTGTGCGCCTTGTGGCCCGTGAGCTCAGGAGTCGTGGCAAAGTAGATGCCGCCTCCAGCCAGCCCACTGGATCCTGGCTTCATGTGCTGCGTCCGAAGGATGATGTTGGCCGTCGCAGCGTCGGTTTGGTGGTAGAGCTTCGTGCCTCCTGGAGAGCCTCCCGTGTTGACAATCCTTGCGTTCCGCATCTGCTCTAGAATCTGCTCTAGCAGAATCTGCTCTCGCTGCCGCTCTCGCTCTTGCTGCTGCTGCCCTAGATGCTGCACCAGAGCCGTGATATCTATGCTGCTTGGCATATCTTCTCCGAGCGAAAGCTGAGAGAGAGAGAGAGAGTAGAGCGCGACCGGAGAGATGAGTGTTTCGTGTGGCGGCGAGCTGGGAGCAAACGAGGCCGTGAGCGCGCACTCTGGTTGTCTGTATGAGCTGCGTGCGAAAGCGAGCGTGCACGAAGCGAGCGCTGAAACCGCGCGTTGTGCCGTGGCCCCGATGTTTGAAAGTGGTTCACATGCATTCTCAAACCAACACGTCGCTTTTCGAGCTATCCGGCCGCCGTGATCCTGCGCCACAATCGATGTACAGACAAAGCTAGAGCCGTCGCGAGGGCGAGAAACAGCGGGTAGTAGCGTGCAAGCGGCGCACAACCGTCGCCATGGCAAATGTATGTAATGTCGACACAGGGCGTGAGCGCGGGCGGATCCATGGCCGCCGCGGCCGCCGAGAACCCATCTGGTTGCCGGTAGGTGGCCGGCATCCACCACGGCTTACCGGGCGCCTCGGGGCGGCGGCTTCCCGGGCTAGGGGGGCAGCGGTAATACTCAGGCAGGTAGCGGTCGTGGTACGTGTTCATGCGGCCCCGCGCGCCCTTCCGCACTCCCGTGTAGTGCACGACAGCATACTTGTCGAAGTCCAAGCTCGAAGGGGCGACGCCGTGGAGGAGCCAATCCTCGCCACAAAGGAAGCGGGCTGACGTGTGGTCGGTCGCAGGCAGGCGCTTGATCAGCGTCTCGGGCGATTCGAGAGTCTCCAAATACGTCCGGGAGGCCCACCTGATGAGGGAGGCAATCAGCATCCAATCAAGGGAGGCTCACCAGAAATTGCCCGAGTAGTGCTGATGAGGGAGGCAATCGGCATCCAACCAAGGGAGGCTCACCAGAAATTGCCCGAGTAGTGGCACACGTCACCGCCCAATCCCGTGGTGATCTGGTCCGGGACTCGGCGCTCATGGCACCAGAGCTCCGCGCCCACGGTGCTCGCCCCCTCCGCGATCCGCCACGTCGCGTAGCGCCAATGGGTGATCAGCATGTACTCCATCAAAACGGTCCAATCATCGGCTGCCTGGTCCGCGGTCGTATTATCGACGTGCGTGGCGCCCCGAGAGTGCATGTACAGCACCATGTCGTGATTTTTCCTTTGCGCGTGCAGCACGTCCGTCGTCACGCACTCGAAGCCATTGGCGCTCTTGGCTGCCACGCGCACGAGAGGGTGGCGAAGCACACGTCCCAATGCGGGCGGACGGGCCTCACCGACTAAACCCAGGTAAATTCCCGAAGCTTTCGCCAGGAGGCCTGACTTATCGAGCGCTGCGAACTGGCGCGTGAGCACCGCGTCGAGCCGCGCCTCCTGGAGTTGGCCCTGACGGGCGAATATGTGCCAGTAGACGGCAATATTCGGGTTTGCAAGCGTGGGAATGGCAGACGCAGGGAGTTGCTTCGTTGTTTGTCGCGGGATGGCCTCATTGAGTTGGGCACGATGGGGCACCTTCTTGGTGTTGGCGGCATCCTCAACCATGGGACTGCACGACGCAACCACCGCCAACAGGAAAAGGGTGAGTGGATTCATGCCTTCCGTGCTAAAAAAACAAATTCACACCGGGCCGGGCACTTTCGGATCTGGTCTGCAAGTTTGACTCGGAGAGAAAGGCAGTGTTTCGCGTGGTACATGTAGTGGCTGGTCGGTACCTTGTGTGCCGATTAATTAATCTCTCAAAGAAAGGCACGTGTGCAACATGTCCTGCAACACGCTGCAGTTCACGCCCTCTGCCTTCTCGGCGCACGGCCGATGCTTGAGTACGACATCATCCTCTTCGGCGTCACCGGCTTCACAGGCAAGTTGGCGCTTGAGTATCTTCTCGAGAAGAATTATCCCGGGCTCCGCTTTGGCTGCTGTGCGCGCAATGAGGCCAAGGCGCAGCAGGTAGTCGACGCCGTCTGCCAGCAGCTCGCTGGTCGCACGGGCAAGCCTGTCGAGGCGGTCAAGGCGCTCGCGCCCGCAAAGATCGAGCTCGCAGATCTCGTGTGCAGCAGCCCCGCGGAGGAGGAGGCGCTGCGATGCATCGTGAAGAAGGCGAAAGTCTGCATCACCACGGCCGGCCCATTTGAAAAGTATGGCCAGACGTTGGTGAAGCTATGCGCTGAGGAGGGCGTGCACTATGCGGACATCACCGGCGAGAGCGATTTTTTCCGGCTGATGGTCGATCTTCACGACGAGACCGCGCGCAAATCAGGCGCAGCCATCGTCATCCACTGTGGCAACGACTGTATCCCGTGGGATCTGAGTGTCTTCGAGCTGAACAGATATGCGCAAACCAAGGGCGCCGAGCTCATCAGCGCGTCGACGTACTGCGACTACAAGCCCGGTACCGGTATGTCGGGCGGCACGCTCACGACGGCCATCTACCAGCTCAACAAGCGTCGGGGCAAGCGGTCTGGAACGACGGACTTTGATCCACTCGTCAGGGCGGCCGATGGCACCAAGTCGATGTTTAGCGTCATCAACTCCTCCCCTAAGAAAGAGGAGTACTTTCGCGAGTTTAATCGGCATGGGGGGCCGTGGATCATGGCGCCCGTGATGGTCAACTGCATCCGCCGATCGAATGCGCTCTTGGGCTACAATAGCGCCTTTGCCTACGGTGATTGCATGCTTCGTGACCCAAGCTTGCTGCAGTGGATACGGGACAAGTGGCAGGCGACCACAACGGCCGCGGCGATCCTGGCGCCCTCGCTGTTCCTGCGCTTCATGCCCGCGCCCGGCGAGGGCCCCACACGCGAGTTCATGGACTCAGGCTGGCTGGTGCTGCACTCTCGCGCTGTGATGAAGGATAAAGTCAGTCAGAAGGAGACGACTCTGCATGCCAAGTACACCTTTCATGAGGATGTGAGCTACCTCGCCACCGCAAAGTTCCTGGTGGAGGCTGGCCGCCTGCTGCTCGAAAAGTCGGCGGCCGGCGAAGGCGACGCCGGTGTCACGACGCCGGCCGTTGCATTCGGCAGCCAGATGGTTGAGCGCCTCGACCAGGCCACCGGCGCCCAGCTGGAGATCACCGAGGCCTTCGACGTTACCACGAGAAGTGCGCTGTAGCGAGCTCAGGACAGTGCGCTGTAGCGAGCTCAGGCTCGCTGGCAAGGCCTTTTATCACTTCGAGCGAAAAACTTTTTTTGGCGTGGTCGGTTTGCGGAATCCATCCACCTCGCCTCGATGGTCTCGTCGCGACGCGGGCGGGCGGGCGGGCGGGCGGCGGCGCGCGCTTCCAGGCAAGATGCCACCCAGGTGCACCTTCCATGGAAGCAGCAGTTCTGGGAGCAGTAGTTCTAGGTCCCCCATGGGGAAAGTGCCCCCCGCCAAAGGCGTTCTTCTGCAAGAGATAACGGCGTACTTCACGGCTCCCCGCGAGGCAGTAAAGTACGTGGTGACGCCGCTTTCTGTGGTGACAGTTGGTGCAGCGGCGCCGGCGGACGAGGCCGGTGTGACGGAGGTGGTGCTCGAGAAACTCAGCAAGGACACGATCTTTGGCGTGGTTCTCAAAGACTATGAGCACCCATACGTAGACAAGGTGGTGAGCACTGGGCTCGCTGCCGGCAAGCTGCAGGCAGGTGACCAGGTGCTCTCGATCAACGACTGGAAGGCCGTCGGCCACCACGAGACTGCTGAGCGGCTCAAGCAGTTGACGGGCATCATCCGCGTGAATGTTCTGCGCAACCTGCGCGAGGAGGAGGTGCTGCTCGAGAAGCCCGATAAGGACACGCGCTTCGGTGTCACGCTTCGAGACTATGAACACCCGTACATTGAGAAGGTGGCGAGCGACGGGCTCGCGCACGGTAAGCTGCGCGCAGGGGACCAGGTTCTTTCGATCAACGACTGGAAGGCCCGCCACCACCACGACACCGCCGAGAGGCTCAAGCAGTTGATGGGCGTCATCCGCATCAAGGTCTTGCGTTCCGAAGAAGGTGGGCTCGCGACAGGTCGAAAACTAGTCAAAATATCTCTCTAGAGAGCGGTGTCCTAAGTATAGGCTAGAGTGTAGAGACCTAGAGAGATGATCCAGCATCCACGAGTAGAACGTACAACGGTTCACGCCGCACGTCGATACGGACATACGTTATACGTTTCCGTACGTCGCCGACTTTCAACACTTATTGCGGTAGAAGGAAAGTGCACCGATTCGAGCTGTCGCGAAATCGGCGCAGTACCGGGTAGGGCCCCGCGCGGCGGGTACCGTTCGAACGGTGGACCGTACACGGGCCGACCGACGACCCGACCGCGGGGCACACCACGTGCCGGGTATCGCGTCCTCGAGCAGACGCCGAGCACCCGGAAGTCCGTCGCGGAGTACTACACAGCGCAGTCTACGGCACCCCCCGTGTCACCGCGCGGCCCGCATCACTCACTCCGGTGCTCGGCGACCGACCAGCGGGGACTGCGACGACCGCCGACACAAGACAAAACACTCACAAATCACAGCAACCATCAAGCAAGATCTCCACGGCACAAGCAAGCATCTCCACGGGGCACAAATCATCGGCACAAAGCATCATCTCATCCTCACGTAGCTATCTCATCTTCGAATCGTCGAGCACGGCCGAGAGCCGAGAGCCCCACCCCTCATCTAAACCTCGCGATGCTCCTCCACGGAGGCATTACAGCGAGCAGGTCGTCCTAATAAGGAGCGAGCAGGTCGTCCTAAGGCCATCGGCGCGCTGCCTACAGCCGCTTGAGCGACTTCTTTTTCGCGAGCCGCTGCTTCTCGGCCGCCTTCGAGTCGGCCGCCTTCTGACGCTTCTCGAGTTGCTCTCCGTCCGCGCAGTCCTCGCCAGCCTCGGCGCTGTTCGTCGACGACACCTTGGCACGTGCATGCACCTCGGTGAACATGCGCGCCTTTTTGAAGTACGTGTCATAGTCCTCCATGAAGAGCTTGCCCGCCTCCTCGTTGAGGGCGCTCTCGGGGAACGGGTTGATCAGCAGGCAGCGCACGACCTGCAGCACGTGCCCGATGCCAAGGTCGTTCTTCCAGTCCTTTTTGAGGGTGTTGACGCAAATCTCCCCCGTCTTCGATATGTTCGGGTGGAAGATGCGCGTCAGGAAGAAGCCTGCGGCGGCGAGAGGGCGCGTGCAGAGGTGAGGCGAGCTGCCTGAGCGCGCGCGCACACGAGGCAGACCAGCGGCCGCAGCCGCAGCCGCAGCCGTGGTAGCGGCAGCAGCAGCGGTAGTGGTAGCAGCAGCGGTAGTGGTAGCAGCGGTAGTGGCAGCAGCAGCAGCAGCAGCAGCAGCCACAAGCAGCAGCCACAAGGCGGCATGGGTATGTGCGAGCAGGCTTTTCTGGGCGTCCACCGCCCCGCACAGGAGCGGGCGTGGGCCAAGGGACACTCGCGCCCTAACGCATTCGTTTCGCAACTTGCCCGGGCGAGAAGCTCTTGACGTCACCCATGGGAGGAGTGACGGAGCTCGCGCTAATGCATAGACGGCGCAGCAGCGGCAGGAGCACAGCAGCGGCAGCAGCGGCAGCACCGCAGCAACAGAGCGCGCGCGCGCGCACCCTTGGGCGGCGCGTGCGGGTAGTCGGTCGGCAGCGTCAGCTTGACCTTGTACACGCCACCCTCAAACGGCGTCGAGTCTGCGATGCGGGCAGCCACGCGAGCAACAGATGAGCAGAGGCGAGGTTGGCTGGCGCGGCAGGCGCAGCAGGCGCGGCAGGCGCGGCAGGCGCGGAGGCGCAACGCTGTGCGATGCGCCCGGCGGGCGCACCTGGCCCGTGGATCTCTGCGATGATGTCGGTGACATCCTCCTCGTTGAGCTGCACCTTGATGCCGTCCAGCGGCTCTGTGCACAACTTGCGGATTTCCTTGGCGACACTCAACACGACCGCCGGCGAGATGTTCTCGTTGGAGCTCGAGGACTGCGCGCGGGAGGCGGACGGATGAAGGCGGCGGCGTGAGCTCAGCAGAGCGCTCGGGCTCAGGCGCTGCGGCGTGAGAGGGGAGGCGCGCACCGAGCCGGCTTGTTGGGCGCTCATTTCGTAGACGAGCAGCTCGAGCTGTTTGACTGAGGTCTTCAAGCGATGTACACCGCAACAACGCGAAATCGTTTCGCCCCACCCCGGGCTTTGTGTGTCCCGTGTGCCGTGTGTCCCGGCAGCTCCGGCGCGAAGTTCCGGCTTCGTCAAGAGTTTCAGAGAATCTGTGTCGATAGACACGGCCACTCCGCTGCTCTGCTCTACCTATGGGGCGTTCCCTGCCGGACCGTCTGGTGTACGACTGCCTCTCGTCGGCGATCGTGCGCGTGATCATCTCGACTGTCGTCATTGTCGTTAGCTTTGGCGGCCTTCTCATGTACCCGAGCTTCTCGAAGGAGCTCGACGTCGGGGTCGCACCGCCGCCCGACTCGCCAGCCGGCATAGCACGCGATGAGATGGCGAAATGGTTCGACCCCGACCCGATCCAGATCACCGCGCACGTGCGCACGCGAGACGGCTCGCCGCTCACCAACGACGACGTCGCGGCGTGCGCAGCGCTTGCGGCGCGGCGCGACGGGCCGCTCGCGCTCGGATGCCCGCAGCAGCAGCAGGAGGAGGAGGCGCAGCAGCTGGGGCTGCCGCCACCGCCATCGCAGCCGCCCTTGCCGCCCATCGACGGCGCGATCCAGAACGTGTCGGATGCGTTCAAGGCGATCGTGGCCAAGTACACGACCAAGGCGACCAACGGCACAGCGGGCACGTGCAACACGAGCTTCACGTCGTACTGGGCCATCCCAAGCGTCCAAGTCCCCTGGCCCGGCATCAACGCGAGCGCCACCAACCTGCTGCGCCGGCTGCTGGCCCCCTCGCTCTTCGCGCGCGGCAAGTCAGAGACGCTCATGCTCGTCTCGATCACCGCATGCAACGTCAAGCGCGACGGGCGCATTCTCAACGAGCACGTGACGAACGGCTGCGTCACCAGCAAGAAGGATCACTGCACGCCGATCCAGTCGCTCAGCGACGAGTGGAAGGCATACGCGACTCACATGAACGCGGTGGACCCGAGGCTCGAGATCACCATCGTCTCTCTGCCCGACGTCTTCGCGGCAGCTCTCGATGGAGTCGACCAGACGATGAGGGTCTCCACAATGACCGCGCCGCTCGCCTTCGGTATCCTCGCTTGTGTGCTGCGCAACGTGCGCTTCCTCTTGATCCCGCTGATCAACATCGTCGCGTGCTTGATGGGCACGACCATCGTCATGTACTTCGTCGCGAAGCACTCAGACGTCACGTCCCAAGCGCCCGCCCTCATGCTCGCATGTTCGCTTGCGATGTCGATCGACTATTCGCTCTTCCTGCTCACGCGCTTCCGCGACGAGCTCGTGGTGCGCAAACGGCCGCGGCGCGCCTCACAGCGTGCAGGTGCTCACCACGACGCCTCCCCTCCTTCCCCACAGGTGCGCAAACGGCCGTACCGCGCCGCGATCGTGACGATGCTCGAAACGTCAGGCCACACGGTCCTCGTCTCGGGAGTCACCCTCACCTTGTGCTTCCTCGGCATGCTGCTCATACCGGTCTCGACCATCTCGTCGCTGGGCGTCGCGTCGGCGGTCACGGTCGCCTTTGCGATCACCATGGCGCTCATCTTCACGCCTACGATGCTCCTCGCCTTCCCCGCCTTTTTCACAGACGAATCCTACTATGGGTGCTCCTTTTCCGCCTGCCTGTGCGGCTGGTGGTGCCAGCTCTGCGGCGGCGGCGCCGCGCCCCCCGCGCCCCCTGTGGGGAACAGTGTGGGCAAGGCACCACCAATCAACCAGCCGTTCCTCGAGCCTGGCTCTTCGACGTCCTCCTCGCCCTCGCGCTCTCGTGAGCAAAGGCTCTCCGTGGACCCCGAGCGCATGACTGACGTGCTCGAGTCGCCTGCGCCCGATGCCGCCGTGCACACCGCGCCGGTGGCCTTGCTCGCGATCGCCGCCAAGCGCGCGCGTCGCGGCTGCTGGCCTACTGTCGGGGGCGCGGTCCAGAAGCCGTGGGCCGCCCTGCTGGTGCTCGGAGCACTCGGTGGCATCGCGGTGCCGTTCGTGATGCCACTCGCGTCGTCAGACCTGACGTACGTGGAGGGCGTGACGCCGTTGCTGCCGCGCAAATCCGAGACGACCGACAGTTTCCTCCAACTGCAGGACTCGTTTGGGGTGTCGCACGTCTTCCCCACTCAGGTAGTCACCATTGATCTCCCCTGATCTCCCGTGACTCGTTTGGGGCGTCCAGTGGCCACTGATTGCCATCGATTGCTACTGATGGCCATGCATGGCCCCTTGCTGCCACCCATGGCGCCGATCTCCCCTGATCTCCCAAACCTGATGGCCATGCATGGCCCCTGGCTGCCACCCATGGCGCCGAATGGCCACACGATCTCCCCAAACCTGGCCTCCTCTGATCTCCCCTGATCTCCCCAAACCAACAGATCCTGATCGTGCCCGACACCCCCGACGTGTTGCTCACGCGCGCTTGGTTCGACGCCGCTTGCACCTTCATCCACAACATCGCGGCGAATGTGACCGCCGACATGGCGCGCCAGGGGCGCAGCTGCCTCAATCCGCCCGGTCGGCCGTGCATGAGCCCTGCGGACTTTACGGGTATGATGATCATCGGGGGCAACTGCACGTCGGAGCTGTACGACGCGATTGCCACCTCCAACGGCACGCTCACCATCAATGGCACGACTATCCATGTCAACATCACCGATCCGGAGCTCGAGGAGGTTGTCGAGTACCTGCTCTCGAGCACCACCATCAACAACCCCGAGCACGCAGCGACCAAAGTGCATGTGACCACCACCATCGACCCATTCGGATCGGACGGTCGCGCTTGGATCCAGGCGAGTGCCCTCGAGTGTCCTTGATGACCATCGATGGCCTCTGATGAGCTTCGTCATCTCGCGCGTGCTTGGATCCAGGCGGTACGCGATGCGCTCGTCGCGAATGAGTACGTGGACGGCGTCCACATTGGCAAGCTCTACTTTACCGGTTTGCCACAGGAACAAATGGACGGCGCCCACGACACCTTCGAGGCCTTGCCTAAATTGGTAGGCGCCACGCTGTGCATCGTGGGCGCGGTGCTACTCGTCTCGTTCCGTTCGTTGCTCGTGCCCATTCGAGCGGCACTCTGCCTCATCTGGATGCTCGTCATCACGTTTGGCTCGGCGCTGCTCGTGTACCAGGTGATTGACCTTGATTGCACCTTGATTGCACCCGATTGCACCCCCGATTGCACGTGTACCAGGTGCGAGCGACGGAGCGACTGAGCGGGCTGTAGTGCGATGGAGTGAGACTGGACGGTTCCGACTGGTACAAGTGTTCGGCTGGGTGCCCCTGATCTCGCCATGTTCTCGCCTGATTGCCCCCGATGCCAAATACACAGGATGGGAATCTCGAGGATCTCAACCTAGGCTTTCTCTCCCCTTCGGGCGGGGCTCTCTTCTGGATGTCTCCATGCATCTCATTCTCAATTGTGGTGGGCCTCGGGCTTGATTACGGTACGTGGCTGCCGCTGCCGAGGAGCTCGGAGTGCCTCTGATGGCCTCTGAATGGCCTCGGAGGGCCTCTGGAGGGCCTCGGAGGGCCTCTGAATAGCCTTTGATGACCTCTGAGAGTCACTCCGATTGCGTCCCTCCTCAGACATCTTCCTTATGGAGAGCGTGGTTGAGTTTTGGGACCATGGCGCTTCAGCACGCGATGCCGTTATCATGGCGCTCGACGCGACCGGCAACATCATCTGCCTCGCGGGCGTCATCATGACGCTCGCTTTCGGTTCTCTCCTCGTCGGCGTCTCCCCCACGCTCAACCAAATCGGGTATCTGTTGATTGTGGGCGTGCTGATTGACTGCTTCATCACGACCAAGGTCATCATCCCCTGTGCTATGACGCTTCTGCCGGGCGATTCCAATTTTTGGCCGCGCAAACGGCTCCCCGTCGCGAGCGTCGGCCGCGTGCCCATTACGGCGCGCGCTAGCGTCCAGGCCGTCGCGAGTCGCAATCAGGCTCATCAGCAGATCCCCGAGGAGCTCAGCGACACGTGGGAGGCGGCCGATTGATCTCGGATCCGGAGATCTTGATGAC
>Ga0209550_10006590_pt1 | contig 10820 bp, 3 predicted proteins | sample LauGreSuBDMM15SN_2_FD_187567 | JGI IMG/M metagenome (GOLD analysis project Ga0209550, IMG submission 187567) | Freshwater lake microbial communities from Lake Michigan, USA - Su13.BD.MM15.SN (SPAdes) (version 5) | ecosystem: Environmental > Aquatic > Freshwater > Lake | place: Lake Michigan, USA... | reverse complement strand
AGACCATCAACCATCTCACTGCCGAGACAGCACGAGTCCTTCTCGAAGAAGCATTTATGCAGCTCCGCGACGGCTTCCTTGCTGCGGTCGGAAGGCACCACAATCGAAATGTTGACCCGGCTTGCCCCTTGGCTAATCATCTGGATGGAGATGCCGAGCTTGGCCATCACAGCACACACGATCGCGACCACGGTGGGCGATTTCTCGACGTTGGCAATGAGGGTGACGATAGCATGGCCCCCGGTCACTGAGACCTGCGCGACCTTTTGCAGGTCTGCGATCAGTCCTTTGAGCTCGGGTGAATTCTCGGTGATGGCCACATCGGCCTCCTTGCGCGCGATGATCTGATTCCGGTTGAGCGTCAGCGAGACGGACACCTCCGAAGAGGCAATCACGTCAACCGACAGCTTCCACTTGTCGAAGGCCTCGAACACACGTGCAAGGAAGCCGTATTGGCCGAGCATTCGTGTGGAGACAATGTCGACGAGCTGCACGTTATCTTTGCTCGTGATGCACGAGACGAGGGCCGGCTCGCTGCTGCCGCGCGTTTGCGTGATCAACGTGCCCTCGGCGTATCTGTTGTAGCTGTTCTTGACGCGCATGGGAACGCCCGCACGTATGCACGGCTGCATCGCCAGCGGGTGGAGCACCTGCGCCCCAAAATATGCGAGCTCCGCCGCCTCTTCGAATGAGACGCGCGGCACGGGCAGCGCGTTCGGGCAGAGCCGAGGGTCCGCGGTCAGGATGCCATCGACGTCCTTCCACACCTGCACCTCATCCAGCCCGGCGGAGGCACCCAGGAGGGACGCGGTCAGGTCGGAGCCACCGCGGCCCAGGGTGGTCACGCGTCCGTTGACGTCCTTGCCGATGAAGCCAGTCACAATCGGTACAATGTTGCCAGCGCCCAGGATCGGGTTGAGCTTCAGCGGAATCTGGGTCCACGACTCTTCCAATGGCGTCGCCTCGCCAAACTCGGACGAAGTGACTACGCCAATGTCCCACGCCTCAATCTGAATCGCCGAGAAGCCCGTGAGCTTCTTAGAGGTACGCAGCCTCGTGTTGAGCGCGGCAGCCACCATACGACCACTCAGGCGCTCGCCGTAGGAGACGACGAGGTCACGCGTCCGAGGAGATAGCTCACCGAGCAATGCGACGCCCTCGAGTGTGCGCTCGCACTGATCGATCAGGCTGCAAACCTCGTCGGCATAAACTGTTCCCTTCACATTTAGATCCTCAATGGTCTGAACATGGAGCTTGCGCACAACGGACAAATCGGCAACGCCGTTGGCGATCGCGTTGTCGGCGGCCGCGAGCAGTCCATTGGTGGTCTTGCCCATTGCCGAGCAAACTAAGCATGGCCGGATGCCATCGTCCTCCATGAGTGAAACAACGAGCGAACACACCTCAGTGATGCGCTCGGCGTCGCGCAGGGACGAGCCACCAAATTTTAGCACGACCTTTTGGGGCGCTGGGACAGTAATTGCGCTGACTAAAGGCATCATGGCGCAAAGTAGTCGCACCATTGCAGGGAAAGAGCTCCACGTCATCAAGAGAGGAGTCCGGAGAGATCGCGCCGCGTTGTGTTGAACAGCACGAGTCACGACGAGTGTCACGCACAGAGCGGGCAGTACATGTAACAGTGCCGTAGCACCGGTTGTCGCGTCTGTCGTGTTACTGTAACGTCACAGACACACATTCACATTCACACACGCACATTTATCGTTATGTGCGTCTCGACTATATATCGTACTTCGTACGTGCGTGCGTAAACGACCTCCTACGAAAATGTTCCGCAGACTAACCTACTGGTACACGCAGTCAATTGACTTGAAAATATCTATTCATAACAGAAGAAGGAATTGAGAAACGACTACTGTAACGAGATTAATAACGAGACCGCGAGGGCTCAGGACGACCGGGTTTGGGGCAATGGTTTGGGGGCACCGGAGTGTGCGTCGGGGTGCGTTTTGTGAGCCTGCCAAGTGAAATCTCTGTCCAACTGTGAACATCAAAAAAGTAAATACCAAAATGATTCAGTGGCATTTCCCGATTTTTGGCGGCCTCCCCCCGCTCTGGTCTGCGCGCGCGCGCACCGCGGCTCGCGAGCACTCACTTGCAATCGCAGCCGCCCGACCAGTAGCTCGGCTTGAAGGTGCACGTGGGGATCTTGGAGCCGAGCAGCACGGCCTTGGCTGTGTTGTACACGGAGCAGAAGACGTCTGCTGGCTGCGGCTGCGAGTCGAGCTCAATGTTGGTGGCGATGCTAATGCCGAGGTCCATCGAGGGCACGTACACGGCAACGCTCTGGTACCCGTAGGTGGCACCCAGGTGGCCGTAGGCCACATCGTGAGGCGTGAGTCGCGTCAGGTTGAAAGTGGCCATGCCGTAGCCGGTCACGTTGCTCAGCGCATACATCTCATCAACGAGTGGCTTGGACACGAGCTCGAACGGCGGCCCATAGATCCCCTTGACGAGGTTAGCCGCGTCCAGGGCGTTCATAGTCGCATCGGCTGCCGTCCAGCCGCCAAAGACGCCCGCCACGGCGCTCACATCGATGCCCGGAAATTTCCCGGACTCGTTGTTGTAGTGCGTCATGTCGTAGCCCTTGACGGGCGTCCACGCATTGGGCGGCCCCGACACCGCAAACGTGAGCGATGCGAGCGTCTTCGCAAAGTCGCCAAGCGCCGCAAACTGATCGTAATCTTTCCAGTCGTCGGCCCCTGCCTGGCAGGCGAGTAGCAGGCCGAGCATTACGTAATTGGTGGACGAGTAGCAGTTGAAATAGTGCTTCTGGTCGCACGTCCCGGGCGGGAAGAGGAGCTTGCCGGTGGCCACCCACGGCAGCGAGATCAGCTGTACGGGTGTGAACGACTTGTCGGGGTGGGCGTAGGAGTCTGATCGAAAGGTATCGACCGGATGATCGCCTGGGCTGGCCGTGTCGTAGTCTGGAAGGCCACTGTACATGTGAAGCAGGTCTTTGACGGTGATCTTATGAACATCATCGCCCCAGATTTCTGACATGGAGCCGAATGTCTGCGTCGGATCTTTGTCCTTCATCTTTGCGAGCAGAGGGTCGATCAATGGAGGCACCTGGTCCTCCAGCGCGATCTTGCCGGCATCGACCAACCTGAGGACTGCCGTGCCGGTGATCATCTTTGTGATCGATCCCCACACGTACGGATCCGCGGTCGACGCCTCGCGACCAGTCGCGCGGTCAGTAATGCCCGTTGCAAAACTGACAGACACTCTGTCTGTAGGGCCTCCGAAGGGATGCCCACAGACACGCTGCAGTTGTACTTGGCGGCGATTTTCTGCACCAGCGGCGTGATCGCCGCGAGAACCTGCGCCGATGGGTCGGCCGCTGGCAGGCCGAGGGTCGGCGCAACACTTATCAACAACAGCATCACGATTGAAGCCATCGTCGCGGCGGCCGCTCCGCGGGCGCTCCGACATTGCTCCGACGAGGCAAAACGGGGTCCCCGGCGGAAAGACCCCGGCGTCATGTGAAACGGCCGGCTTTCCTCGTTTGGTATCTCTCGGACTTGCCCCGCTTTTTCGTCCACACTTCCCGCCGGGGAGCGCACGCAGAAGAGCGAGCGAACCCCGACCGACGAGCGCCGACCGACGAGCGCGCCGACGTGCGTCCGACTAGCCGAATGCCTCGCTACCACCACTTCGGCCCGAAACCGGCCCCACAGCCTCCCCTGCCGCCGCCCCAAGCCCCCACCGCTGGCGCAAGTGCGCACTCCATCTTCGACTTCTCGGATGATGCTCCAGGCTTGTCGTTCAGCCAGTCCCCCTCGATGCCTGTGGTGACGCGATCATCCACAGCGCCGACTGCAGCGCCCGCACCAGCACCAGCACCAGCAGTCTCTGACGCGCACTTTGCTGCCGAGTCGCCACCAAAAGCGTCACCGGCCGCGGGATCCACCGATAAAAAGCAGCGCATCATCGTAGAGCGTGTGACACCCTACGCGCAGCTCTACCAGCGGCTGCAGTGGATCGAGACGATCGACCTGGGCGCACTCGTCGGCGCCTTCTCCAAGGCAGAGCTGTCGTCGATGCTGCGCACGCACTCGGTGTACGTGAAGACCTCGGAGCACAAGGACGAGTTTGCACTCGAGCTCCTCAAGCTCATCAAGGCTGGTGGCCTCAGCCGGCCGCGTGATGAGGCCGACGCGAGCTCAAAGCTACCGACTGTGGCGTTGCCCTCACGGCAGCCATCTACAGCCCCGCCACAGGCGCCTGCTCATGCGCCGCCGCAAGCGACACCGGCGCCCACAGACGTGCACGAGACTGAGGCGCCCGACGAGGCGGGTCCAGCTTGGGAGGACTTCCAGTTCGCCGGAGGTGGCGGCTCACAGACGCAGCTGGAGTCACAGATGGAGGATACTCCGGACCTGCCACTTTCGCCGCCGCCACTGCCACCGCCACCACCACCACCTCCGCCGCCGCCGCCACGGCCGCGGCCACTTGTGGCGGCAGCTTCTCTGCAGCCACCTCCGAAGCTGCCTCCCGCGCAGCCCGCGCGGCCTTTGGCCTCACCCACACCATCGTCCACATCGAAGCACGTAGCCCGGGCACCGCCGCCGACTGCCGCTGCGGCTGCCGCTGCCGTGACGACAGTGGCGCTGGCAGCGCCGGCTGCGCCGGCAGGCGCGTGCCTGCCGATGTCGATCCTCCCTCTTGTGCCGCTGAGTGCGGCGGAGCGTCAGCTGCTGACGAGTCTACGCGCGAGGGCCACGCCAACGTGGCCTGACTGGAGTGCTCTGCATCTGGACTTTCAGCAGCTCCCGCGCGAGGCTGCGGCGCCTCCAGCTCAGCCGTCCACACCTAGTGCTGCCCCCGCCGCAAAGTTGGTGCGTTTTGCCGAAGACGCGGCGACTGCACGCTCGCAGAACAAGCCTCCGCCGCCAGCACCCCCCCAAATGGCTGCCGCAGCGCCGCTACCGCCGCCGCCGCCGCCGCCACCGCTGCCGCCGCCGCCGCGGTTGTCCACGGAGCCCTCAGCCACGCCTTCGGCCGCGGCGCTCGCGCAGATGGTGGCCAAAGTGTCCAAGCTCGTGCGAGGCGTGCCCGAGGCGCAAGTGACCCTTGTGCTGCGCACCAACGGCTACAATCTGAGCCGTGCCATTGATGCCCTAAAAGTGAGCATGCGTGCGCCGGCCATGCCGGCGGCGGGAGCGCTTTCTCTGGCCGCAGCAGCAGGGCAGTCTGCGCTTGCGCCGCCGCCGCCGGCGCTGAAGTCGCGGACGGGTGCGCCCGTGCCGCGTTCAGCAGCAGCGGCAGCTCATGGAATGGGCTCCGCATGTTCCGGCGCCGGCTCGGCCTCCTTGCAGTCGCCTTCGACGGAGACGCGGCCGAGAAAACGACCGTGCCCGGACGGCGTCGACCTCGCGCCCGCGCCTCCTGCGAAAGCTACTGCCGCTTCAGCCCCAGCCACCGCCGCAGTTGATTCGGCTGCGCCGCTAGCCGCGCCGCCAGCCGCGCCGCCCGCTCCACCTGCGAGCTTGGTGGAGCGCTCTGCTTCCACTTTCGCCGCCTCCCCCCCCCACCCCACCGCCGCCGCCGCTGCCTCCGCCGCCGCGTCCAACGCCGCGTCCGCCGCTGCTTCAGCCGCTACTGCTTGGCCTTGCCCTCCTCCCCAGCCGCCTCCCCGCCGGCTCGTTGTGGCAGTGGCGTGCGACGAGGAGAGCGACGAAGAGCCGAGTCGTGCGCCCGCACCAGCAAGTGCGGCCGGTGGCGCGGCGGCTCCCACGGCAATCAGCGCCAACGCAGGGCTCGTGGCAGACGACTCGGGGAACAACTCGGATAGCACCACGATGGACGATTGAGGGGAATTAACCCTGAATGAGGCAGGCGGCGCTGAACGTGAGGAAAAGATCAGAGGACCTGTCAGACTCGGGGCAAAGGACGTTCGTGCGCCGGACGAGCGAGGGCTAGACGCCCGAACCGAGAGCGGCGGCCGGCACTGTGGCAGTGAGCGTCCGCGTGACAGAGCCACGCAGTGCCCATGGCCCATGCTGTTGGCCTGTAAGGCGGTGTGGCTCTCTGCATTCTCTCGAGTCTCGTGACACTGCTCTCCGTACCGTACCGTGTACGCGTGTAGGCGTGTTGCTCGTGAGCCAACACGCGAAAGGCCGAAAGCAGAAACGCTGTACGCGATCGGAGGATCGAACGCCGTGGCCAGTTCTCTTACACGTTACAGTTGTCAGTTCATTTAATTAGTTACATACTCAGTTCTAGCTTCTACTCGACTAACGAGTAACGTGACGCCATTATTTTCGACTCGACTCAGTACTTGTGTTGACTCAAGAGCAGCGGAGCCGTACCTTGAGACGGTCCGACAGACGCTCACGTACACATTCATCGGGTGGAATCGGACGGACCGAATGCCAGAATGCCTCGCGCGACGCGCGCGTAACGCGCGCGCGCGGGCGCGGCGCGGCGCCCCGGATCCTCCAACGTGCTCCAAGGCGGCGGACTCGTGAGCGCGTGCACTTACATCCTCCCCCTTCCAGTCACGAAGGGGCCAGTGCAGTGGAGCGGTGAGCTGGCGCGGGGGGGACCGCTACATAACTGATGACTACCGTATCTGCCTGATTGTCGAATTTTTTTGAGACAAAACTTGGATCATTTTTGGGGCGTGGAAAACGCGCCTCATATTTTCGCAATTAGTGCATACCGACCCGTCGAATTCGACACGCACTCGCCCCGGAGCGCATGGTCGACGCAGCCCCGGACGGCAGCGGCACGATCGACTTCGACGCGTGCGTGACGCTCCTCAGCAAACAACTCTTGAGCGAGGGGAAAATCAACGGCCTCCCCAGCGTCACCACCGGGGCGTCGAGACCTTCACAACCGCCATCACCTCCACCGCCATCTCAACCGCCATCACCTCCACCGCCATCTACGTCAGGACCACCATCACCACCACCTCTTCTTCGGGGCGGTACAGAGCGGATCGATCTCCGGGGCGGTACAGAGCGGATCGACCGTCGCTTGATCAAGTGCAATGCCCGCGGCGTGCAGGAGGCTCACTCAGACAAGCCCCAGCTATGGAACTTTCAAGGGACAGAAGTCGACCTAGCGCCAGGGCACCAGTACATCGAAGGTGGGCAGCTCTGGTACCTCCGCAGTCGCGCCTTTGAGAAGATACTATCGGGCAGACCAATAGCAGGCGTGCCCATGAATGCAGCAGCACGCGCATCAGGCGTCAAGACTCTCGAGCGTGAGAGGGCAGATGACAATCTTTACAACTTGGAGGGTCTCGAGGGCCTCGACAAGGTCCCGCCATGCACTGCAGTCATCGGGCCCAGCGGTCGCATCTACTCGTCGAGCACCTTTGGATTCCTCGAAGTCGGCCACGCGCCGCGACGCTGGGCCATCAAGATCGTCGATTGGGCGCCGTTCGATGCCTTCATCTTGGTCACGATCTTGGCGAACTGCGTCACCATGGCTTGGAACTCGCCGCTGGACCCGCCGGGCACTCCGAAAGCTCACTTAATCGATGTGTGCGAGTGGGTGTATCTCTTAATCTTCACCTTCGAGATGCTCGCCAAGATCTGCGCGTACGGCTTCATCGGCCACGACGGGGCCTACTTGCGCGATGCATGGGGCCAACTCGACTTTGTAGTCGTGAGCCTCGCGTGGCTTCCGATCCTCTTCCCCTCGTTTGGCAACTACTCGGTGATGCGCTCAGTGCGCGCGCTGCGCCCGCTACGCGCGCTCAAGCGGCTGCCGGGCATGCCCGTCCTTGTAAACTCGATCCTGGCGGCTTTGCCCAAGCTCAGCGACGTCACACTGCTCTTCGGGCTGCTCTTAGCCGTCTGCGGCATCTTTGGCGTCGAGCAGTTCAAGGGCGAGCTGCACTACCGGTGCGCGTGGCCAGGCTTTCAAGAGACGCTTGGCCACCCCGAGCTGCGCGAGATGCTTCCGCTGCCCGACAAGTACCGGCTCGTGCACTGGCTGAACGATGAGCAGGCGGCGCAGGGGCAACGCCAGCTGAAGTCCATTGGTCGGCGGCTGAATGGAAACGAAGCGGATGCGAGCGCGAGCGAGGAGAGCATCAGCCCACAGCAGCAGCGGGACTTTGACACTGGAGTCTTTTGCAATCCCCTCGAGTCCAAGATCGAGTGCCCGGCCAGGGAGACGTGCAGCTACTTTGAGGACAACATCAACTACGGCGCCACCAACTTTGACAATTTTGGGTGGGCGATCATACAAGTCTTCCAAACGATCACCTTCGATGGCTGGACACCCACTATGTACGCGGTGCTCAATACCACGGGCCAGCCACTCGTGCTCGTCTACTTCCTGCTCCTCGTCGTGCTCGGGGGCTTTTTCATCGTCAATCTGTTCCTCGCAGTTCTCTTTCAGGAATTCACCGAGGCGCAGGCTGGAGAGAAGGCGATCGCCGAGCAGGCCGCGCGTGCAGCGGCATCTCGCCAGGCGCGGCGTGCGCAGCGCGACCGGCAATCCCCATCTCCGAGCAGCACCCCCGCAGCCGCCTCGTCCAAGACGGCGGCATGGGCTCGTATCCTTTCAAAGAAGTCGAGCTCGGTGCTCGGCGTCTCACCATCTCCGAGCAGCAACCCCGCAGCCGCCTCGTCCAAGGCGGCGGCATGGGCTCGTATCCTTTCAAAGAAGTCGAGCTCGGCGATCGGCGTCTCACCGCCGCCCTCGCCGCCGTATCACGAGCAACAGAAGCCATTCTCGTGGGCCGACCCCGACAATGAAGAAGAAGAAAAGGACCGTGCGTACATGGCGTTGAGCCCGTCGGCACGTATGGATGCTGGCAAGGTGATGGTGCCCGATGACGACGACGACGACGACGACGAGCGCGCCGAGGCTGGCGAGGCTAGCAAGGGGTCAGGCAAGGCGACGTTGCCAGACGACGACGACGACGACGATGACAATGAGCGCGCCGACGACGGCTGCTGGCCGTGGTGCAACTGCGTGCCTGCGCCGGGCTCTCAGCGTGCGTCGCTCGCCGTGCTGATGCACGGCCCGCTCATGAGCAACGCGTCGATGGGCTTGGTGGTGTTCAACATGGTGCTCATGTGCATGCCGTACGAGGGAATGAGCGACGCGTACGCTGCGCAGCTCGAGAGTTTCGCCGAGTGGATCACATGGATCTTCATCATCGAGATGGGCCTCAAGTTGTTTGGGATGGGATGCCGTGCCTATTGGACCGATGGGTGGAACCAGCTCGATGGCACTATCGTGATCATGTCCATCGTGGAGATCGTGCTCACGGCGCTCTTTGCAAACTCGGGCCCGAACATGTCATTCCTGCGGATCTTACGGATGCTGCGCGTGGCACGTATGCTGCGCCTCATGCGCTCGTGGGTGGGGCTGTACAAGATCATCAATACGGTCGTCAGCGCGGTCCCGCAGATGTCGAACGTGCTAATCCTCATGTTCCTCATCTGCACCGTCTTCGCGCTGCTCGGCATGCAGCTCTTCGGCGGCCAGTTCTCAGAGGAGCACGGCTACGGCGACTCGCCGCTGCTGCCCTTGCCGCGCTATAACTTCGACTATTTCGGACCTGCCCTCCTCTCCGTCTTCGTCCTCACCACCGGCGTCTGGTTCACCCCCATGCTCGACGGTCTCAATGTCGGAGGTCCATCGGCCACCATCTACTACATCACGGTCACGTGTATCGGCACGTACATCCTGGTCAACCTGCTGATCGCCGTACTGCTCGAGCTCTTCGCCAAGGACTCGGACGGCGACGGGCAGGCCGACGCCTTCCAAGACGAGGAATCCTTCAAGGGATCAGAGGAGTCCTTCAAACGGTCACATGAATCTTTCCAAAGGACCAAGTTGGGCGCGCTCGCGTTTCAGGCTCTCTCAGAAGCTTGGCAGACGAATAAACCGCTCTCGCTCGTGCTTTTGAATAAGCCAAAGGAGGGATGGCGAGAGTTGCGCAAGAGGGTCTTGGCAATGGAGAAGGACCTGGATGATATGGCCCTCGATGTGCCCATGGACGAGAAGGATGACATGGCCCTCGGGTGCCTTCCGCCGAGCGATCCGCTGCGGCGGGCGGCGCATTACATTATCGAGTTGCCGTCGGTGGAAGCGTTGCTGATGACGAGCGTCATTCTTTCTTCGGCGTCCCTCGCACTTGACACGCCGCGGCTCGACGAGGCCTCTCAGCTCGCCGAGGCGCTCGCCGTCACCAATGTGCTCTTCACAGTTGTTTTCTTGCTCGAGGCGATCCTCAAGTCGATAGCGGTTGGCTTCTACGGCTACCTGCTCAGTGGGTGGAACGTGCTCGATTTCTCAGTGCTTCTCATCTCACTTGGTGCGCTGCTCTCCGAGGTGGTGCCCGCGCTCGCCTTTCTGCAGTCGCTGCGCGCGCTCCGGGTGCTCCGGCCGCTGCGGCTGCTCTCGCGCAATGCAGGCATGCGGATGGTGCTCGTCTCACTGTTCGAGTCCCTCCCGGCCGTCATGAACGTCCTTGGGGTCGTGTGCGCCATTCAGCTCGTCTTCGCTATCCTGGGCATGCAACTGTTCATGGGCTCCTTTAGCTCGTGTAACGACCGCTCGCGCCAGCTTCTATCAGAGTGCGTCGGCGTGGCCGTGAGAGCTCCGAGCGCACCTCCCGGCCAAAACCACCACGTGCATGGCATGGGACATGGCCACGAGTGGGTCACGAGTGAGCAGCACGCTTGGCTTTCGCCGCCACCGTCGACCTTGGCCTTTGCGTCTGCCTCGCTGCACTCGCCGATGCACTCGCCGATGCACTCGCCACTGCGCTCGCCGCCACCACCACCCAATCGCCACGTGGCTCGTCTGTCGCACTCGCCGCCGAC
>Ga0209550_10006589_pt1 | contig 10820 bp, 12 predicted proteins | sample LauGreSuBDMM15SN_2_FD_187567 | JGI IMG/M metagenome (GOLD analysis project Ga0209550, IMG submission 187567) | Freshwater lake microbial communities from Lake Michigan, USA - Su13.BD.MM15.SN (SPAdes) (version 5) | ecosystem: Environmental > Aquatic > Freshwater > Lake | place: Lake Michigan... | reverse complement strand
AATAAATACTATGATATCATTATTATTGGAAGTGGAATGGCTGGTTTATTTTCAGCATATACTATAAAAAAAATATCGCCTAGAACATCCTTTCTTGTGCTTGAAAAATTTAAAAAAAAATGGCTAGGAGGAAGAACTAGTAATGAAGATTTTTATGGAACGGAAATTGTTACTGGTGCAGGTATTGGAAGAAAAGATACAAATCCACTATTGATGAAACTAATGGATGAATTACATCTCCCATATCAAGAATTTAAAGCCAAAATGAATTATTCTTCTTTATTACAAAAGAATGATAAAGAGAAAAATGTGGATATAGTAAAAATAATGAAGCATTTAAAAAGTGAATATAAAAAACACCCTGAATTTCGATACAAAACATTTAAGGATTTTTTTATTTCTATATATGGTGACAAAATATACAACAATTTTGTGGTAATGTCAGGTTATTCAGATTATGAAAATGCAGATATTTTGGATACATTAGACAACTATGGTATGGAAGATAATAAAGAAGGTTGGACAGCATTACATATTCGTTGGAAAGAATTGGTAGATAAACTATATGAAAAAATTGGAGGTTCTCATTTTAAATTTTCAAGCAATGTTACCAAGATTGAAAAAAAAAATGAAAACTCGTGTATATATCAAATAGAGGTGGAAAATGGAACAGTATATCATTGTAATAAAGTGATTGTTGCCACTACGATTAGCGGTATTCAAAAACTTGTACCTGAGTTAAATAGTGTATATAAATATATTCATTCTCAACCATTTTTACGTGTATATGCCAAATTTGATAAGAAATCGTGTGACATTATGAAAAAATACGTGGTGAATTATACTATTGTACCAGGACCATTGCAAAAAATTATACCAATTGATGCAGATAAAGGTGTATATATGATTGCTTATAGTGATAATAAGAACGCACAAACACTTAAACAGTACTTACAAAATACGGAAGAAAATCGAAAACTATTTTGTGGTTTTATTGAAAAAGCATTAGGAATACCAGAAGGAATATTACATATTTTGTCTATTATTTCCTTTTATTGGCCCGAAGGAACACATTATTATGAACCATTACCGAAAGAGTTTAAGGACAGATCCGAATTTATATATAAAGCACAACATCCTGAAAAAGGTATATTAGTAGTTGGTGAAGCTGTAAGTAGATATCAAGGTTGGGTAGAGGGTGCATTAGAAAGCGTAGAAACTGGTCTAACAAATAAATGGGTTTTAACCAACTGTTAGAGTATTTTAGTATTTTAAGTATAATTATATATTATAAATCTTTTCTTTTTGTAATATATAATATTAATGCATAATTCTGATTATAAAAATACAGAAGTTAAAATGCAATCTGGGGGTAGTAAAATTGTACGAAAGGTTACAATTAAGAATGGTAAAGGATATAAAAGTATAACAAAATATCGCAATGGTAAAAAAATGAAAACAGTTAGAAGAAAAATCCAACCAGATCATATTACAATGATTGGTAAAGGAAAATTTGTACCTGGATTATTTTCAGATTGTCAATGTAGTGAGAAAAACAAAAGTAGAAAGAATCGTAAATAATTAATTTAACCATATTATATACTATAATCAAACCAATAATTTTTTATAATGAAATGTTGACAAATCATCCTCCAATAATTCATTAATTTTTTTAATAGTCTTTCTCTCTAATGCAATTATATTAGAACCGTTGGTGTTTGATACATTTTTCTTTTCAGGTATATGTATTGCATTTGTAAATCCAATTTTTTGCAAAATGATTCGGAAATCCTCCTCCAAACTCTCAAATTTGCCAATGACATCGACACCACACGTACCATCTATATTTTGAATTTGTTTATATTGACTCATAAAAGTATGACCATATTCAATATCAGATACATTGTATTTATTTTGATTTATATAGTCATAAAAATTAGTTTCTTTTTTTAAAATAATATTTATATGTTTCCACCCAGATAATAGTCTATCATATGGGTTCCGAATAAAACAGAATTTTACATATGAATTCCATTTATTTGCATCCATATTCATTGCTTTTTGAAAAAAATCGCTGGATTTACAGTACTCTAGTATTCCTACTACTTTGTTAAAAAAAGAGTTATCATAAGTTGGGTTGTGTGTTAAAATAGGTTTAAAATAGTGGGGCTTACATATAATATGATGATCTGGGCGTCGTTTTGCAATTAAATCTAAATAACTAGTAAAACCATAATATTTAACTAGAGTAGGACCTATATATGTACCTCCTGTTTTTGGTATATGAATAAATATTGCTTTTTTCTCGTGATTTATATAAATCATTTTTTAATACAATTATTTAATACTATATTTTTATACTTATTTTCATTTGTTACTTTTATTTTGATATCTTCTAAACCGAGTATCTTACTATAATAGGTATTTTTCTCTCTATGTTCTATATCTAGTCTATCGTATAAAGTCGAATTATTTAATATTTGTTTTTTGATATCTAATATCACAATATCATTATTAAGTTTGTTTAAATAATTATTCATAATAGATATAAGAAGTATTTTATTTATTATTATTTTATTTATTATTATTTGGCTAAATGGTCTAAAGCAGAAAGTAATACAAGTTCTTGGCTAGTTAAACGTTGAAATATTAAATTCTTATCCATCGTAATTTGAAAATATCGTATATTGTAGCCAAAATTCTTACAAACACACATTATACCTTCATCTGTAATTTTCATTTCACAAAATATTGCACCCTTCGTTAAATGTATATTCTTTGGGTCTTCAATAGGAATCCACCTGATATAGGTACCGTATTTTAAATCATTCATTTCATCTACATATTTATAGTCTTTTAATTTATGCAAAATATCTAGTGTCTCTTTTCTCGATAACTGTAATTCGTTAACGATTTGTTCATTCATTTCTCTCAATTTATGAGTTGTGAAATTCAACATATTTTCATTAGAATCATTTTCTAGTGCTTGTAATAGTTTATTCACATCCATTTTATTTGTATACTATAGTATAAGATACAATCTTAATTTATTTTTATTAATATATTATTTTTTATATTATTTTATTTATTATATATTAAAATAATATAATGAAAGACTTTTATGTTCATTTATTTCACATAATTTTAGTAAGTGGGTTATTTTATTATATTGGTACTACTGGCGATAAACTTCCAAAATTAATATTCCCATTTTTAATTGCATTAGGGCTTATCATCATACTTTATCATATTTATAAATCATTATTCAAGAAAGATGCGTGGGTAAATTATATACATATTTTTATAGTGGGACCTCTTTTGATTTATATTGGGTTATATCAAGATAAAACACCACGAAAATTTTTTGAAATAATATTAATGCTTGCATTTGCTAGTTTTGGTTATCATTTATACTATATGTTTCAAGAATAATTTTATTACAATTGAAATTTAAAGATTTTATTACAATTTGAGGTATCTATGAAAATTGTAATAAAAGATAATAAACGAATTTTAGAACAAGAGAATCATAATGATGTATTTATAAATGATGGGGATATTATTATGTATACCGGTATTTACTATAAAAAGATTTTTGATATTGCAGAAGATATTGCAGAAATCCGAACACGTTTTATAGGTAAAATAGATACTTATAGGGAAGATAGAACTGGAATTACTGGTATATATATTGCACCTTTATATATATGGGATAATCTTAATAATGACTGGTGCAAAATACTCGATTATCAATACCCAACTACTAAATATTTTGTATATCCGCATCTATTAATGCTACCCGAAACAGATTATCATTATAAACCTATTTATACATTACATACTTGTGAAAATTGTGATTTGGATAAGTATAAAGATATAACAAAAACGTTTTGTTTACACAATAACTAAGCTAATTGTTTTCTACCACGAACTACCAAAACCTCCACCTAACACTGAATTTGCAGCCATCGGCTCATTATTAAAACCCTCTGTTTGACCTGGAGTTGCCGCTCCTACTAATGGAGTTGGGTCTTGTTGATACATTTCATTATAATTTGGTAACTGTTGGGTAGCTGTTGGTTGGGTGGTATTCATATTTCCATAGGTGACTTCATTGGTTGGTAAAGAACTAATTGCAGTACCATCTGTATACAAAGATTGTTGTGTTGCGGGATTCATCAAAGGTTTACCTGTTATTTGTCCTGCAATTGGTTGAGATACTTTTACGGTACCATTTTTCCCATTTTTATTTTTAGTATTTGATTTACCATCCCATAATTCACTAATACGTTCTACTAAAATACTTACTTTCTCACCTAATTTGGTTTGTAAACTTAAAGTAATCATCAAAATAGCTAAAATAATATAGACAATATGAAAATCAGGATATTTATATCCGCTGTATGTTGGTATGTATACAATAATTCTATTAATAATAAATAAACCTAAAAACATAACAATTATTTGAATAATTAATTCTGCTACTATCTCTAAACTGCCTTTTTTGTCATCGGCTTCTGGAACATATTTCGCCAAAGATTTATTCAAAATGACAACAGGTATTATTGCTATCATAGAGTATTGAATAATATTTAAGATATCTCCTTTTGAATCATCGTCAAAATTAAATACGTATTTAAAAAACCCTTTTTTTGAATCATCTGAACTATCCATATACCTATAGGGTATAATAAGAAATTAAAAATGTCTTTTTAAAAATTTATATGGGATTTTTAACTTTATTTATTATTACTCAATAAAATGCTAGAGTATAACAACTTTAGTACTTTTTTTCGTAATTTATTCGTATTCTGCGTAAGTAATTTAAAAACAAAGTGTATATATTTTATATTAAAATGAGTAGTTCAAGATCAATAGCTGCTGCCAGATCTAGAAGAGCGGGAGAATCAGCACCTCCTGTTAGTGGGAATAGACCAGGTACGTCTATAAATTCACACGCGGCATTTGTACCTCAACAGCCACAACCGCAATACCAACAATATCAACAGATGCCTTCTAATGTTCGACTTTCTAAAAATCAAGGACCTCTTCCTCCCCCACCACCACAGATACCATCGAATGGATTACCTTTTTCTAAATTAAGTGTATCCGACGCTATTGGATTGATTACATTACGTTTAGGACGCGTAGAACAATATATGATGGATATTGAAAATAATGAATATGAAGGACAACCAGATGGTAGTATTAATATACCCGACAATGCTAAATTAGTCGATAATAGTGTGTTAACAAGTTTAATGAATCGTCTTGATTCTGTGGAAAAGAGAGAAACTAGCGGTGTTAGTAATGAAAATAGTAATACCATTCAACAAGAAATATTACTTATAAAGGAATCTATATACCAACTTAATGAAGAAGTAAATAAAACAAAATTAGTGACAACTCAAAATAAGGAGCAATTATTTAATTTGGAGAAAGATCTTATGGAAACGAAAGATTTATATGCTGCACTGTATTCCAAATTCGACTATTTTATAAATGAAACCAATAACAAATTTATGGACTATGAATATGCTATTGCTGATTTAGAAAAAAATATTCCTAGTTTAAATTTAATCGAGACTACAGAATTGGTTTCAGAAGATAATGATGGAGAAGCAAGTAAAAGTAATATATTAAGTTTAGACCTTAAAAGTATTATTAAACAAGAGTTATCGAGCGAATCTGTCTAATATAATGGAACCGTTTTAGATAATATTACCTTTTATTACATATAATAAAAGGTATTAAATATACAGAATTATTATATATAATACAAATGAAGGTCACCATAAGCAATAAACATAAAAAAGATTTATTTGTCGCATTGTTTCAAACACTTAAAAATTGCTCAACACTCGTTCGTGTACATTTTTTAGAAGATAAACTCTATATTCAAGGTATGGATAAATCACATTTGTGTCTTTTTGATGTTCATATTTTAAATAAATGGTTCGATGAATATACAATTGAAAACCAAACAAATGTATGGTTTGATACCAATATATTTCACTTAATTATTAGTACTAAAAGTGAGGGGTTAGATATTGTTATACATTCCATTACAGAAGAGTCATTAAACGTAGATCTAATAAATACAGAACATTCTAAAGGCGAATTCAATAAATATTTTAAAATACCTTTGGCTGACAGTGATTATGAAGAGATGGTGATTCCAACGGTTGATTATGATGCTGAATTTTCGATTTCATCCAAAAAAATATGTGAAATTGTTTCCGAGATGATGATTTTTGGTACAGATATCAATATAAAGTGTACAGAAGAAAAGATTGATTTGATCACTGATGGTATTACAGGAGAAATGAGTGTAAATATACCTATTGATGATTTATCAGAATATAGCATTGTTGAAGGAGAAGAGATTAACTTAAGCTATAGTCTCAATTATATCAACAAAATGTGTCTGACCAATAAGCTATCCAATGAAATACAAATATCGATCAGTAAGGATTTTCCTATGAAGATTTGTTATGATTTAGGAGAAGAAAGTACCGTAATTTTTTATATTGCACCAAAAATAGTGGATTAAATGGTCTTGGTCTTCGTTCGTTCTAGATAATAAATATTATTATTATTTTTATTTAAGATTATCAAATGAAAATAATATTTGGATTTTTTATATTTTGTTTAGTTTTGTTTATTTATTTACATATACAATTTCATTTAAAGACAAGTGAAGATCTAGAAATGTATGAAATTGAACAACCATCTAAGGATAAATTAGAAGAAATTTGTGATTTACGACAGCCGGTCTTATTTGATTTTGACTCTGATAAAATTATCGAAACTACCAATAAAAACTTTATTTACCAAAACTATCCCGCTTTTGAAATTAAAATACGAAGTGCCAAAGAGACGGATCCGAATAATGAATTGTATGTACCATTACCATTACACTCAGCTGTCAAATTATTTGCAGAGGATAAAAATGCCACCTACTATTCTGAGAATAATAGCGAGTTTTTAGAAGAAACTGGTATTGTTAAACATTTTAAATATAACGATGAGTTTTTGCGACCGTATATGGTGTCAAATTGTAATTATGACATTTTAACAAGTAGTGATAATGTAGAATCCCCGTTTCGTTATGAAATCAATTACCGCAATTATTTTCTTCTTACACAAGGTAGTGCACAGATTAAAATGACACCACCACATAACAGTAAATATTTGTATCCAATTTATGATTATGATAATTTTGAATTTCGGTCTCCTGTCAACCCGTGGGTTCCACAAACGAAATATAAGGCTGATTTTGATAAAATTAAATGTTTAGAATTTACGTTAAGTCCTGGAAAAACATTATTCATTCCTGCATATTGGTGGTATAGCATTAAGATGAATAGTAATACTAGCATCTCGTGTTTTCGTTACCGAACTTATATGAATAATATTGCCATTAGTCCTTATATTGGGCTACACGCTTTACAAATGCAAAATGTTAAACGTAATGTCGTTAAAAAAGTTAGTATAAATGAATTAAATAATGAAGTTTTTTATCCTTTGGAAGAACTACCAAATACGGATGTTAATAACAAAATTGATTTAATAAATCAGCCGACAGAGCCAAATGCTGTTGAAGATACAATTATCGACTCCAACTCGGGTTATATAGATGAAATAAATTAAATATTATAATACTTTATAAGAGTATGCGCAAAACTCGTAGTTGTAGAAAACCCGTTTCTCTCTTTTATTTGAGTCGAAAGAAAAAATTATGTAAAGGAAAGACTAGAAAATGTTATAGAAATAAAAAGGGAGCTAAAAAAGGTGGATGAGGTGGACCCATTCTACCGAATATGGTAAAATAGATTATATTTATTTTTGATTGTATGTCTTGGATGATTGAACTGTAATTATTTATGTATGGTTTATGATAAAGATGTATAAAATACAGATAATGGTATAAAGATGTATAAAATACATATAATGGTATAAAGATATTTATATATATAATCTATTGGTACATATATGCAAAAATTTAAAATACATATAAATGATCGTATGTATAGCTCTTGGGAAGTATACGATGCGGACAAATTAAATAAATTAGAAACGATGACTATCGATATCGATCCGATCGATTGTAAATTATTTTCCAATGATATTTTTACTATTGGTAATAATAAAGGTATAACGGAAATCAATTTATTACATTCATCTGTCCGCTCTGGGTCTCCAATACCTGGTGTACTGGTTATTGCTGGAAATAAAACATATGGACGGCAAAATTCAAAAAAAATGAATGGGAAAAATAGTAAATTATTGTATAAATGTATTCCGGATGATATGCGTTTACCTGCCTTTTTAGTACCATATGAAATAAAAACGGTTGGTTTTTCAAAAATGATGAAAAATATGTATGTTACCTTTACTTTTGACGAATGGAATACAAAACATCCGCTTGGTAAATTGAGTACTGTTATTGGGTCAGTTGATATTCTTGACAACTTTTATGAATATCAGCTATATTGTAAAAGTCTAAATGCATCTATTCAAAAATTTCAAAAAGATACATCAAAAGCATTAGAAGCCAAATCACACGAGGGTGTTATTAATACTATTAAAAATAAATATCCGAATATAGAAGACCGAACCAATCAGTCTTTTTGGCATATTATTACTATTGATCCGATAAACAGTCAGGATTTTGACGACGGGTTTAGTATTATTGATATCGGTGATGGTGTACAACAATTAAGTATATATATATCCAATGTAACACTATGGATGGATAATCTTAATCTATGGGATTCTTTTTCGCGTCGAATTTCTACTATTTATTTGCCGGATAAAAAGAGACCTATGTTACCTACTATATTATCTGATTGTTTATGTAGTTTGCAAGAAAATGTAACTAGACCTGCATTTGTTATGGATATATTTATTAAAAACGACAATATATTAACTATTAAATATAGCAATTGTCTTATTAAAGTAATAAAAAATTATATTTATGAAGACCCAAAATTAGTTAGTAATTATCGATATTTACAACTATTTGAGGTGACAAAATCGTTATCTAAAAAATACAAATATATCAATAGTATCCGAAATAGTCACGATATTGTATGTTATTTGATGATTTTTATGAATTATCATTGTGCAAAAGAATTAATTAGTAAGAAATCTGGGATTTTTAGGTCAACCATAATGAAGAGAGAAGTATCTTTGCCGAACACTATACCAGAAGATGTTTCTACTTTTATTAAAATATGGAATAGTGCATCTGGACAATATATTGATGGCTCTCAGGTAAATAATCCAAATACCAGACACGAATTGCTTGATATGGATGCATATATACATATAACTAGTCCCATAAGAAGATTAGTGGATCTATTAAATATGATTAAAATACAACAGGTACTGGGAATACATCTATTTACAGGTGATGTGGATACATTTTATAATAAATGGTTAGGTGATCTTGAATATATAAACATCACTATGCGGTCTATCAGACGAGTTCAATGTGATTGCACACTACTTGATTTATGTCAAAATAATGTAGAAATTATGGAAAAAATATATGATGGGTATTTGTTTGATAAAATTGCAAGAAATGATGGTCTCTATCAATTTATTGTTTTTTTACCTGAAATAAAACTATCTTCCAGAATCACAACGAGAGAAAATTGTGAAAATTTCGATTGTAAAAAATTTAAATTGTTCTTATTTAATGACGAGGAAAAATTTAAGAAGAAAATCCGTTTACATTTATTGTAGATTATAGATAATTATCAAAAAATTCAATACCCAAATAATAATAATAATAATAACATATTTTATTTTACACGCTTTTATATAGTTTTATCTATTGTTACCTCTTTTGCTATTTTTCGAATGATCTTATCTTCTTTTTCCATATCATTATCTCCAGAACCTCCCATTGCTTCAATGATTAATTTATTATATTGATCCGAATATTTTGAATCACTCTTACCACAATCTGGATGTTTTTCTTTAAATTGTGGTAATAATTTGGAGTTTTTATGAGCTATTTTTTTTATTACTTTTCTCAGTTTAAACTTCTCATCATTCTCTTTTTCCCATTTATCTTCATCTTTAATATACATTATTTCTCTCTTTGAATCACTACAATGAACAGGTCTTTTATGAACATCTAATGCCTTCAAATTTTTCACTATAATGTTTGCAATTCCTTCCACATAACCCAATTTTCCTAAGCATTCTAAATCAGATAATTGCAGTTTAACAGAATCAACAAAATCGGTAATATTCATTGCATCTTTACAATGTTCATTTAAAAATACATTCAAATTAAATGTCTTATTATTTGAGTTGATATTACTGTGTAAAATATTTGTATGATTCGTATTTTTACATATATCTACAATTTTATTCGTTAATTCGTTATTTTGCTGTGTCAGTTCCTGATTTTGTTTTACAACATCCATTACCAAGTTCGTAAGCATTTTAATTTCGATATGATTTTCTGGGTCTGTTTCTTTTTCTTTCTCATTTATTGTTGAAATGATGAAAATTTGACATTTTTTCTGATGTTTCCACAAACCTTGACGGTGTTTATATTTTTTACCACATTCACAATTATATGTTTCGCCCCCATTTGCCCCTTTTTTGTCCTCCGCGTCATCCATTTGGTGTTTTGCAGTCAATAAGTGACGATCATAATGATACTTACGTGACGTATTATAGTCACAAAATTTACAACAAAAAATCTCTGCCCCTTTTGCCCCTTTTTTGTCATCCATCTGTCCTCTAATTAGAGGACATAAAAAAGGGCCTAAATTGTTTTCATAAAATATATAAAA
>Ga0209550_10006587_pt1 | contig 10821 bp, 9 predicted proteins | sample LauGreSuBDMM15SN_2_FD_187567 | JGI IMG/M metagenome (GOLD analysis project Ga0209550, IMG submission 187567) | Freshwater lake microbial communities from Lake Michigan, USA - Su13.BD.MM15.SN (SPAdes) (version 5) | ecosystem: Environmental > Aquatic > Freshwater > Lake | place: Lake Michigan, USA... | reverse complement strand
GAAGATTACGATTGCTGACACTGAGCAGCTATCAGACTCATGGTTTAAGACAGAGATTCTTGCTGGATTAAATGGCACAGGTATTGAGTTTATTGACCCAACAGCAAATGATGGTGAGTCAGGGATAGTTGCGGTGCATTTGAAGACGCCTAGTGGTGTTGTTAGGTTGGATTAGAAATATTTATGAAAAAGGTAGTGTCAATCGTAGTTCCAGTTTATAACAATGTTGAATCGCTGAATGAGCTCTTTCAAAGAATAACGACGATTACGAATATTGAAAGTAGTTACGAATTTGAGTTAATTTTTGTCGATGACGGAAGCCTTGATCAGTCGTGGGGTAAACTATTAGAGTTGAAGGAAAATCCCCAATTCAATCTGAGCATTAGGTGTATTAAACTTACGAGGAATTTTGGTCAGATGGCGGCAATTTTGGCAGGGTTACAAATTATGAGTGGGGTTGGCACCGTCGTGATGTCAGCAGATCTTCAAGACCCTCCTGAGCGCATTTCGGATTTCTTAAGAAAAGTAGAAAATGGTTCTGCATTTGTAATTGCAATTCGTAAAACGCGTGAAGATACTTTGAGCGTAAGGCTAACGAGTAAAATCGCATACTTCTTAATACGAAGAAAATATGCAAGTTTCCCAAAAGGGGGTTTCGATTTCTTCTATATTTCAAAAGATATTTCTAGCCGATTACTAATGCTTAACGGTCGCTACAGATATATTCAGCCCGAACTTATATCAATGGGATTCAAACCGGATTACATAGAAAGCGTTCGAGAAGCGAGAAGGCACGGTAAGTCACAACACAGTTTTTCAAAACGTTTAGATTTTTTTCTTACAGCAATGTTAGATTTTTCACCAATATTTCTTAGAAAGCTCTCTTTACTCGGTATTCTCGGAATGAGCGTAGGAATCCTTTTAAGTTTGATTGCTGTTTACCAGAGAATTTTTGGTCAAGTTCCCTTTTCTGGATTCACAACAATTTTTTGCTTGATTGTGTTCCTTGGAGGATTGCAGATTGCAACTCTCAGCATTATTGGTGAATATGTCTGGCGAATATTTGACGCTTCGAGATGTAAGCCCTACTACGTCATTGAAAAGTTGGTTTAAAACTCATTTTCTATCTCGTGCATTAAAGTCGCATAACTTCGGCCTTCACTTGGCCACTTAATGACTGACCAGTCTGGGCATTTCCCACAAAATGAATCTTCAGAGAGAGAATTCTCAACGTGGTCTTTCCTTAATTCCTTTAGAGCATCTGAAGACCATACCTTGGCAATGCTTGATTCCTTTAAATTTCCCACACCTGCAATGTGGTGCCAGTCTGCTGGACAGTAAGTGATCTCACCATCAGCTTTTACAACAAGTCGTTCCCATGGATATAGGCAAGCGGTTCTGGGTTTAGGAGCATTTTCCCAAAGTTCAATAGCTCTAGACTTTATTGCACCAGCCGCAGAATGTCCATTTCTAATCACAACATCTTTTACACCAGCACTTTTCCAAAAATCCGTAAATTGTTGAACTTCATGATGATTTAAATCTTGCTTCACAAAACTAACGACAACACTCACTCCTTGAATCAATTTAGCCCTCTTGACCGCATTTAAGGTGTTACTAGTGACTTCGCTAAAATTGCCGCCAATTCGAATTTTCGAATAGGTTTCTTCGGTCGCTGCATCAATAGAAACATCAAAAACATTAACACCACTAGATGAAAGTTCTTCAAACTTTTGATCTGTTAGAAACGAGCCATTGGTGGTCAAATTGATTGGTAAGTTTAGTGCTTGGCGCGCATAGGAAATCATAGAGCTTAGTTTGGGATGAATTAATGGCTCACCATCACCCGTGTAACGTAGATAGCGGGTGATTCCCTTTCCGGCAGAAGCTATTTCATCAATTATTCTTGAATGCAATTCGACTGGCATATTCACGCGACTTTTTCCCATTGGATGAGTAACTGATTCATACGGACAATGAATGCATCGCAAATTACAAAACATTGTTACATCAAGGTTTATTTGAGAAGGAAAGCTCTCGTTTAGATAACCAGAAAACTGCCCAATAGGATTTGACACAAACGCATCCTAGCAGATTTAGGGAACAAGGTAGTAGAAACTACAAAAAATCAACAGAATTTGGCCCATGAAAAGAAATTAGATCAAGGATGGATAGATAATCTAAAAACTTTCTTTCACCTCTTGTATATGTATCGTACTCATGATTCTTGAAGTTGACCTCAATTTTCCTCTTTTCGAATTCGTCGATCTCAAGATAATCAATTGCCGTTGGACCGGATAAATAAAGATTTCCATCCAACTCTTTAGTGATTAAGGCTAGTCGCATAGAAGGCGTCTCACCGACAATTCCTAAACTTGAAGATGTAATAAAGTGAGTTTGTAAATTGAGATAACTTGCTACTGCCTTAGATGTATTAATTGTTAGTGTTGACAAAGAATCTTGATTTTTATTTCCTATTTCACTAAAAATCTTGTAGGCGTCATCAAAAAATGGAGCTCTACCATAGTTATACAAAAAAGTTCTTAAATGCTTCTGTTGCCAATTAGTTTGATTATTTATTTCAACTTCATTAATTTTTGTGAATTTACTGTGTGATTTGATTGGAATAGAAAGCCAAGCGGCATCTCCATTGATGTCAAACTTATTTCTATTTCTCCAGTCACTTTTTGTATATTGGACATCATCTAAAAAAACAAAAGTGTCAACCTCAGCCATTATGCTGAAGTAGCCTCTCCATGGGAAATAGCTGGGTTGAATGATTGCCACTTTCACTCACAAGATCCTATACTAGATTTATTGAAAATTCTGTTAGTGAATAAGTGGTTGGGAATATATGATTAATCCATTTAGTCAAGATGAGTACGACAATGAAATAAATAGAATGATTAAAATGGGATGGAATTTGCCAACAAATTTGCCTTTTCCCACGCTATCGAGAGGCACAAATCGAGATGGAGATTTTGTATCTTTTCCTCAAGCTGCCTACGAGACAGATTTTGACAATAAAGATTTGGAAACTTTTTGGGGGGAAATTCGGTCAAAAGCAATTTTCAAGATGCTTGCTGATTTTGAAATAAATACTCTTTGGGAAATCGGGTCAGGAGATGGGTCTGCAGCTATTCCGCTCACAAGCATGGGAATTAAGGTTGTTTGTGTTGAGCCCATAAAAGCCGGAGCTGACTTCACCTCAGATTTTGGAATTCAGACCTATTGCAGCAAATTAGAAAACTTAGATTTACCGAGAGGGTCAGTAAGCGCAATCGGCATCTTTGATGTACTTGAACATATTGAGGATACCCGTGATTTTTTGACGGTGATAAATCGAGCTTTAAGCGAATCGGGTAAACTAGTACTGAGTGTTCCGATGTACATGAATCTATTCAGTGATTTTGACGAGGCTATAGGACATTACAGGCGCTATTCTAAAGATTTGTTAACGAGACAACTTAGTATATCTGGATTTGAAATTTTGAAAATGAAATATATGTTTTCTTACCTTATTCTCCCCGCGTTCTTGTTAAGACGTGTTCCATATTTACTTGGAAGACGACTAAGTTACGCAAAAATACATATTGGAATGAATAATCAACTTTCCTTGGGAAAGTATCTCAAACCGATTATTTTCTTGCTTGCAAAATTCGAAGAAAAATACAAAATTCCTTTTGGACTAACACTAATTGTAGTTGCTGAAAAGAGTTAGAATCCAAGTTACTTTACTGGAGAGACCTAGACTTCAATCCCACCAGTCTAGATGGGTTAAATACCATCCGATCGTTTCAGTAATGCTTTCTTTGAAATCTAACTTTGGAGAAAAACCTAAGGCAGAAATCTTTTGTTGGCTAATCGCATATCGAAAATCATGTCCCTTTCTATCGGTCACAAATGATATTCGATCTTCACCGAGTCCCATGTAACTAACAATCAATTGAGCTAACTGAAGATTCGAATATCTTAAGCCGGAACCTATATTGTAAATCTCACCTGGCTTTCCCTCCCCAAGGATTAATTGAATTCCACGAGCATGATCTGATACATGAATCCATTCACGTACATTCGTACCATCGCCATAGATTGGTAGTTTTTCGCTAGAGTTTAATTTATTTATGAAGACGGGAATTACTTTTTCTGGGAATTGGTATTTTCCGTAATTGTTACAGGACCTAGTTGTTCGAATATCGAGCCCATGAGTGACAAAATAACTACGCGCCAGTAAATCAGAAGCTGCCTTACTGGCTGCATAAGGTGAATTCGGCTTCAGTACATAACTTTCATCCGCGGAACCTTCTGGCAAGGAGCCATAAACTTCATCTGTCGAAACATGAACCATTGTTTTAATTCCAGTTTTACGGCTAGCTTCTAAGACATTAAAAGTTCCAAGAACATTAGTTCGAACGAAAGCCGAGGCGTCACTTATCGAACGATCGACATGAGATTCGGCAGCGAAATGAACTACGAAGTCGTGATCTGCCATCGAATTCTCAAGTAAAGTAGCATCACAAATATCACCCTTCACAACAGTAAGCCGAGAGTCATTAGAATATTCTTGGTAGTTTTTTGGGTTCGCTGCGTATGTAAATTTGTCGTAAATAGTCACACCTGTCACGCCCTGAACTTCATTAAAGAGGTGCTCTACGTAGTTTGAGCCGATAAATCCAGCTCCGCCAGTTACGAAGTATCGCATTTTGAAAGCCTAGTGCAATTATTCTGAGCCCCACAGTAGGCTTAACGCATGCCTTGGCCAATAGATTATTCAGATTCCGCGTGGAGGATCTCATGAAGGGTATCGTCCTAGCCGGTGGCCTTGGCACGAGGCTTAATCCACTGACTAAAGTTGCTAGCAAACAGCTGCTCCCAATTTACGACAAACCCCTTATTTACTATCCAGTTTCAACATTGATGCTTGCAAACATTAGAGAAATAATAATCATCGTTGCCCCCAACCAGATTGAACGATTTAAACAGTTGTTGGGAGACGGGCACGAGTTTGGAATTGAAATTTCTTTCCAAATTCAAGACAAACCAAGCGGTATCGCAGAAAGCTTGATCTTGGCAGAAAATTTCTTGATGGGTGCAAAAACCGCGTTAATCCTAGGCGACAACTTGTTTCACGGTTCAGGACTAGGAAGAAGATTGGAAGCATTTAATCATGTGAACGGAGCTCAGATATTTGGCTATCACGTTCAAGATCCAAGCCCGTATGGTGTTGCAACAATTAATGATGAGAATAAAGTAATTGAGTTAAACGAAAAACCCGAGTATTCGAAATCAAAAATAGCGATTCCGGGTCTTTATTTTCTTGATGAATCTGCATCTGAGCGCGCAAGAAAGTTAAAGCCAAGCCCTAGAGGAGAACTGGAGATTCTTGATTTATTGAAATCCTATTTGGATGATGCTGGTCTCAATTTAGAGATGCTCCCCCGTGGAACAGCATGGTTCGACTCAGGAACTTTTGATGATCTTTTTGAGGCAGGAACTTATGTGAAGTTAATGCAAGAGCGAACAGGTGAGCGCGTCGGGGATCCCTCAGAAATTGCAAAAATTCGGGGGTGGCTTGGATGATTTCTTTCAACGTCCCATATGTGCCTGAGATATCTAAGCAATATGCTTTAGAGACATTGGGAAGCAATCACCAGCAGGGCGATGGCCCCTTTACCGCTCGAGCATCAGAGTTAATCTCCGACTTGGTTGGGGGTGGACTCGTACTTTTGACACCTTCATGTACTCATGCCTTGGAAATGGCAAGCATGCTGGCAGATTTAGGACCTGGAGATGAAGTAATTCTTCCTGCATACACCTTTACCTCAGCGGCTACTGCCGTTACGAAATTTGGAGCAAGACCAGTATTTGTTGACATTGAAATGGAAACGAAAGGGATAGATGTCAGGCAGGTGCGCGAAGCAATTACACCCAAAACTAAGGCAATATCATGGGTGAATTATGCCGGTACGGCTCCTGATATTGACGGACTTCAAAAACTAGCTAGTGAATTTGATTTGTTACTCATTGAAGACAATGCGCATGGCCTAGGTGGCACATATAAAGGTAAACCACTTGGCAGTTTTGGTGATTTTGCTACGCAAAGCTTTCATGCCACCAAGAATATACAGTGCGGTGAGGGTGGGGCACTAGTTGTAAACAATTCTAGATTCATAGAGCGAGCGAAAGTCATCCGTGAAAAAGGAACCAATAGGGCTAAGTTTCTTAATGGGGAAGTTCAGAAATATCAGTGGGTCGATAAGGGGAGCAGTTATCTATTGGCAGAGACTTTGGCAGCAATTTTATTGGGGCAACTCGAGAGTTTCAACTGGATACAAGAGAAGAGACTCTCGATTTGGAATTCATACATGACAAACCTTTACGAGCCCGCCTCGGAATTAAAATTTACTATTCAGCAACCTCCAAAAATTGAAGATACAAACGTTGCGCACATCTTTTTTGTAACATTCGAAAATGAAAAAGACCGAGACATTGCGAAAATAAACCTTTTTAGATCTGGAATTGAAGCAACTTCACACTACCAACCCCTAGATACTTCGATCGAAGGAAGAAGATACAATTCAAAGAATAGAGAAAATGCGATTTCCGCTAATTTGAGCAAAACAATTTTAAGACTACCGGTGTACCCCACTATGGAATTGCACGAACTCAACAAAATCAGTGAATATATAGCTTCAAAATGATGCATAGAAATAATGAACTCAAATATAGTCGCGAACAATCTTTAGTTAAGATTAACCTAATCGCCTTAGCGGCTTGCAGTGTATTTCTTTTCATCGCAATATATCGACAAATTCTAGAGTTGATCAGCCGATCGGATATTGGTATCGGATTGACAGATGAGGCCTACGGAATTCTGCACACAATTGATCGCGGTATGTATGGTCAAACATCAAGTACGCCTCTATTTGCGGATGTAACTTCAATTCTTATGGAATTCGCAAATTATGATGTGAAGATCTATCGATTCTGGGGCTACGGCCTGCTGTTGGGGGTATCACTTTTACTTTGCTACATAATCGTAGGTCCTAGCAACTCCTTACAGGATAAGCCCCTTGTAATCTGGAAATGCCTTACTTCGGTACTTGTTGTACTGCTCTTGCCTTCTAGTTTTAGGTATCTACTAGTAACACCTGGTTATCAATGGGTAGTACTTCTTGTAAGCATCCTGATCGTAATCACGTTGTCTCAGCTGACGAATGAAGTGAATTGGAAGAATAGGTCAATTCCATTTATTTCGGCGTTACTCGTCTTTGTTATTGAACTTGCAAGATTTACAAGTGGATTTGCTTCATTTGTATTGGTCAGCCTCTACATTCTGAAGAAGACACACTTTAAAAATTTCATCGCGTTCAATCTTGGAGTGGTAGGAAGTAATGTTATCTATGTAGGACTGAATCTTGAGGCCTTTGTTGCAAGTCTGGATAGACTACTAAAAATACGGGCTATAGATCCAGCTGGGGCTAATCCGATAACTGAAGTTCAAGACGTTGCCAATTCCGCAATCTTAGTTTGCGCTTTGATATTGATTCCAGCGTTGATTTTAAATTCAGAGTTACGCTTCAAACGAACTAAGACCCAGAAGAATGATTCCTTAACAAAATCAGTTAATTGGGTTCTACTTACTTTCGTGGTTATTTACTTGACTTTGAATTTAAAGCACTTTCCGCACTTGCTTCCATTTTTTCCCTTAATTGGAATTGGTATTCTTTATTCGAGATTCAATTCCAAGATCAACTATTTACTTTTGTCACTTTCGTTACTCCCGATAGTGAGTCAATTCGGATCCAATATTCAATCAAGTTATCTGATTATGCCAATTATCGCATCTGGCTTCTTATTTCTATTTCTAGACCCCGGTTTCAGAGAAAACAAACTAGTTAAGGAATCAAACTGGAAAAAAGTATTGACTTCGATCTGTATTCTGTGTTTAACAGCGAGCTTGCTTACGTTTCAAATTCTTTTTTCGCACACTTCTTATGAAAATGGATATGGAAGTCAATTCATGGAGAGGGACCCCAGAAGTGGGTTGTTGTACAGTACCGAAAAAATGAACAGCATCAAAGTTTTAAGAAACCAACTTGCCCAGTATCAGAGCATCAGAGGAGCTAGAGTTTTGGATTTGTCAAACTGGCATCCAGGAATAATTTACTATATTAATGGAAGGCAGTTTCCATTTTCAACAGTAGATAAAGTCTTTAACAAGACACTAGCCCAACAACTTGAACAAACTTTGAGCCAAAGAGAACGCAAAGAAAATCTCCCATTAATTGTGGAAACAAGTACTGAGAAGCCGTCCTTAGGATGCCAGAAACTAGATGAGTATGTACTTGATAATCGATTAAAGAATGAACTACGGATATTGAATTTTAATCCGTTTGTGAAAGAAATTGGTATTTATCTGAGCACTAAAGAAGACTTAACTTTATTTCCCAAGAACATAGCGGTTATGATTCCCTGTACACCATAGATCCACATTACTCTTGCTGTAGCGATACAGATTAGAGATTTCTATCGGGAAAATCTATTTCTGAGATTCTCCAGAGGCCAAGAGATTTATCAGCATATCTGGGGTCCTCGGTAGTTTCTTCCGAATAAATTTCGATGGGGTTTCCGAATTTGAATGGTTCAATTTCTAAATTTAATGGCCTCCAAATTCTTCGATCGAGATCTTCATTTTCACGGTGTAGAGGGAAGGTTGTTGCCAATAGATATTTAGAACCACTTAATTTGAAATTTCTTAAGACCTTAGAAATATCTAGAAAATCTAGATGGACCAACAAATCTCTACACAGAATTAAATCATGGTATTGAATCGTTTTTTTCGTTATGTCTAACTGTGAAAAATTCTGATGTGGGAATTGGACTCTATTTGTCTTTATCAATTTTGTTACGATGTCATATCCATTGTATTCAATTTTACTTAAATCAATTTTACTCATCCAGAAGAAGTCACCACAGGGAATGTCAGCAAAAGAAGTGACCTTAAATTCCGAAAATATCTTTGGAAGTAATTTAACAACCGCATGAGTTTGTACTAAGTCTGATCCAGGGCCACTGGCAGATTCACTAGCACCAAAGAGTTTATACCTGTAAATAAAATTGAATTTAAGTTTTGATAGGTACTTGTTGTTTACGGGAAGGATTCTCATAATGAGTCGTTTTGCAAAATGCCTGAATAATGAACGCATAGCCCTCAGCCTTGAGAGATTAATGGGTTTTGGTTTGAGGATAACCGCACGACCAAGAAGCCATATACCTTTCCGATGTAAACCAGGAATTCTGATGAGGGCATCACCGTAGTAGGTATATAGAAGGGCAAAACCCTCGCGAGAAGTTGGATGGAAATAACCAATCTTGCGGCGATATACCTTTAGCTGACTATATATCCTCTCAGCCAATTGACGCTGAATGGAATTTCCTGAGTGGGTATAGACGGTTGCAACAATGTCATTGTGGCTGTGGACTCGCGAATCTTCGAAGTAGCGACGATAGAAATCCAAATCCTCAAAACGTTCTAAATCTGTGTCGAAGGAAATGTGCCCAATTCCATCACGCCTAATAAAAATGCTTGGGAGCATGACTGTTCCAGGAAGAAAAGATCGTCTAACAGGGTTCGAATCGAGGTATTGGATCCCTAAATCATCTAAGACGTTTTCGTGTTGATCCTTTAAAACTGATTTTCCAACAAAAAAACTATATCTTGGATGCATTCTCGCTAAGTCTAATTGAATTTTGATTTTATCTTTCTCAAAGACATCGTCATCATCGAGAAAAGTTAGGAATTCCCCACGGGCTACCGAAATTCCAGAATTTCTGGCATGAGATCTACCTCGATTATTAGATTTCAAATATTTGATTCTTGAGTCTGTTATAGAGGAAACGATCTCCTGAGTCTCATCATCCGAATGATCATCTACAACTATGATTTCGATGTTTTGATAAGATTGTGAGCTCACACTTGTAATTGATCTTTGTAAGAGAAAAGCGCGATTATGTGTTGGAATAACTATAGAAACTAGACCGTAGACATAAGGTTCTAATGGCCTAAATTCCTTCATCAAACAATAATACTGGTAAATGTGAGCCACAGAAAGAGATTCGAACAATGCGAGACCAAAAATTAGATTAGTCTGGGCCAATATGACATGTTTTCTACTTGTGCTTTGAATACCCATGCCGACTCCCTCAAGAAACTTTAAGGGACGGCAATCTTCTTCAATAGTCTCTCTATTATTGATAATATAGGCGAGAGCTAACTGCTTCGATAACTGGAGGGCCTGTGATAAAAGAAAAGGCCTTAAAACTATTGGTCGTAACCCCTGTTTTTAATGGTGAAGAGTTTCTTGAAGAGACGATTAACTCGGTTCTCGATGCAGGTGTTAGCTCGATGGAATTTGTTGTTGTTAATGATGGATCAACTGACGGGACCTCACAGATTCTACAGAAATTTAAGGGAAGAATAAAAATCATTGATCAACCAAACGGCGGTGAAGGAAATGCAGTTAACAAAGGGTTTGCAGCCTTGGATTCTGAATACATTATGGTTGTTAGCGCAGATGATCTAATTGACAAAAGCATTTTTAACAAGTTGGTTAAAGTTTTGGACGAGAACCCTCTTTATGCTGTTGCATATCCAGACTGGGAAATAATTGATAAAAATGGTGAGACAATTTCAAAGATAGAAACACGAGAGTTTTCAAATAAGATCTTGTACGAGAAAATGAAATGTCTTCCAGGTCCAGGTGCATTGATTCGAAGAAGTGCGGTAAAGCGAAGCAATCTTCGAGATGACTCTTACAT
>Ga0209550_10006586_pt1 | contig 10822 bp, 7 predicted proteins | sample LauGreSuBDMM15SN_2_FD_187567 | JGI IMG/M metagenome (GOLD analysis project Ga0209550, IMG submission 187567) | Freshwater lake microbial communities from Lake Michigan, USA - Su13.BD.MM15.SN (SPAdes) (version 5) | ecosystem: Environmental > Aquatic > Freshwater > Lake | place: Lake Michigan, USA... | reverse complement strand
AATTTTTCATTTATTAGATCCTGATATTCTGATTGACAATCATGTGAGTGATGGTGCCGATTATCAACCAACAATGACTTTACTTACCACTCAATATAACAAGTTGGGTGAAAGACTTGGTGGTTGGTTGAAGAATGTTTTTGAACCTCAACTTTATGCAGACATGCGTAAAAAAGGACATGACATGATTCCTTATGTGAATTTTGAATCTGCCCGACCCGAAATTGGAATGGAAATGTTTTATGATCCACCAAGATATTCTTCAGGCTATGCCGCCTTGTTTCAAACCATTGCTTTTATGCCTGAAACACATATGCTTAAACCTTTTAAAGATAGAGTGCTTTGCACTTATTCATTAATGCAAACAATGATTGAAAAAGCAAGTGGAAATGCAGAATCGATTATACAGGAAAGGAAAATTGCTAGAGCGGCAGTAAAAGATGCAACCTCATTTGCCCTAGGCTGGAAGTCAGACTCTAGCCGTTACTCATTGGTAAGCTTTAACGGTTACGAACAAGCTTTTAAAAAAAGTACTGCTACTGGTTTACAAAAAATGTATTACGATCATCAGTTGCCATTCACTAAAAATGTTAAGCTATTTGATGTGTTTCTACCTAATAAAATAATCAACAAACCAATCGCCTATATTATTCCTAATGGATGGAACTCAGTAATAGACCTACTTCGCCTAAATGGAGTACTTATTCAGCTATTAAATAAAGACAGTTTGATGGAGGTAGAAGTATGTCATATTGTAGACTATAAATCTAGTGTGCAACCTTATGAAAAGCATCATAAAAACAGTCAAGTAAAGACAACTGTTTCCAAAAAATTTATTCCCTTTCGCAAGGGTGATTGGTATATTCCTATGAACCAGTTTACCAATCGATATGTTGCAGAGATGCTAGAACCCCAAGGTGATGACAGTTTTTTTGCCTGGAATTTTTTTGATGCTATCCTTCAACAAAAAGAAGGTTACAGCGATTACCGATGGGAAGATGTTGCCGGCGAAGTCTTAAGAAATGATTCTGTTTTGCAACAAAAATTAACTGATAAAAAACAGGCAGATCCAATTTTTGCAAACAATGCGCATGCTCAGTTAGATTTTATTTATAAAAATTCTACCTATTACGAACAGGCTCACCTGCGATACCCTGTGTATAGGTTGGTACAATAAAAATATTTTTTACTTAAAGTTTCATTCATGAAAAATGAAGAATATTCTATCCCGATTCGGTTTAGAAAAATGGAAAATTTGCACATTGTATTTTGGCTATTTAAAGACATCAGCTGGTGTATGATTTGGCGACCGCTAGGAATTGCCATGATCTTTCCCACCTTGATTATTGCTATCATTATCACTGCTCGCACTAGAGAATTCATGAGTGAGGTGTGCCATAATTCTGCAATGGTTCTTTGGATTTCAGCAAATTCTTACTGGATGATCAGTGAATTTTTACAATTTGATGCCTTGCTTGTCTATGGTGATGTAACTTATAAGCACTTAGCTATCATCCCCTTTACATTGGGTATAGGTATTCTTGGCTACTATTATTTATGGTGGAAGCCTCGCCACAAAGAAATACATGAAACCATTTAGTATGCCAAGATAAAAACTTCATAAAACTATGTTAGTCAATAATTTACACCTATCTAAACCTTATTATAAAGTCTAAAATAGATGATATCCCGCTAAGTCACCGCTTATTGAAACTTCGCAGAAGGTTATCAGCCCTTCACTTTCTGTATGTATATTTGCAACCGCTAATTTGCAGTAACTCCATTCGCCGAAGGCCTTTAAAAACCTTCTTAAATCAAGCCTTTGGGTAATAACTACTAGCGAAAATAACTTTCCAACTTAAAATATTTTTCATGTATCGTTCTCATACTTGTGGTGAATTAAGGATTTCCGATGTAAAAAAAGAAGTTACCCTCAGTGGATGGGTACAAACCATCCGAAAATTTGGTAGTATTACATTTGTAGATATCCGTGACCGTTATGGTATCACTCAATTATTATTTTCTGAATCCCTCAATGAGTTGCTTGATGCAAACCCTTTGGGAAGAGAATTTGTAATTCAAGTAAAAGGTATCGTTAACGAAAGAAGTAATAAAAATTCAAATATCCCAACTGGTGATATTGAAATTACCATCTCAGAGTTTACTATTTTAAATAAATCTGCTGTCCCTCCTTTTACTATTCAAGACGATACCGATGGTGGTGATGAGCTAAGAATGAAATACCGTTTTTTAGATTTACGTAGAAATAGTGTAAAAAAGAATTTAGAATTGCGCTATGCTGTTGGTCGCAGTACAAGAAACTATCTACATGAAAATAATTTCATGGATATTGAAACTCCTTTTTTAATCAAATCTACTCCAGAAGGAGCAAGAGATTTTGTAGTGCCTAGCAGAATGAACCCTGGACAGTTTTATGCTTTACCCCAAAGTCCACAGACTTTCAAACAGTTGTTGATGGTTTCGGGCTATGATCGCTACTATCAAATAGTAAAATGTTTTCGTGACGAGGATCTTCGCGCTGATAGGCAACCTGAATTTACACAGATCGATTGTGAAATGAGTTTTGTAGAGCAGGAAGATATTTTAAATATGTTTGAAGGACTTGTAAAACGTATTTTCAAAGATGTAAAAAATATTGATTACACCGATGTTGTAGAACGCATGACTTGGGAAGATGCCATGTGGAACTTTGGAAATGATAAGCCAGATATTCGCTTTGACTTACAAATTGCCAACCTGAAATTTCCACAGCATAGTTTTGTAAATAAAAAAAATGCATTGCATGGATCTGCTTTCGAATTGCAAGGTATCGAAGGCGACTTACTACCCTTTCCTGTGTTTGATGAAGCAGAGACTGTATTAGCGATTTCCATACCGGGTTGCAGTGAATATACACGTAAACAAACAGATGAATTGACTGAATGGGTGAAACGTCCGCAGATAGGAATGAAGGGATTAGTTTTTATAAAATGTAATGCCGATGGAACTTACAAAAGCAGTGTTGATAAATTTTATAGTCCAGAAAAATTGAAAGCAATTGCAGATGCAGCAAATGCAAATGCAGGTGACCTTGTTTTGATATTAGCGGGAGCAGAAGAAAAAACAAGAAAGGCAACCAGCGATCTAAGAATGTATCTAGGAGAAAGACTTGGACTGCGCAAAACCGATCATTTTAAATTGTTGTGGGTACTTGATTTTCCATTGTTTGAATATGCAGAAGAAGAAAACAGATGGGTAGCACGTCACCATCCATTTACCTCTCCCAAACCTGATCACATCGATATTATGATCAACAACAATCCAGTGATAGAAAATGCTGCTGAATACTTAGCTCACCCTTATGCAGGAATTAAAGCCAATGCCTACGACATGGTTTTGAATGGCAATGAAATTGGTGGAGGTTCTATTCGGATTTTTCAAAGAAACTTACAAGAAAAAATGTTTGCCGCTTTAGGAATGGACGCTGAAGAGCAACAACACAAATTCGGATTTTTACTAGGCGCCTTCGAATATGGAGCACCTCCGCATGGTGGACTTGCCTTTGGATTTGACAGATTATGTGCCTTATTAGGAGGCAGTGAAAGTATCAGAGATTTTATTGCATTTCCAAAAAACAATAGTGGCCGAGATGTTATGTTAGATGCACCATCAACGATCGATGCCAAACAATTTGATGAATTACAGATTAAATTGAATTTGAAATAACTTTTTCCATTAAATTATATTTGATAGTAGGGCTTGATTTTTTCAAGCCCTATTTTAATAAGTCGAACTCGCCAATTTTATTAATAAAATATAGTTAGCAAAAAATAATGCCTCCTATATGGCTATCAATCATGCATTGTCTGCAGTTCAACAACAGGGTGATCTGCAGGTTCCACTTCCTATTCGCAATGCACCTACCCAATTAATTAAGAAATTAAATTATGGTAAAGACTATAGATACTCCCATAATTATGAAAATAATTTTTAAACCACAAGAGTATTTGCCCGATGAGTTAAAAGGTACTATATTTTACAAACTAGGCAATAACCCTATAGAGCAGGAACTTCAAAAATATTTAAAATCACTTTGGAAGGATAAATATGGCTATTGAATTTTCGATTGTACAATATTTTAAAAATCAAAATTGCAAAAACAAAAAGGCTTTACTTATTTTTGTATTGATGAAAAGACTATTGCTAACGACGGTTCTATTAAACCTATTGTTTTTATTTCCCTCATTTTCTCAAACTGACAGCAGTGTTTTTTTTAAAGAAGGCGTTCGAGAAAAAAGAAATATCCTCTTTAGGAATTTAGTTCAAAATACGATTACCAAAAACTTATCGCTTCCACTTTCATTTGATACGGAAGAAAATTGGATAGATGCCTTTTGGGCAATTGAGTTAATCCGCTACCGGTCACCTTGGATAAATGCAAGAATCAACTCAGCTATTGATTCAATAGATAAAAGAAGTCCAATTTTTCAAAGAGCACTATTAGAGCTAGCCTTCACCAACTATCCTAAACAATATATAAAACAGGTAAGCTCTTTTTTAAACAGCTGTGAGGATGTGAAAGTCTTTGCTATGTGCATAGCCTACAGGATGCAAAACAACCTAACACCCTTTCCAAACAATCAACTAGAGAATAAAATAAAGCAGTTGATTAAAAACAAAAAAGACGAAGCAATTGTACAACAATTAATGTATCGAATTGATTCATCTTCCTTTGTAAAAAACAGTATTTCAATTTCCGATATCTTAGATCCTGAATTTTTAAAAAACAAAACTGTACTCTTTAGTTTTCAGCGAAAAAATAGAAATTATCCAGGCATTGCATTAATAAGAGACTCTACTGGTAATTTTATTAAAGACGCAAATGGTTCTATATTTTCTGTGCCCCAGTTGGCAAGAAGCATCAGTAATCTTCCCGGATTTTTAACCAATGGGAATACCCCACAAGGAATTTTTTTTATGGATGGATTTAGTATCAGTAGAAATAGTTTTATTGGACCTACCTCAAATATTCAATTGAGTATGCCTTTTGAAACTAGTATACAGCACTTTTTTAATGATTCAACTATTGTAGATAACAACTGGACTGAAGATTTGTATAAAAAACTTTTACCTACTAAGTTGATTAATTATTTGCCTTTATATGAATCATTTTATGCTGGCAAGGCGGGGCGTACAGAAATCATTGCCCATGGTACCACAATTGATCCAAGTTTCTATGTAGGTGAAAAATATTACCCACAAACCCCTACCATGGGCTGTTTATGTACCAAAGAAATCTGGAGCGATGAAGATGGAAAAAGATTAGAAAGTGATCAGCAAAAATTAGTAAATGCCCTCCAAATCGCAGGTGGAGCTAAAGGATATTGTGTAGTGCTTGAAATTGACGATGCGCAAAAGCCTATTTCTTTTGATGAAATTTTATCGTTAATTCAAAGTTCATCTACACTAAAGTAAAAAAAGAAAAAAATAATGCTGAACGAATTGATTTTTAAATTAACCTTTGAAAATATTTCTTAAACAACTTTTATTCAATAAAGTAATCGTTAGATGCAACTAAAATGGAAACTTAATTACTTTAAAGAATTAAGCACAGAGGAATTATATACCATCCTTCAATTACGCAATGAAGTCTTTGTAGTTGAACAAAATTGTGTTTACCAAGATGCCGATAATAAAGATTCGATTAGTTTTCATCTCTCTGGTTGGGACGGAGTTAACTTAGTTGCATATTGCCGTATTTTACCGCCTGGCGTTTCCTACACAGAAGCAAGTATCGGACGAGTAGTTTCCTCCCCTCAATATAGAAATAAAGGATATGGTAAACAATTAATGAACGAGGCAATCATCCATACCTTAGCTCAATTCGAATGCAATAAAATAAAGATTTCTGCACAACTTTACTTACAAAAATTCTACGAACAATTGGGTTTTGTTAAGTTGAGCGATTCTTATTTGGAAGACAATATCCCTCACATTGAAATGTTATTTTCTAGATAAACTGCAAAAGGTCAGGGCTAGCAACAAACACTCTTGTATGATGTAAACCTCTGAAACCACAAGAAAACTTCACGTTTATCCTTTACCGCCTTTTCAATTTAGGCAATCTATTAGGACTTGATTCTTTTAGATTTCATCCCACTCTTTATTTTTTCAAATTATTGTGAAGCAATTAACCTGCTAACTCTGGTTTTAAATACTGTGCAGTAAAACTTCCCTTCACCTTTATCAGGTCCTCGGGTACCCCCTCAAATAAAACTAAACCACCACCGTCACCCCCTTCTGGTCCAATATCAATAATATGATCCGCCACTTTAATTACATCCATATTGTGTTCAATTACTAAAACAGTATTGCCACGTTCCACTAACTTATTTAATACTTCTAGCAAATGTTGTATATCCTGAAAATGAAGACCAGTGGTAGGCTCGTCCAAAATATAAAAAGTTTTTCCAGTATCTTTTTTACCCAATTCAGTAGACAATTTAACACGCTGCGCTTCACCACCACTAAGGGTTACAGCGCTCTGTCCAAGAGTGATATACCCTAAACCCACTTCCTTCAAAACTTTTATTTTTCGATAAATAAATGGAACTGCCTGAAAAAATTCAACCGCTTCATCTACCGTCATATCTAATACATCACTAATTGATTTTCCTTTATATCGAATTTCAAGAGTTTCACGATTGTATCTTTTTCCATTACACTTTTCGCAATGAACATATACATCAGGTAAAAAATTCATTTCAATTACGCGCATTCCACCACCTTCGCAAATATTGCATCTTCCACTTTTTACATTAAATGAAAAACGACCCGCAGTATACCCACGGATTTTCGCCTCCGGAACCGCGGCAAATAAAGTTCGGATATCAGTAAAAAATCCACAATAGGTAGCTGGATTACTTCTAGGTGTTCTGCCAATAGGAGATTGATCAATCTCTATCACTTTATCTATTTGCTCCAAGCCCATGATTGACTTGTACTCAAGAGGATTTGTTTTTGAATCATAGCAATGTTTACCAAGCAATGGGTAAAGTGTTTCATTAATCAATGTAGACTTTCCACTTCCACTTACACCAGTTACCAAAATAAGTTTTCCTAATGGAAATTTTACATTCAAATTTTTTAAGTTATTCCCTTTTGCACCATTCAAATCAATAAAATGCCCATTTCCTTTTCTCCTTTCTTTTGGCACCTGTATCAATTTTTTGCCACTTAAATAAAGTGCAGTGTCCGAGTTGGAATCCAAAACTTGTTGAGGTGTACCCATTGCAACAATCTCACCACCATGCTTACCCGCTTTTGGACCAATATCAACTAAGTAATCTGCTGCCAACATAATATCCTTGTCATGCTCTACCACCAATACACTGTTTCCAATATCCCTTAGATTTTGTAAGGCGCCCAGCAATCGTTGGTTATCTCTTTGATGCAAACCAATACTCGGCTCATCCAATATATAAGTGATCCCTTGTAACTGTGATCCGATTTGGGTAGCCAGTCTAATACGCTGTGACTCTCCTCCACTCAAGCTTTTAGAAGATCGATTAATACTTAAATAGCTCAAGCCAACATCCAATAAAAACTGCAACCTTTCCCGAATCTCTTTTATTACATCTTTAGCAATTGCATTCTGCTTATTATTTAGTCTGTTTTCAATCTCCTCAAACCATTTAGCTAATTTGTCGAGATTGAGTGAACTCAATTCAGAAATATTTTTATTATCTACCTTAAACCAACTACTTTCCTTTTTTAACCTAGTGCCATTACAAGTTGGACAGTTGTTCAATTCCATAAATTTTTCTACCCAGGTGCGCATTGCCTCAGTAGTATTGCTTGCGGTAAACCATCTTTTCAACATCGGAATAATTCCTTCAAATTCAGAACCAGGACCAGAAACATTCGTTGATGTATATTGATCTATGGATGAGTTATTTGAAAATCCTCCCTCCAATCCACTTTCATTTAAGGTAAAATCTTCATTTTCAGTTCCACCCAACGGATTAGCATATAACAAAATATTCAAAGCCGCATCAGACAAAGTACTGATAGGTTTATCTAAACTGATTTTATTTTTTTTAGCGATGGACTCGATATTTTTGTATAGATAGGCTTCACGCTCTTCTCCTAAAGGCGCGATGCCACCATCTTTGATAGAAAGGCTTCGATCAGGCAATACAGATTCCATACTAATTGCAAATACATTCCCCAAGCCCTTACAAGTAGGACATGCCCCATAAGGACTATTAAAAGAAAATGCATTGGGAGAAGGTTCTTCGTAGCTAATCCCTGTTTCTAAACACATCAGTTGTTTGCTATAAACCGCTACCGCATTATCTTCCTTAGAAGAATGGGTTGTTTCTTCTAAAGATTTTGCAGCTTTCTTTTTAGTAGACTCCTCCTTTAATTTCTTTTCGGTGGATGAAGAAATAGATTGTGGTGCCACAAAAAGTAAGTCTTTTCCAATCTGTAAAGTTTTCTGTACGCTTTGACTTAATCTCAATTTCATTTCTTCATTCACTGGCAATCTATCCACAACCACTTCGATGTCGTGAATTTTATAACGGTCGACCTGCATTTTTGAAACCAAATCTTTAATTTCACCATCAATCCTTACTTTCAAAAAACCTTTCTTTCGGATATCTTCAAACAACTCACGATAATGCCCCTTTCTGCCACGGACCAATGGTGCCAATAAACTTATATTTCTATCTTTAAATTTTGAAAAAATATCCATTACAATTTCCTCCTCACTAAACTTGACCATTTTTTTTCCTGTGTTATAACTGTATGCCTCGCCCACTCTTGCATACAACAAACGAAGAAAGTCATAAATTTCAGTAATGGTTCCCACAGTACTTCGTGGATTTTTATTGGTAGTCTTTTGCTCTATTGAAATTACTGGAGAAAGGCCTGTTATTTTATCAACGTCTGGTCGCTCCATATCACCCATAAACTGACGTGCATATGCACTAAAGCTTTCCATATAACGTCTCTGCCCCTCATTATAGATGGTATCGAAAGCTAAGGAAGATTTTCCACTTCCGCTCACTCCAGTAAATACCACTAATTTGTTTTTAGGGATTTTAATATCTAAATTTTTTAGATTGTGCTCTCTGGCTCCAAATACTTCGATGTATTCATTGCTAACTATTTCACTAGGGGAGTTATTTTTCGATTTTGACATTTATTTAAACTTACTGTAAATATACTAAACAAAATAAGGGCGATTTAGTTGAAAACTTACTGACTAAAATATGCTGTAGAAATATATATTTTACTTACCCTTAATTTTTGACCTGAATTTTATTTTCCTACTGATTAATGACGATAGAATTTTCGCCTTTTGAAAAATACCCTATTGAATTTATATACTAATATAACTATCGAATCAATTTAGTTTTCATGAATCATATGTGAAAAAAAATAGATTAAATGTTATGCCTCACTCATGCGCTTAAGGTAAAAAATAACCGCTGAAATTTCTCCATAGGAATAGGCTTCCCCGAGGGTTTTCTTTATAGGACCAATACCGAGACTATTTTTATTGTCTTCAATCGCTTTTATAATTATTTCAAGTTTATCCTTTCCTACGATTTCATTGATATTAATTTCTCCCGTAAAAACAAAATGCCCTAAATGCTCTTCTATCGTACTTCTTTTGAATTCTCTTTCAAAAGCGATTTGATCAATCCCTTTTCCCATTTTAAATAACTTAAGACTGATATTTTTAGTCTCTGTTGGCTTTTTTGTAACTGCAACTGTTCGTTTACGTTTGGGAGTTTTTATATCCATTTTGGTGGTTAGTCCATTCAACCTGCAGTAATCAATGATTGGATCTAAAAATAATGAGCCATATTTCACCAATTTAAAATTTCCAAAGCCTGAAATATTTGATAAATCAGATGTCGTCAAAGGTAAATAGGTAGCCATTTCCAACAAGGTAGCATCTGAAAAAACCTGAAAAGCTGCCACATTCTCTTCCTTTGCAATTTGATAACGGATATTTTTTAAGATGGCTAACAAATCACGATGAGCACTTTCATTTCGTTGATTCGTATTGCTCAATTCTTTACGTTCAGCAACTGATTTTACTAATTGAACCGTCATTTCACCCTGAAGAATCAATCGACTAGTATCATTTAACTGAAGTACCGGATACTCACCGGTACTTTGCTGCAAATAGCCTAGATGCAACATTTCTCGGAGGTATAATTTCCATTGGTCCTTACTGATATCTTTTCCGATACCATAAGTTTTTATTGATTGGTGCTCAGACCTAGTAGTGCTGCTGCCTCGCAAGAAATCAATCACGTAATTAATTCCAAATTTTCCATTGAGTCTGCTGACAGCACTTAATAATTTTTGAGCTTCTACTGTGGCATCTGCTTTTTCTTCATCACTTAAACAAACATCACAACTGTTGCAGAAAGAAGGGGCTGCCTCATCAAAATAATTTAATAAATATTGACGCCTACATTGTCGAGTTGAACAAAGATTTGACATTTGATCTAGTTTCTTTAACATGATCTTTGACTGAGCCTCATTGCCATCGATAGTCGCAAAACTCTTTAATTTAAAAACATCGGCAGCACTGTAAAACAATATCGCTTCGCTAGGCAAACCATCTCTTCCTGCTCTACCAGTTTCTTGATAATACCCTTCTATATTTTTAGGCAAATCTGCATGAATCACATATCTAACATTGCTTTTATTGATTCCCATTCCAAAAGCAATGGTTGCCACTATTATTTTTATTTCATCACGCAAAAAGCGCTCTTGGTTTAACTCTTTTACATTA
>Ga0209550_10006585_pt1 | contig 10823 bp, 9 predicted proteins | sample LauGreSuBDMM15SN_2_FD_187567 | JGI IMG/M metagenome (GOLD analysis project Ga0209550, IMG submission 187567) | Freshwater lake microbial communities from Lake Michigan, USA - Su13.BD.MM15.SN (SPAdes) (version 5) | ecosystem: Environmental > Aquatic > Freshwater > Lake | place: Lake Michigan, USA... | reverse complement strand
TGGCTAGCCAGCCAAGCGGCGACTTGAGCGGGATCGGTTCGGCCCAGATAGGCGAGGGTCACGTGAGGGGTATAGTTGCGGCCATCGGGTTTGAGCCCAGCCCGGCGCGCAGCGGCCTCACAGCGGCCCGCCAGAACGCGAAGGGCCTCATTGTCTTTCAGTCCTGCCCAGATGGCGGTGATGCGGTCACCCTCGTCAAAGGCCCCAACGCCTGACAGGCTCAGGGTCAGGGGCTTACCCGTGACCTTGGCCAGCTCGGCATCGAGGTCTTCGGCCATGACCTCGGTCACATCGCCAAAGAAGCGCAAGGTCACGTGCAGGGCCTCCGCTGGACGCCACCTTGCCCCGACAATGCCGCATTGGCTGGGGGCAAGGCTCTGGGCCACCCCATCGGGGATGGCCAAGGCGGCGAACAGGCGGATCATGTTGGCCTCTGGGCTAAAGGGCCTCATGCCCTAGGGGCAGGGATTGGGCTGGGCATAGTGAAGGGCCTCGACGGCCTTTTCGATCTCGGATGTCCATTCCATCTGAAAGGCGTCAATATCGATCTTCAACTGGGCCATGGTCGAGGCCCCGATGATGGTCGACGTCACGAAGGGGCGACTGTCGCAGAACTTCAGAGCCAAGGTCTCAGGCAGGACGCCAAGCTGCGCCGCTAGGGCCAGATAGGACGAGATGGCCGCATCGGCACCGGGGCCTTCATAGCGTTGAAGGCGGTTATAGAGGGTCTTGCGCGCGCCAGCTGGCAGAGCGCCGTTCTGGTACTTGCCCGTCAGATAGCCTTGGCCGAGCGGGGAATAGACCAGCAGGCCGACATCTTCGTGCATGGCAATTTCCGCCAAGCCCAGTTCGAACACGCGGTTGATGAGGCTATAGGCGTTCTGAATCGAGGCAATACGCGGCAGGCCATGCTTCTCAGCCTCGGCGACAAAGCGCATGACGCCCCAAGGGCTCTCGTTCGACACGCCAATATGGCGGATATTTCCCTTTTCGACATGGTGACCGAGATTGGCCAAAATGTCCTCGAAGGGCTCAAAATCCATTGGATAGTCGGCATAGGTCATACCGCCAAAGACCCGAAGGGCGCGGTCTGGCCAGTGCATCTGATAGAGGTCGATATAGTCGGTCTGCAGGCGCTTGAGTGACTTCTCCACCGCCTCATCGATCTGGGCCTTGGTGTGGCGGGTCATGGACTCGTTCTCGCGGGTCCAGCTCATGGGGCTGCGACCGGCAATCTTGCTGGCCAAGATGACCTTGTCGCGCTTGCCGCTGGCCTTGAACCAGGTGCCGATGATCCGCTCGGTCGAGCCTTGGGTATCGGGCTTGGGCGGGACCGAATACATTTCGGCCGTGTCCCAGAAATTGATGCCCGCATCCAGAGCATAATCCATCTGCTCGTGGCCTTCGGCCTCGGTATTTTGATCACCCCAGGTCATGGTGCCGAGGCACACGCGCGAGACCTGAAGGCCGGTGCGGCCAAGTTCAGAATAGTCCATCAAATTTCCCCGCCCTCAGGCTATTTCGCAAAATGAACACCTTCCCACCGAGGCGGGATTCAGACCGACTTTCTGGTTCAAACGTGCGTTTGATGCAATTCCAATCATTATCTTTAGACAATCTAACAAAACCGTTATGCGGAGGTGCTTGCGAAACTGCGTCATTCACCCAATATAGGGGAGGTGCCCAATGTTGGGCGTTAAAAAAGGGCTATGACTCGATGAGCGACCTCAACCGCGGCTATGCGCGTCCGATCCCGGTGGATCACGCCGACATGTCGGTGGACACGGGCCTTCGATCCTTCATGCTGGGCGTTTATAACAAGGTGGCCCTGGGGCTGCTCTTGTCGGCCGCCTTGGCATTCGTGACCTCCAGCTTCCCCCCAGTGCGCGATCTTATGTTCCGCGTTGTCGAGGGCCGTCTGGTTGGCATGACGATCTTGGGCATGATTGTGTCCTTTGCCCCTCTCGCCGTAATTCTGTTTTCAAGCTTCGCGCTGCGTAACCCCACGGAAAAGTCAGCCGGTATCACCTACTGGACGATCGTTTCTCTGATGGGCGCATCCTTGGGCGTGGTGATGCTGGTCTATACCGGTGCTTCCGTCGTCTCGACCTTCCTGATCACGTCTGCGGCCTTCGGGGCCCTGAGCCTGGTGGGTTATACCACCAAGAAGGACCTGACCGCGATGGGCAGTTTCCTGATCATGGGCCTGATCGGCATTATGCTGGCCTCAATCGTCAATATCTTCCTGAAGTCTTCGGCCATGGCCTTCATGGTCAATGTGTTGGGCGTACTGATCTTTTCTGGTCTGATCGCCTATGACACCCAGCGCCTGAAGATGAGCTATTACGAGATGGGCGGCGATAAGGCTGCTATGGGCGTGGCGACCAACTTTGGCGCGCTGAGCCTCTATCTGAACTTCATCAACCTGTTCCAGTTCTTGCTCTCGCTGCTTGGCGATCGTCGCTAGATCTGGCGTCAGTTTCTTTAGGAAGGGCCCCGGCGAAAGCTGGGGCCCTTTTCTTTTGCACCCTAGTCGACGACGGCGAACTTGCCCTTGTCGAAGACCTTCAGCACCTGTTCTAGCTCATGGCCCCGTTTGAGGATCATGCCGCCCTGACCGATGACCGCAAAGGCCCCCTGCTTGCGCGCCAAGGCGGGCCGCTTTTCGATCCGATAGATCGGCTGTTCGGCCGCATGTTTGAACACTGAGAACTGGGCATAGTCGCGTAGGCCGTCGATGGCATAGTCACGCCATTCGCCCGCCGCGACCATCCGGCCATAGAGCCGCAACAGCCGCTCTAACTCGCGACGTTCAAAAAAGGTGACGGCGGCAGCCGGGCTGCCAGAAGGATCAACACTCATGGACAGAGCCTACCGATAAATTTCGCCGCGTCAAAAGCCGTTGCGCGAATGACACGCTGGACCGGCCTTGAGCGTAGGCGCATCAAAAGCGCCTTGAAATGACCTTATTTCCGACTTGGACGCGCCTGTTTGCCCAGCGATCCTGTCCTTGTCGAACGGTGGAAAGCCCCAAGGTCTCGGACCCTGAATAGCCCCCCCAGCCCACCCTGATCCCAGGGCCCCATCGCTCGACGCCCTTAAAGCTCCAGAATGGCTCAGTTGCCCCACCCCTGTCGGGCCTTCGTGAAAAGAGCGAATAAAGCGGCATAAAGAGCCCGCATGGTCTTCCCCTCAGACCGTGCGGGCTTCATGCTGTTTGGAGAAAATGAAGGGACCTGGTTGAGGCTCCTGAAAATGAGGAGGAAACCTTATGACCACCACCGCCACTGGCCGTCTCGCGGGCCGCGCCTGCATTATTACGGGTGCCGCATCCGGCATTGGCCGCGCGACGGCTGAGCTCTTTGCTTCGGAAGGCGCGAGGGTTTTGGCCGTGGACCGGCCCGGCACAGACCTAAGCTTTACCGGCGATATCCAAGGCCTTGGCATCGACATCACCGGCGATGACGCGCCTAAGACCATCATCGATGCGGCCCTTGGGGCCTTCGGAAAGATTGATGTGGTCTATAATAATGCCGGTGTCAGCGGTAGCGCTCCGGCCTCGGAAACTACGGACGAGATGTTTGATCGGGTGCTGGCGGTTAACCTTCGGGCCTCATTTCGCATCACGCGCCAAGCGGTGCCGCACCTGATAGCCTCGCCCTATGGCCGGATCATTGCGACGGCCAGCATCATGGCCAAGTTCAGCGACAATGGTCTGGTCGCCTATTCAGCGTCTAAGGCCGGGGTGGTCGGTATGATCAATAATTTCGCGCTGGAGCTTGGCCGCCATGGGGTCACAGCCAATGCCATCCTGCCCGGGGCCATTGCCACCGGCATGACGGCGACCAGCTTTGCCAATCCCGACATTGCCAAGATCTGGGCCAAGAAGGCGGCGCTGAAGCGTTTGGGCGCACCGATTGATATTGCCCGCGCCGCCCTGTTCCTTGCCTCAGACGATGGTGGCTTCGTTACCGCTCAGGCGCTGGGCGTTGACGGCGGATTGATGCTGCGGGTCTAGACCGCTCTTGAAACGGGCCTGCGAGATGGCTCACAGGCCCGCCAAGGGCAATCAGGACATCAGGCCCTGCATGGTGGCCATAACCAGACTAAAGGCGCGAATATCGCCCGAAGTGGTCGCGGCCATCTTGTTCATGGCATAGGCATAGGTGGTGTGGTTCTCCAGATCGATAATAATCAGCGAGCCGCCATAGCCGCCCCAATAGATGCATCGGTCGTGCGGTAGGGGCATCATCTCGGACTTCAGGCCAAAGCCCATGCCATAGCGCACCGGCGTGCCGAGGATCAGGTCCTTGCCCTCGATCTGAACCTCTAGGGCGCGGTTGCATCCGGCTTCGGACAGGAAGCGCTTGCCCTTGGCCATGCCGCCATTGGCCAAGATGGCGTGGATTTCAGCCACCGAACGTGCATTGCCCTGACCGCCAGCCGCTGGAATCTCTGCCGCGCGCCAAGCCCGGTCGCGGGTCGAGAGCGGATTGATCGGGGGGTTGGACTGCATATTGGCCGATAGCTCATTGGCCTCGCCGTCAGCCGTGATACCGCCGACGGGCGGGGGGATCAGGTCGGCGACGCGGGCATCATGTTCTGGCCCCATGCCAATGTGGAAATCGGCACCCAGCGGCTCGGCCACCTCCTTGCGGAAGAAGTTTCCGATGGTCTGGCCGGTGATGCGGCGCACCACCTCCCCGATCAGATAGCCTTGGGTCATGGCGTGATAGCCGGGGGCGGTGCCCGGGGTCCAGAACGGCGCCTGCGCCGCCAGTAGGCTCGTGGCCTTTTCCCAATCATAGAGATCGGCCGGGGCGAGGGGTTCTTTCCAGCCGGACAGGCCCGCGGAGTGGCTCATCAGGTGGCTGACCTTAACGTCGGCCTTGCCGTTCGCGGCAAATTCGGGCCAGTATTTGGCCACTGGTGCATCAAAATCCAAATCGCCCCGGTCGGCCAGCATCAGGGCCACCAAGAAGGTCATGGTCTTGGTCGTGGAATAGACGTTGACGATAGTGTCTTTTTCCCAGGCGCGGGTCTTGGCCTCATCGGCAAAGCCGCCCCAAAGGTCAACCACGGTCTCGCCGTTCAAGGTCGCGGTAAAGCCCGCGCCAATGTCTGCACCATTGTTGAGATTTTCCTCAAAGGCCGCTCGCACGCCCGCGAACCGATCGCTCGCCAAGCCATTTGCCACAATCCTACTCATCTTCGCCTCTTCCTCAAGGGTCACCCGTTTGCCGGGCTCCGATTGGAAAGATTAGAGAGTATTTTTAGGCGTGCGGCTAGCGCCGAACCACCCCGTAGATCAGGGTTTTGACTCAGGTGCCTTGAGGCTTAGGCTGCCGATAATACGGCCACCCTTTGCGCCCTGAACGAGGATCACACCTTCTAGCCCATCCTCGGCACTGTCGGCTTCCTGCGTGGGCAGGTTGTAGGACTTTGCTTTACCGGTCCATGATCCGAGACGCACCATTTCGCGGACCACATTATGATAGACCATGGTCTTGCCGCGGTTCTCGCCGCGCTTGATCTCGACCGCCTGGTCAGAGGGATCATAGCGCAAGAACCAGACCTCGGCCCCGCCCTTCGGAAACCGGCCGGAGCCCACACTAATTCGGGTGCCGGAGCGCTGTCTGATCTGCGGACTTGGCAAGCCCTTGGCGCGCCGCGCTGTTGTGATCAGCTGATCGACCTTGTCAGCATGGATAGCGGCGGTCTCGGCAGTGCCATTGACCACGACCTGCGGCGTATAGACCTCGCGGCCACTCATGCGCTTCATATAGGCGCGCTGGCGGGTGGAGTAATCTTCCTTGGCGAAGGTGTCGCGCCAGCCAAGATAGTCCCAATAGTCGACCGCATAGGTCAGGACCAAGATGCCGGGGCGATCAGCTACCTCTCCCATAAGCCCATCAGCCTTGAGGCAGGACGAGCAGCCTTGGCTGGTGAAGAGCTCGACAACCACAGGGCTCTTGGCCAAGGCGCTGGCCGAGGTCAGGGCAAGGGAGGTCGTGAGGGTCAAGAGGCCAACAAGGCCGAGGATTAAGGGTCTCAAAATACGCATGGGCTGCACTTAAGCCAGATTCCCATCAAAAAGCCCCTCAACTTGGCGTGAGGAGCGCCGCCGCACCTGAAAAAGATCATCCGGTGCGGCGGTCTAGGCTCAAAGGCTGTGGATCAACCGGCGTCGCGGGCTAGGTTGCGCAGCACATAGTTCAAAACACCGCCGTTCTTGAAATAGTCAAGTTCTGTCGGGGTATCGATGCGGCAGACGACGGGGAAGCGAGCGACCCGGCCATCGGAAGGACGATAGAGCTCAACCGTCAAGGTCTTGCGCGGCGCGACATCGGCCAGACCTCGGATCGAGACGATCTCGTCACCGATCAGGTTCAGCTTCTGCCAGCCATCAATCTTGAACTGCAGGGGCAGGACGCCCATGCCGACCAGATTGGAGCGGTGGATACGCTCGAAGGACTCCGCGATCACGGCGCGAACGCCGAGCAGCTTGGTGCCCTTGGCGGCCCAGTCACGCGATGAGCCGGTGCCATATTCCTTGCCGGCAAAGATTACAAGCGGACGGCCTTCGCCCTCGTAGCGCATGGCCGCGTCATAGATGGCCATCACATCACCCGAGGGATAGTGCTTGGTCACGCCACCTTCGATTTCCGGCGTCATCTTGTTACGGATACGGATGTTGGCGAAGGTGCCGCGCATCATGACCTGATGGTTGCCTCGGCGTGCGCCATAGCCGTTGAAGTCGATGGGATCGACGCCATTGGCAATCAGATACTTGCCCGCAGGAGACGAAGCCTTGATCGAACCAGCTGGAGAAATGTGGTCGGTGGTGATGGAGTCGCCGAACATGCCCAAGATGCGGGCCTCAGCAATGTCGGTCACCGGCTTGGGTGTCATGCTCATATCGGTGAAGTAGGGCGGGTTCTGGACGTAGGTCGAATCGTCTTCCCAGCCATAGGTCTGACCACCAGACACGGCTATGCCCTGCCAATGTTCGTCACCCTTGAACACGTCGCTATAGCGAGCGCTGAACAGGGCGTTGGTGACCACGGCGCGCTGGATTTCGGCGATCTCTGCCGAAGTTGGCCAGACGTCCTTGAGAAAAACGAGCTGGCCGTCCGAACCGGTGCCCAGGGGCTCGGTCGCCAGGTCGATGCTCATATTGCCCGCCAGAGCATAGGCGACCACTAGAGGCGGCGAGGCCAGATAGTTGGCGCGCGTATCGGGATTGACTCGGCCCTCGAAGTTGCGATTGCCCGACAGGACCGAGACAGCAACCAGATCGCTGTCCTGAATAGTCTTGGTCACGGCTTCAGCCAGAGGACCCGAATTGCCGATACAGGTGGTGCAGCCATAACCGACCAGATTGAAGCCCAGAGCATCGAGATGCTCGGTCAGGCCCGCTTTGGCCAGATAGTCGGTGACGACCTGCGATCCGGGTGCCAGCGAGGTCTTGACCCAAGGCTTAGTCTTTAGACCCAGTTCATTGGCCTTCTTGGCCACCAGACCCGCCGCGATCAGGACGCTCGGGTTAGAGGTGTTGGTGCAAGACGTGATAGCCGCAATGACCACATCGCCATTGCCAAGGTCATGGCCTTCGCCGGGAACCTCAACCCGGGCGTGCTCGCCGGGCTTGCCAAACTCACCAGCCAGAGCCTCCTTGAACTTGGCGGCCGATTCGCTGAGTAGCACCCGGTCTTGCGGACGCTTAGGGCCGGCCATCGAGGGCTGAACCGAACCGAGGTCCAGATCGAGCGTGTCGGAGAAGACGGGATCTTCTGCGCCGGGCTCCAGCCACATGCCTTGGGCCTTGGCATAGGCCTCAACCAGTGCCACGCGCTCAGGCGTGCGGCCCGTGGCGGTTAGGAAGTCGATGGTGGCTTGGCTGACGGGGAAGAAGCCACAGGTGGCGCCATATTCCGGAGCCATATTGGCGATGGTCGCCTGATCTTCGAGGGTCAGGGCGGTGATGCCTTCGCCGTAGAATTCGACGAACTTGCCGACGACGCCCTTCTTACGCAGCATCTGGGTGACGGTCAGCACCAGATCGGTCGCGGTCGCGCCTTCGGGCATGGTGCCGATCAGCTTGAAGCCGATCACTTCTGGGATCAGCATCGGAATGGGTTGGCCGAGCATGGCCGCTTCAGCCTCAATGCCGCCCACGCCCCAGCCCAGAACGGCCAGTCCATTGATCATGGTGGTGTGGCTATCGGTGCCGACGACGGTATCAGGATAGGCCAGTTCTGCGCCATCGGCAGCAGCGGCGGTCCAGACAGTCTGTGCCAGATATTCCAGGTTCACCTGATGGCAGATGCCGGTCCCGGGAGGCACGACGCGGAAATTGTTGAAGGCAGATGAGCCCCAGCGCAAGAAGCGGTAACGCTCGAGGTTGCGCTCATATTCGCGTCCGACATTCTTGGCTGCAGAGTCTGCGCCGCCGAAATAATCGACCATCACCGAGTGGTCGATGACCAGATCAACAGGGTTGAGCGGATTGATCTTCTCGGGGTCGGCACCCAGATGGGTCATGGCGTCGCGCATGGCGGCCAGATCGACCACGGCTGGAACGCCTGTAAAGTCCTGCATCAGCACCCGAGCGGGCCGGAACGAGATCTCGTGCTCGGTCTTGCCCCTATTGTCGATCCAGGCCGAGATAGCGCGCAGGTCGGCTTCACCGACGCTGTTGCCATCTTCGTTGCGCAGGAGATTCTCCAGCAGCACCTTCATGGACATGGGCAGTCGCGAGACATTGGCCAGGCCAGCGGCCTCTGCCGCAGGCAGGCTGTAGTAGGCATAGGTCTTATCGCCAACAACGAGGTCGCGGCGTGTCTTTAGGCTATCATGCGATGACATACGAAAAGATCCTTTCGTTAGGTCCCGTCCCCGGGACTGTCCTGTGCCGTCCGAACATCGGTAGCGGAGGATCGCGCGCATCTTGGACCGGACACACAGCGTCCGACCCCGCGCCGCGTAAGCCCCGCACGGCGTGCTGTTCATACTCGCCTAAGGGCCCTTCGTCCATTCATCTGAAAGGGACATTCTGTATGGCCGCAACCTGGTCTATGAAGGGGGATGATTTGCGCCGTCCATATGCAGAATTTGGCCATTATCCGTGGTGAACGGCTCCTGTTTCAGGGACTGAACCTCAGCGTACGTGCAGGCGAGGCCGTGGCCCTGACCGGGGCCAATGGCTCAGGAAAGACCAGCCTCTTGCGGGCCATTGCGGGATTGATCCGGCCCCATGCGGGCGACGTGCGGTTCGAAGGCCCGCTGGGCGATCTCGAGGCTGAAGATGCCCGCAGCCAAGGGGTGCATCTGCTGGGTCACCAAGATGGGTTCAAGGCGACCCGCACGGCGTGGGAAGAATTGCTTTTTCAAGTTCAATGGACTGGGGGCACCGAGGCTAGCGCTCGCGAGGCCAGTGCAGGGCTAGATCTGGACCGTTTGGTGGGGCTGGAGGTGCGCAAGCTCTCTGCCGGTCAAAGGCGGCGTTTGGCCTTGGCGCGACTGGTGGCCAGTCCGCGGTCCCTCTGGCTACTCGATGAGCCCATGGCCCCGCTGGATACAGCGCGACGCGTGGTGTTCGGGGATCTGATGGCGCAGCATTTGGCTGGCGGCGGCATGATTATCGCGGCGGTGCATGATCCCCTCCCGATCGCGGCGAGGGCCTGCGACCTGTCCGGTGCGATGAGGCCATTAGCATGAACGGCTTTTGGGTCATGTTGCGCCGAGAGATGGCCATGGCTTGGGGCCGAGGGGGCGGGCCGCTTTTGGCCCTGACCTTCTTTGTCGCGACCGCGACCCTGCTGCCCCTTGCTGTGGGCGCCTCTCCGGCCCGTTTGGCAGCCGTCGCGCCGGGCTCGGCTTGGCTGGCCTTGGCTCTGGCCAGTCTGCTATCGCTCGAGCGGCTGTTTGAGCGCGACTATGAGGACGGAACCTTGGACCTCTTGGCGCTCGGCCCCGTGCCGCTAGAGGCGGTGGCCTTTGCCAAGGGCCTAGCCCAGTGGCTGACCAATGGCGCACCTTTGGCCTTGGCCGCGCCGTTGGTGGCGGTGGCTTTGGGAGCCGATCTTCGGCTGGTGCCCCTGATTTTCATCAGCGCCCTGATTGGCGGCCTTGGCCTTGCCTTCACCGGCGGCATTGGTGCGGCCTTGAGCTTGGGCAGTAAGCGCGGCGGGGTCCTAATTGCCGTTCTAGTCTTGCCGCTCTTTGCGCCGCCAGTGATCTTTGGCGCAGGGACCATTGAGGCCTTTGCCGGTGGGTTAGACTGGCACCCGGCCTTGGGTCTTTTGTCGGCCTATGGGCTGACTGCTGCAGCGCTAGGCCCCTTTGCCATGGCGGCGGCCTGTCGAAACGCCCTATCTTGATCCATATCCTGCCTGGAGTGGGGCAAGCGACAATCACGCACTTGCCGCCAGACCGCGCCCCCGCTATCGAGAATAGATGTTCCAAGCCCTCGCCAATCCTCAACGGTTTATGGACTTTTCCCGCTGGGCCGCGCCCCTCGTGGGCATCATCGCCGTCATCCTGATCGCCATGGGTCTTTGGCTGACCTTTACCGTGCCCGAGGACTATCAGCAGGGCGATACGGTGCGGATGATGTTCATCCATGTGCCTGCCGCCTATATGGCCATGTTCTGCTATGCCTGTTTGGGCGGGGCCAGCTTCATGGGTCTGGTGTTCCGCCATTCTCTGGCCGATGCGGCTGGGCGAGCCTGCGCACCGCTGGGCGCGGGTTTTACGTTCCTTGCGCTCATTACCGGGTCCCTCTGGGGCAAGCCCATGTGGGGCACCTGGTGGGTGTGGGA
>Ga0209550_10006584_pt1 | contig 10824 bp, 1 predicted proteins | sample LauGreSuBDMM15SN_2_FD_187567 | JGI IMG/M metagenome (GOLD analysis project Ga0209550, IMG submission 187567) | Freshwater lake microbial communities from Lake Michigan, USA - Su13.BD.MM15.SN (SPAdes) (version 5) | ecosystem: Environmental > Aquatic > Freshwater > Lake | place: Lake Michigan, USA... | reverse complement strand
TAGCGGCAGTGTCGACTCATTCGACCTTGATGTACTTTTACAAGTAGTTTTTGCATTTTCTCTTCAAGTTCAATACTATGTTCCTATTGCTGCATTTGCATTAGAACTAGTTTCATTTTCACCAAGATCACTAGCAGATCTAATATGCAATATATTGCATGTAGTAGTTAATTCAATTTTTGGACGCATAGCGGAGTATTACATTTTACATTTCTCATATGAGCAACAAGCGTTTGCAGGCTCGAGAAATAAATGTCTGTTTGTGAGGGGTGATAGGGGCCTATAACAGAGACCCAGAGCCTTACAACGACTTGTAGTCTTTATTATATCATTCCATTGTATCTTATGACCTTGCCGTATTGGTTCACAGCTTTAGGCTAGATTCCATCCTATCTACCTACTGACTTAGCGCCTCGCGATATAAACAGAGAGAGAGATTCGACTGTGTGAACAGGGTCTACTTGCAGTGATCGACCAGGGAATCCTTATAGCTCTTTGCAAAGCTACAAGTGGTAGCGGAACGGTTTTTATCAACCAGCAGGCTAGGCCCGCTTACGCGGTTGATACCATATTGAGAGAAAGGCCCGCCTACGCGGTAGAGGCCTCACAGAAATGGACGAATATGATGATGCTGACGCAACGGCGTATTACGGCAATCAAGGTAACATGTTACATCAATTTCAGCAAGTTACAACCAAGATTCCTCCTCTATTTGATGGTCGTACCTCGTGGTTCGCATATGAGGAGGCAATTGACGATTGGTGCGATATTACAGAACTTGATCCCGAAAAGCGGGGACCAGCTCTTCGAAATAGACTGGAAGGAGAAGCGGCCGTATACCGACCACTACTAGACCGAGATCTGCTTCGCGACCCAAACAATGGTGTGCGTTATTTCAAGCAGTCTCTTCGCCCACACTTCGTGAAAGGCAGCCAGAGTGTTTTCCTCTGGCGATTCTTCCAATTGTTCAAGGCCCACCGAGGGCAGCAAGACCTTTTGAGGTGGATTGGTCGCCTCAGCGTCTTGAGAAAGAGATTATCAGAGGCATGGATGGACTTGTTGGAGCAAGCAGGTCCTGAACATCCAAGAGTTATCAACGATACCCTGATACCACTGGCTCGCGTCAATGCTATGAACATGATGTTCATGGGAGTGGTGGATCAGGGCAACTACTTGAACTTCTTGCAACAGGCAGAGATTGATGCTGGTGTGGCTGCGTACAACGTTCAGTTGCAGCAGGACCACCAGACCAACTTCCCTCTGTCCGACAACCTCTTTGCCCTCATCACCTGCGTTCTGGCAGATCTGCAGGAACAGCAAAGAGAGCGTCTTTCGTCCACCATGGCTCTGCGTGGCTTCCGCATCCATCAGTACACCTACAACCTGGTTCGGGAGATCTTCATCGAACTGTTTTGTGTTCCTAGGTCAACCCTGGAGAACCCTAACCTTCGGTCTGGAAACCCGGGCAACAGGAGTTTTTGTGTGCTCGATGATGGGGAGATGGACGGCCACCTGGGTTACTGGGTGGAGGACGACGATACTGGCGAAACTGGGTTTTTGCCAGAGGGTGAAGATGTGTTTTGGCTCCATGACGACACGAACTACACATGGGCCGCACATCACTTCCGTGGACGCAAACTTCGCCGAGGACCGTCGCGTCATGGAGGAAAAGGCAAAGGTGGCAAGGGCAGATCGCGCTTTAGGTCCAGACGCAAGGGCAAGGGAAAAGGGAACTTTTCTCACTTGACCGATGAAGAACATGCCAACTGGACTAAAGGCAAGGGGAAGAAAGGAAAAGGAAAGGGCAAGTTCAAGGGAAAAGGATTTGCTCAGGAGAAGGGAAAAGGAAAGCCCGCATCTGCGGTTGATGGAAAAGGAAAGGGGAAACCCGCAGAAGCTCATCATGTCGAGGCAGGATCTTCTTCATCATCTACTCCTGCCGCTGCTCCTCAGGACACCTCGTGGCAAACCGACACTTGGAGTGAGCAGGCATGGTGGGACGACACCGCCTGGTGGTCAGGCGATTATCCCGCATATGCGGTGACGGACTGGACTGCTGATGCATGGGCCTCACAGTCCTGGGAGTCTCAACCAGACTGGCAGCAACAAACACCTTCTCCAGATTATGCCGGTTTCTTTGTTGAAGAGTTTTCCTACAAAACTGACGAAACGAATCATGTCCTCTTCAACTATCAGGTCCTCAACACCTACGGCAATAAGACGGTTGACTGTGTCAGTGCCCCCATGATTGATGTGAGAGATAATCCCACGTTTGCAATCTTGGATTTGGGCTGTACCAGACCTATGGGCTCTCGAAAGGCAGTTGAGAAATTCATTCGCGCTGTTCAAGGGTCAGGGATAACCATTGAAATCCTTCCTTCAAACGCAGCTTTCAAGTTTGCCAACAGTGCTTCCTCAACATGCACCGAGAAGATGCGAGTCTGGTTCCCAGTCACGCCTGCAGTTTATACGGACTTTGATATTGTCGAGGAAGGGGATGTTCCTCTTCTCATGTCACTGGTTCAGATGAGAAACATGCGATTCCGTTTTGAGCTCACTCCGGAAGCAGCTTATCTTGAATCTGTTGCACTTTCCCCATCTCGCATTCGACTTCAGTGCAGTACCTCCAGGCATCTCGTGCTTGACCTCAGGATGATAAAGGGATTACCCAGAGGGCTGTCAAAGATCTGCAATAGCAATGATGCAAATCCGAACTTCGAAAGCTTCCAAAACTCACCTGCAGCTGATCAACCTCCTCCTGCTAAGGACATTCATCCCGCATATGTGGTTGAGGGGACCAAAAGTCCCGCACCTGCGGTGATTATTGAGGAAGTAGAGTCCGAAGAAGTTCTTGCAGCCGATGATGCTGTGGCACCGTGCAATAAGTGTCTTCATCCTTATTCTAAGAAGCCTCATGCCCGTCATTGTCCAAGAGCAAAGCCACTCAAGAATGTGCCTGCCGAGCCTAAGACTAAGGCAATGCCGCACTCTTCTCTAGGCAAGCCATCCGATAGACTTCCATCCATTCCTGAGGAAGCCGATGCTGATCCAGACGAAGAGAAGCCCGCACCGGCGGAAGAGGAAGGGTCAAGGCTTGGGCCGACAGCTCCTGAACCTCCAGTCAGGAATCTAGCCAAGGAGAGTTCTAAAAAGGGGCCAGCTCCCACTCCTCTTGAGAAGCTTCAGAAACGTCTTGATAAGGAAGTCGAGCTCTACAAATTGCATCTAAAGCACTATCACATGAATGCTACGCAGTTTCGTAAGAGAACATCTCAGCTTGCACTGCCAGAAAGCACATATGAGAAATATGTGAAGGTATGTCGTGAATGTGCTGTTTGTAACAAGCAGAAACCAGCACCTGCGAGATCCCGCATGAGCGGTGTGAGAGCTGAGAACTTCGGGGATATCATTTTCGCGGATCATGCTGAAGTTAAGCATAAAAGCAAAACCATTTTGGTGTTTCTTGTGCTTGACGGTGCTACTAATCTTTTGTGGTCCAGAGCGGTGTCAGATGCTAGTGCAGATGTCACGCTAGCAGCTTTCAGGGATTGGATGAATGAAAACAACTGCCAGCCAAAACGCATTGTTGCTGACATGCATTTCTTCACTCCAACCTTTGTGACATTCTACAAGACCTATAACATCATTCAGATGCCTACAGGTCCAATGACACCGTGGCCTAATCGAGCGGAGACTGCGGTAAGACTGTTCAAACGCCAAGCTGAACTTATGCTTTCCTATGTTGATCAAGAACCTGCCTTGAATTCAATGACTTTTGCGTCCATTGTCAGACAGGTCGCTTGGGCAAGGAACAACCAGCTTACCATCAGCGGTAAAACTCCTCTCGAATTGGCTTTTGGCAGAAGACCTCCTGATCTCTTAAATGCTGAAACACAGAATCCCGAGGAATTGACAGAAGATCCTCTTGTTGCTGACAAGTGCGAACGCATCGCAAGGAAGCTTGCCTTAAAGTCACATCTTGAGGCACGGCAGCTCGATGACATTCGCAAGGACATTGCACGCAACGTTAGGCCTTCTGAGGGACCGTTTAAGGCAGGAGAGCGAGTCTTCTTCTGGACAGGTGACCCTGCTAGGGCTAAGGATCCGGGAAGATGGACCCGTGGAAGGGTTCTTTCCCAAACAGGATCTATGGTGCTTATCGAGACTACCGACCGAGTTGTTCGCATAAACGAGACTAAGGTTCGCAAGGATCATGATGAGTGGCATGACATTGTCTTGCCGCCCGAAGATGATGATGAACCAGGCACCGTTCAGCCCGCATCGGCGGAAGATCCATCGAGCAAGGCAAAACCAGTAAAGGACTATTGGCAGAAAATAGGAGAACATGTTTGGAGAAGACATCATGTTGTTTCCCGAGTTGCTCTTTTTACTCCTACTGGTGCTTCCGATGGACCTGATCCTGAAACGTTGAGTGTAATCCGGAAAACTATCTATGTTTTTGACGATGTCGGACGACAAGAAAGTGTCACCGATGACTGGAGGAATCCAGATCGTGCTAACCTCTCACTGCGAAAGAAATGGACAGGCCACACTGACTTTGAGGAGATTCCAGGTGCCAAACCTCAAGGAGATTCCTCAAGCTCTAAGGCACATGTCACCTTTCATGACGTGTGGCTGCAGCAGGCTAAGGGGAAGATAGACTTTCTTGAAATCTTCTCAGGATCAGCCCGCTTAAGCGGTGGATGTGCTAAGGTCGGATTAGATGTAGGTCCACCTGTAGATCTCAATACCGACTATGATCTTCTCACTCAGTCAGGTCGTGATGCTGCTTGGGAAATCATTGTCAAACAGGCACCTACATACATCTTCTTAGCACCACCATGCACTCCATTTTCGCAGATGCAGAATATCAACGATCAAGAGGAAGTTAGAAGGAAACAGATTGAAGCCATCCCTCTACTGAACTTTTGTCTTGATGTTGCAAACCATCAACATTCACGAGGGTGCTATTTCTTCCTTGAGAATCCTTCTACTTCGAGCATCTGGACTACCAAGCAGTTCATCAAGATCATGAATCTGTCCGACACTTATTGGAAAAACACTGACTTTTGTAAGTTTGGCATGCAGGATCCCGTTAGCAAGTTGTACTATCGAAAACGGATTTCGTTGATGACTAACTTTCCTCAGCATGTCATTGCGCGTCTTTTCAGAACCTGTGACAAGGCCACATGTACCCATCAGCATGAACCGATTGAAGGAAATTGTCCAGGCTACGGAAGTCGTACTAAACTTAGTCAGATTTATCCATGGTCATTTTGCAGAATCCTGGCCGAGTGCCTTGTTTTTCACAAGGAAGGGAGATATGCGACATCACATTCTCAAGTTCATCTCATTGATGATATCACGTCACATCTTACTCCTTCCGAAATGCACTCAGCCCTGCTGACGTTGTTGACTAATCAGCAGAAGATTCCTGCACAATCGGCAAGGAAGAATGATTCAGAACAGCAATTAAAATCTCCTGAACAGTGTCGTGTTCCCATTCCAATCAAAGACAGCAGTGTGTGGCGACTCATGCAGATTGCAAATGCATTGCCAAAAGGAGGTGAAATACTTCTTCATGATGAGCAGACAACTCGAGCAAAACAACTTTGCCTTTTAGCTCGAAAGCTCAGGGGAAGGTTTCTGCCTCATCAACATTTTACGCATGCTGTTATTTTGAGGGGAACATATGGTGTTCAGATCCCACTCGTCTATACAGATCCAGAGGCAGTCGTCATCATGTGGAGAAAGCGAGATACTGAAAAACAGGTGTGGATTGGCTCAGTTGCTAACATCAGGACCGATTTTGATCCTGATCAGTACACGTTGATGGTGTTTTGGAATGAGGATAAGCCAGGAGAAAAACAAGATGATACTGTGCCTAACTTACCTTTTGGTTTTCCTCCTGCACCACCTCCTGAGCCTCCAGCACCTCCTGGACCTTTTGGTCCTCAGCCTTTCGACGCAGATGATCATGACATGCCTCCGCCTGATGATCCAAGGCATCCAAATAATGTACCAGTACCTGATGATGATGATGATGACATGTGGCAGGATCCTCCAAATCCTCCGCCACCTCCGATGCCACCTGCTCCTCCTGCACCGGATTTTGTCAATCCTGACTCTCCGATAGGAGCAGCAGATCATTTTCATATAGGCACTCCTACAGGATCTGTTAACGATGACACTATGATTCGTCCACCGCCTCATACTCGACCTTCAACACCCGAGAATTTTTCGTTAGAAAAGAAGGCCAAATACTTTGACAAGACTCATTCAACACCAAGGCCTAATTTTCAACAGGGTGGTTCTTCGTCGTCTAATGACCCTCCTCAGCAGCCAGTTGTGTTGCCAATTCATCAGGACGATGATGAGCCCGCACAGGCGGATGATGACGATCAGGAGATAGATTTCGATGACAATGCAACTATTCCTTATGATGATTCTGATACCTTGTTCATCGATGAAGCGCTTTGGTCAAACCTTTCAGGGGAAGCTAAGATATGCTCTAACACAGCTTCGTTCTCATTTCCAATGATGATAGATGAGATTGTTGACGTAGCTCACGTTTGGAACTGTGATCAGTATTGCTTCCACTCCTGGGAAATCCCTCTTCCAACCAAGAAAGGGAAAAGCCCGCCTAAGCGGAAGAAAGCCAAGGCCAGAGCTGAAGCATCAGCTGCACAGTTGCGGCAATATGTCAAGCAGTTCTATAAGGCTAAAATTGATGAAAGCGGTAGTTGGGTTGAAAACGATGTCTATGATCTTGTTGACATGAGAAAGCACAAACCCAAGAACTACGTGACCGGAAGGTGGGTCCTTACAATCAAAAGAGATAAGGACGGTAACTTTCTCAAATGCAAGGCACGTTGGGTTCTTCGTGGTTTTCAGGACAGACAGAAGGACTCATGTCAAACAGACTCGCCTACAGCTACTCGCCCCGGCTTTCGACTAGCATGTCAAATGACAGCCTCTAAAGCGTGGACTTTTGGCCACATCGATTTAAAAACCGCCTTCCTCCAAGGGGAAGAGTATACAGCGGTCCGCGATGTTGTGTGTCAACTTCCACCAGAGGCAGGCCATCCCCCGTACATCGGCGCCAGGCTCAAAAAGCCTGGATATGGCTTAAACGACGCACCACGTAAGTGGTGGAATCGACTTGATTCAGCTTTGCGCTCTTATGGTCTTCAACCAGCAAGAGCAGACCGTTGTCTCTACATCGCATACCGTGAAGGTGGAGAAACTCGGTTTTCAAAATCAAGGCCCGAACAGTCGGTGAAGTCTAAGCCCGAACAGTCGGTGAATGGAAAATCTGATATATCTGATAAGATTGAAGATTTCATGGAATACATGCTTGACCCAGTTACAGGAAGCCCTTCTTACAACCGTGAGGTCATAGGGATCATGCTGCTTCATGTTGATGATCTGTTTCTCACTGGTGAACAGAGCTTCTGGGATAAACTTGTTTCTAAGATAAGATCAGATTTCCAAGTTGGATCAGAGGACAAGGGAGACGTTGAGTTCACTGGTCAAAGGATCCGGTGGCACAACAACGCTCTTAAGGTTGATCAAGCCAAAGCTATTGAATCCCTCACTGAGGTAAAACTCGATGATAAGAATCTTCCTGACAACACTCCGTGTACACCTCAGTTACACACAGAGTTCAGGAGCGTCTTAGGAAGTCTGAACTGGCTACAGTCACGAACTCAGTATGCATCCGCATATAAGTTCAGTCGTTCAGCTTCAGCCTCAGCTGCACCAACCATTGGGGATTGCAGAGCTTTGAACAAGATTGTCAGAACAATTCGAGCTAATCCTCAAGTGCTCTATTTTTGGCCACTCAAGGGAAAAACACGACTCATTGGCTATCCTGATGCTTCTTATAGAAACAATGAAGACTCTTCCTCTCAACGAGGACAATGTGTTTTCTTGGCAGAAGCACGTAAAAACGCCAAGGTCAGTGGAGAATCCCGCATGAGCGGTGAGAGCAGCTCTAGAGGTAGCCTAGTAGATTACGAATCCACAAAGATCAGAAGAACTACACTAAGCACTACCGTTGCCGAACTATACTCATTCATGAAATGCTACGGTACGTGTTTGTTCCTAAAGGGGCTTTGGGCAGATGTCTCAGGAGAAGATGCTGAGGTACATATGAGAACTGATGCACACAACCTCATCACTACGGCATCGACCACTCATCTTCCAGAACAAAAGGAGACTATCCACATGATACAAATGCTCCGAAAGGAATCAAATAGTGGAAAGATTGCTGATCTTGCTCATGTTTCAACTCATGACTGCTTGTCTGATTGCCTCACCAAGCATTCAGCCAAACCTGATAACCTCGTCAAGGCCGTCGAGACAGGTATTCTTCCTAATGTTGATGTGCATCCACCTTTTAGAACCTTGCTTGAACACAAGGCTTACCTACAGGAGTGGATTGACACGAACATCTACACTAGTGAAGTTGTCTTCGCCATGCTTGATGAGCCAGTGCCTAATTTATGCCATGATCGCTAGGTTTCTTGTTTGCTTTGTCTGGAGAAATAAATGTCTGCACTCTGCAGACATTTCAAGCACTCAGGAACCTAGGGGACTTTCCGTTTTCCTTCTTCCTTAATCAGCCATGCCGGGTCTTTGGTATCAGGACGAGACTGGCGCTTGGATTCAGGAAGGAACGGGCGTTCGCACTCAGTATGTGGGGAAGAGCGCCGGAAAAGGAAAGGGTGATCTGTTTGGTACTTACACTGGATCCCGCATGAGCGGTGAAGAGACCCCAGGTAAGGGTACTGGAAAGGGTGATAGCAGTCAACCATCTTCTTCAGCAAGGAACAGAACTCCTACGCCTCCTGCACCTAGGAGAGCACCGCCACCACCTCCGTCAAGCAGGTCAGCAGCAGGATCATCTTCTTCTTCGGCACCTCCTCAGGCCAAGGCACCTCCTGCTGGCTTCAATCCCGGATCATCCTCAAGCAGTTCTGGAGCCCGCCCAGGCGGTAGAAGACCAGAACCCACGGATGCCCGCATGAGCGGTGATGGTGGAGCCCCAGAGTTAGCCCGCACCGGCGGTGATACAACTCTGTTGGAGTTTATGCGTGGTTCCTCAGATCATGTGTACTTGCCCAACCTTCTCGGCGCCTCACTTCGTGCTCCTGCTGTGCGACCATCTTACATGACAAACCATGAGTTCATCATGATTAAGTGTGTCACTGGCTCAGCAGAGCAAAACGTCATGAGAGACTTCGTCCACAGGATGAACATCGTGAAGCAACGCCTGGAACAGGACGAGAATTGGTACATGGCTGTTACCCGACCATTCTCGAGGGTTTGTCGGCACGATAGGAGCCTCACTTTCGACGGACAGGGGTACGTTGGAATTTACGAGATCCTCGACAAGGTGCCACAAATCCGCACCGTCTTCCTGGAGACTAATCTCTACGAGATCATCAGTTCGCTCCTATTCGTGGGGCGATTCCAGATGGCTTACAGAGAATACTCTGTGGGGACAGAGCGGCGTCGCGGACTGTTCATCCGGGCCTTCAATGGCCACAGTGTGGAGCTGGATCCCACGCAGTGCTACCTGCGGAGGATCACTCTCGACGATGTCCGAGGTCTGCACCCTGTGGTGCATACGACTCCTACTTCCAATATGGAGTCTATCACCAGATGGGGGCTCACACCCGGTGGCACGAACCAAGCCCGCGCAAGCGGTAGACAAGCGGTTCACTTCATGTGCTTCGGGGTTGCTGAGGTGTATGATTTCGAGCCAGGGATGCTCAATAGGCTTTCTCATGTTCGCGCCCATCATGGCCAACCATTCACAGCCTGCATCCTGGACTTGGCATCAGCACTGATTGATGGGTTCACAATGTACTTAAGCCCAAATGGGGTCTTGAATGTCTTCGAGCCCCTTCCTGCTAGGTACATTGAGTTTCAGCTACCCTTCAATCACCCTAGTGCGCCCAGAGATCCATTTTCTTGGATTGTCTGGCGCAATGGTGCAACCTTTTACAGGGATTTGAACTATCCTGACGTGCAACGGCTATATGCCCACGTCCCAACAAACCCTGTAACCAACGAGCAAGCGTACTATCGTCGGCGTTCCGATCAGGAACTCATCGACTACGACACCGACATGCTCGACATCGCACAGATGGCGGCCGAACAGGCAGACAACCAGCCCGCACCAGCGGTTGATCGACGGGCCTATGTTAGGTCCGATGTAAACTATCCTGAACCTGGCCTCGAGCCAGAACCCTCCGTTTGGGATTTGGCGCTGTATACTAGCAAGTTCGATCACTTTGGAGACGAAATCCCATGTTTTCGTCCGATCGAAACCTTGACTATTCAGCAGTTGCAACAGGTCCATGCACGTCATCCTGAAATCGTGGACGACGAGCTCTGGTCCAGGCAGCCCGTGTCTGGATTCTCTGCTTACGGTTCCTACCTGATTATCAGGATGGCAAAGACCACCGTTCTGAACGATCAGCACCTCAATCAGCATATGATTGAGAGGTGGGAGAAGTATTGCTTAGAGGTATGCTTCTCCAGTTGTGCACTCCCTGCGCCGCATGAGTGGTTTGAAAGGGAGCTGCGGAAGTTCTACCTCAAAACAGCAATCTTCCTCGTTCAGGAAGCGTTGCAACCACACGGGGCTGACGCAGAGCAGTTGCTGATGACAAAGAACCTGAGGATCGACATGGGATCCATCCAGGCTATTGTCAGCATGCAGTTTAATGATGCTCTGATAGCAAACCGCGAGAATCCTCCTCCGGTTCGGCCAAATCTACCAGCAATGGAACCCGGGGACTCCCCCTGGGC
>Ga0209550_10006583_pt1 | contig 10824 bp, 13 predicted proteins | sample LauGreSuBDMM15SN_2_FD_187567 | JGI IMG/M metagenome (GOLD analysis project Ga0209550, IMG submission 187567) | Freshwater lake microbial communities from Lake Michigan, USA - Su13.BD.MM15.SN (SPAdes) (version 5) | ecosystem: Environmental > Aquatic > Freshwater > Lake | place: Lake Michigan... | reverse complement strand
ATAAGGACTCCGGCAACACCGGAAGCCAGCAAAATGAGGGTTAATTGAAGGACTGACGGCATATACTCATCCCATGATAGCGAAGACGCAAGACCAAATACTAAAGCTAGCGCGCGATACCCTCACCATTGAGGCGGATGCGCTGATTACGATGCGCAATCGCCTTGAAGGCGCTGGCGCGAATGCCTTTACATTAGCCATTCATTTATTACGGCAATGCAGTGGCCGCATTGTGGTCTCAGGTATCGGTAAGTCAGGGCATATTGCACGCAAAATTGCAGCCACTTTTGCCTCCACTGGATCCCCCGCCTTTTTTGTTCACCCTGCCGAAGCAAGTCATGGTGACTTAGGCATGGTGACGCGCGACGATGTTTTTGTCGCCTTGTCCAATTCGGGTGAAACCGCTGAGTTGCTGACAATCGTCCCGATCATCAAGCGCACCGGCGCCAAGCTGATTGCGCTTACTGGCGAACCCGCGTCATCGCTAGCGAAATTGGCGGATGCTCATCTTGATACCGGCGTAGAAAAAGAAGCTTGCCCCCTAAACCTTGCCCCCACAAGCAGCACAACCGCCGCCCTTGCCATGGGGGATGCATTGGCAGTGGCCTTGCTCGATGCCCGCGGCTTTCAGGCAGAGGACTTTATTCGCTCGCACCCCGGAGGGCGTCTTGGACGCAAACAGCTGATGTATGTAAGCGATGTGATGCGCCCTCTAGCACAAACTCCAACCATCTCCATTGATGCAAACTTGCCAGCCGCGCTACTGGAAATGACAGCCAAGAAAATGGGGATGGTTGTCATGCTTGCTTCGAACTCCACCGTCGCCGGTATTTTTACCGACGGAGATCTTCGCCGCTTGCTTGAAAAATCAACCGACCTCACTGGGGTCAGCCTAAAAGATGCAATTACCAGCAAGCCCCGCACCATTCCAGCTGAACTGCTGGCAGAAGAAGCCATTGAGATGATGGAAAAATACCGCATCAACCATTTGGTTGTAGCGGATCCACGCGGCCAGTTATTGGGCGCCCTCAATCTGCACGACTTGTTCGCCGCCAAAGTCCTTTAAGTAACCTTCTGTATGCCAATTGCATTTAATCCACACCAAACAAACCCATCATTGCAATTTCCACAGGCATGGGAACGCGCAGCCCAAGTCAAGCTCCTGGTTTTGGATGTTGATGGCGTACTTACCAATGGCCAGGTATTTCTTGGACAAGATGGCAAGGAATTGATGAAGGCGTTTGATATTCAGGATGGGCTTGGCATTAAGTTATTACAGCAATGTGGCATTGAAACAGCCGTCATCACCGGCAGGAACTCGAAAATGGTGCTCTCCCGCTGCGATGAATTAGGTATTCAGCATGTATTTATGGGGGTGGATAACAAAGCCATCGCTCTTAGTGAATTGTTAAAACGCACAGCACATACTGCTGCAGATTGCGCCATCATGGGCGATGACTGGCCTGATTTGCCGATGATGAAACAGGCTGGCCTGCGCGTATGCCCAGCCCAAGGGCACGAGGCCGTGCGCGACTTTGCGCACTACGTTACTTCCAGAGCTGGCGGCGCCGGCGCCGTTCGCGAACTATGTGATCTCATTCTCAAAGCGCAAAACCGCTATGAAATACTTCTAACTCAGGCGCGCAACTAAATGCAAGTCAGCATGGCCCAAGTAAAGCTAGGCACAGTTCGCACCATCCTGCGTCTCACTCCCTTGCTTCTTATGGGTGGGTTGACCTTGCTTACTTTTTGGCTGGTTCAAAAAAATACACCCTTACCGGCGGATAAAATTGAGCGTCCACGCCTGCATGAGCCTGACTACACCCTCCAGAATGGGGCGCTCTCCTACCTGAACGAGCAAGGCCAAACGAAGTATCGAATTTTAGGTAAAGACTTTATTCATTACGATGACGATGCGTCAATTGATATCACCCAACCCAGAATGCGATCCTTCCGGCCGAATAAAGCACCCGTTACTGTGCGCGCCAAACGCGGACACATTGACGGCGATCTGAGCATTCTTGATTTATATGACAACGTTGAAGTTTACAGGCCACCACAAAGCGCAAGTGAAACTCAAAAAGCCAGTCCCTACATGTTGGCAAAGTCGAGTTACTTTCAGGTCTTGATTAACGACGACATCATCAAAACGAATAAGCCGGTAGAGCTCGAGCAAGGCCTCTCGGTTATGCAATCGAGCGCTGGCGGTGTATTTGACAATGTGCAGCAAAGCATACAATTGCTAGGCGCAGTCAAAGGACGGATCGAGCCTGCACAGCAAGGAATCCGATGAGACGGGTGGGGATGCGGCTAACTTCTTTCCTGATGCCTTTTATGCTGCTTGGGTTCAGTTTGTTAAGCGGTCTTGCGCTGGCAGAAAAAGCAGACCAAGATAAACCGCTAATCTTCAATGCAGATTCGGTTTCGATTAATGATGTAGAGCAAAAATACAGGCTCCAGGGCGATATTCTATTAATTAAGGGCAGTATTGTGGTGACCGGCGATAAGGGTGACATTCTGGTCGATCCGGAAGGTTATCAATTCATTCAGGTGAAGGGCGACGCTAAATCGCTTGCCACCTTTCGGCAGCGCCGCGAAGGGCCAGCGAATGAGTTTATGCAGGGCTTTGGTAATGACGTCAATTACAACGGCAAACAGGAAGTATTGATTTTGCTTGGCGATGCCAGCATGAAACGCTTACTGAATATGCAAATGCGAGACCATCTACGCGGCGGAAAAATAGAATACCGTGACGATACCCAAGAATATCGCGTGAGTCCGCCCGCTAAGCAACCCAAAAGTGCTCCGCCATCCTCTCGGGTTATTTTAGCTCCGCGTAGTAAAGTATTATTTCAATGAACACTGCATCTATAGCCACCCCCGTCACCCCAACACTGATCGCAAGCAACCTGCAAAAGCGCTATGGATCTCGTACGGTTGTTCGGGACGTTTCGATTGAAGTGAAATGCGGCGAGGTCGTGGGACTGCTTGGCCCCAATGGCGCCGGTAAGACAACGTCGTTTTATATGATTGTCGGCCTCGTTCCGCTGGATGGTGGCAACATTACTTTAGATGGAAAAGAGATTAGCCATTTGCCGATTCATGAACGTGCTCGCATGGGTTTATCGTATCTCCCTCAAGAAGCGTCGGTATTTCGAAAGCTCAATGTTGCTGAGAATATTCAAGCCGTTCTGGAGCTACAAGTTCAAGGCGGTAAATCGTTAACAAAAAAAGAGATTCAGGCTCGCTTGGATGAGCTCCTTGGGGAACTGCAGATTACCCATCTACGCAATAATCCAGCGCTATCGCTTTCGGGTGGAGAGCGGCGGCGCGTTGAAATTGCCAGGGCACTTGCCTCACAACCTAAATTTATATTACTTGATGAGCCATTTGCTGGTGTTGACCCCATAGCAGTTGGGGAAATTCAGCGCATCGTTCGTTTTCTTCGGGATCGCCAAATTGGGGTTTTGATTACCGACCACAATGTGCGCGAAACATTGGGTATATGCGACCACGCCTACATTATTAGTGAGGGTAGCGTCCTTGCTGCAGGTAAGTCAGATGAGATTATTAAGAATGATGCTGTCCGGCGCGTCTACCTTGGTGAAAATTTCCGTATGTAATTTGCTCTAAATGTGATTTACTACTAGTTCTTTTCTACTCTGGAGGCATTGCTTATGAACTTAAAAATCAACAGCCGTCATCTTGAAGTGACCCCCGCAATGCGTGCCCATGTGGAGCTGGGAATGAGTAAGGTTCGAAAGCACTTTGATCATGTGATTGACGCGACTATTTTTTTGATGATCGACAATGCCAAAGAAAAAGACTTAAGGCAAACCGCTGAGTTAACGATTCACCTCAAAGGCAAGGATTTGTACGCCGAAGCACATAACGCTGATCTCTACCACGCCATTGATGCTGCGGTTGGCAAGCTGGAGCGGCAAGTAGCAAAACATAAAGAAAAGGTGCAAGACCACCACCACGAAAAACACCCAGAATAAGCAGATTGACTGGGCTAGTCATATAATCAATTGTATATGAATGCCCTACTTGATCTTTTCACACCAGACTGCATTGCGCTTCATAGTCCTGCCAAAAGCAGGTCCGAAGCCTTTACATTGGCAGCATCTCTATTTAGTCAGCGTTTAAACCTCAGCTCCGATCTCATTATTTCGTTTTTAAATGTCCGTGAGGATTTGGGCTCTACTGCTCTGGGTGCTGGGGTTGCAATACCGCATGGCAGAGTAAAGGGCTTGAAAGATCCAGTGGCTGCATTAGTTCGGCTTAATACCCCGATTGATTTTGCTGCTCCCGATGGCTTGCCTGTATCGATCCTCATTTTTTTGCTGGTGCCTGAAAAGGCAACACAACAGCATCTAGAAATCCTTTCTTCGATTGCACAACTGCTCTCCGATCCCGATACGCGCAGCAAAATCAGTGCCGAAAACGATCCGGAAAAAGTATGTCAGCTACTGCAGGAATGGAGTGCCTGATTTATGTCACAACATCTGCTGCTTGAGGGTCTCACCGCACTTCAGATTTTTGATGACAATGTCTCCGAGCTAAAGCTCTCTTGGATTCGTGGACTAGAAGGCTCTGATCGTAAATTCCCCACCGAGGCAGTACGCGCAGCCGCGGCCTCCTCTGACCTAGTTGGCCACCTCAACTTAATCCACCCCAGCCGAATTCAAATATTTGGTGAGCAAGAGGTGGATTACCACGCTGACCTGACCGCCGAGCAGCGGCATGCTCAAATTGCCAATCTAATTTCTAAAACTCCGCCCTGCGTGATTGTGGCAGACGGCCGTACGGCAGATCCCGATTTAGAGTTATTTTGCCAGCGCTCCTCAACTCCGCTATTCACCACTCCCGTATCGGCAGCGGAGGTAATTGACCATTTACGTACTTACTTAACCAAAATAGGAGCCCCGCAAGTCACGATGCACGGGGTCTTTATGGATATTTTGGGACTAGGCGTACTGATTACCGGGGAATCTGGTCTGGGTAAAAGCGAATTGGGTTTAGAACTGATCTCTCGGGGTCATGGCCTTGTTGCCGATGATGCAGTTGATTTTGCTCGCCTGGGTCCAGACTACATTGAGGGACGTTGTCCTGTGATTCTCAGGAACTTACTCGAAGTACGCGGCCTAGGTTTACTCGATATCCGAACTATTTTTGGTGAAACAGCAGTCCGCCGTAAATTGAAGCTGCGCCTGATTGTGCAACTGGTCCGCCGCAACGATGGTGAATTTGAGCGCCTACCAATTGATGCCCAGTTTATTGATGTGCTCGGAACGCAAATTCGTACTGTAAAAATTCAAGTTGCGGCAGGACGAAATCTAGCCGTACTGGTAGAGGCCGCGGTCCGCAATACCATTTTGCAATTGCGTGGCATCGACACCCTAAAAGAGTTCATCGAGCGGCAACGCGAACAAATGATCACTGAATCAGAGCAACCAAAAAGCCAAGGGCGCTTAATTTAGTATGCAAATCCATCTGATAACCGGCATCTCTGGTTCAGGTAAATCGGTTGCCCTCAGGGCATTTGAAGACAGTGGTTACGATTGCGTCGATAACCTGCCCGTGCCGCTGGTAGAAAACCTCATCACTGCGATGGAAAATGAAGGGCGTGAGTTTGTTGCGGTTGCAATTGATGCGCGCCGCGGCCAATCGATTGGAGAACTGCCCGCCCTCCTTGAAAAAATTCGCAAAAAGCATGAAGTCCGCATTCTATTTCTGAATGCCGATACCAATACCTTGGTGCAACGCTTCTCCGAAACGCGTCGTCGCCATCCCCTATCTACTGCTATTAGTGCGCAGCAGAATCAATCCGCCACCATCATTGAGGCTATCGAGTGTGAACGCAGTTTGCTTGACCCACTGCGAGAGCAGGCCCACAGTATCGATACCAGCAATCTTCCATCGCATACCCTGCGTGCTTGGATTCACGAGCTTCTCAAAGATAAACCCCATGGACTCACATTAATTCTGGAGTCATTTGGTTTTAAGAAAGGGGTGCCCAGCGAGGCTGACTTGGTTTTTGATGTTCGCTGCCTCCCCAACCCCCATTACGACAAAGTGCTACGCCCATTAACTGGGCATGACGAGTCAGTGAAAGCCTTTTTACGCGAACTGCCAATAGTCAACAGCATGGAAGAAGACATTATTCACTTTATTGAGAAGTGGCTTCCCAGCTACATTGCTGACGGCAGAAGCTATTTGACCGTTGCAATAGGCTGTACCGGCGGTCAACACCGCTCGGTCTTTTTAGTCGATCAACTCATGGCCTACTTTTCTAAGCAATCGGGACTGCATTCACGGATTGATCTGATTCAGCGGCACCGCGAGCTCGACTCCAAGACTCCAGCAGCAACCTGATCGGCTGAGCCATTCCGTACTGCTCGAGCTTATCTAGCTCGGCCCATATAAACTGAGTTTCATCTGACCCAATGACGCCGTCCAACTCTTTTTTTGCTTTGCCATTGAGAACCATCTCATAGGCCTGAATCTGTAAAACGCGGTGGCTAAAAATATGCTTCACGCGCGTCCCCATCACCACCGATTGTCCAAATAAAACCCATCGCTTCTTAGAAAATCGATTTGGCAAAATCAATTCGAGCAACTGTTCACTATTCAATGGCTCTGCCTCGCCGGTAGCACTAGCCTCCCCATCTGTTTGCGCTTGCCACTCACCCTCTGGTAGCGACCAAAGACCGCCCCAGATTACTTTGGCAGGACGCTTTTGCAGTAGCACCGCAGTGCCGTGCGCCAGAATACCAACGGCACAGGCAAATTGCGGCGACTTCTTTTTGGGCAGCTTCTTTGGAATGGCGAGCACTTGATCATTCGCTCTTGCCTGACACGAGGCCTCAAATGGGCATTGTGTTTTTTGCGTGAGGCAAACCGGTTGTTTTGCGGTACACCAAGTGGCGCCAAAATCCATCAGTGCCTGGGTATATACCGGCATATCTTTTGGTGATGACGGGAGGAGTTCGGTAGCCAACTGCCATAGCGAATCGGTCACCTTTTTTTCTTGTAATGAACCATCAATACCAAATAGCCGAGCCAATACGCGCTTCACATTGGCATCCAAAATCGGCGCCCTAAGCTGAAATGCAAATGCGGAAATTGCGCCTGCAGTAGACCGGCCGATTCCACTAAGGTTCTCGAGTGCAATGGGGTCAGACGGTAATTGCCCTTGGTATTGGGTTACGACTTGTTTTGCGCAGGTATGTAAATTACGCGCCCGCGAGTAGTAACCAAGGCCACTCCATTCAGCCAATACCTCATCGATATCGGCCTTAGCCAAATGCGCTACCGATGGAAAGCGTTTCATCATTTTGGGGTAGCGGTCCAGCACGGTGGCCACCTGCGTTTGTTGCAGCATGATTTCTGAGACCCACACCGCATAAGGATCAGTGATGCCTTGCCATGGCATGCCATGGCGTCCATATTGCTTATGCCACTGAATTAGCTGCTTTGAAAATGATGCAATCAGAGCGGAATCGTGTGTAGGCTGCGGACTTAGCGCTTTTGGCATACGGGGCAAAAGTAGGTGGAGCGCTGACCTTGAACGATCTGCTGAATCGTTGTATTGCAGGCTCGGCAAGGCTCGCCCCGTCGGTCATAGACTTTACTTTGCATCGTGAAGTAGCCCTGCTTACCGTCGCTATCGACAAAATCACGTAAGGTACTACCACCTGCGGCAATCGCCTTCTGCAGCACCATTCGCACCGCACTGGCCAAACGCGCACATTGTGGTTTTGTCAGTTTGCCAGCCTGCTTTGCAGGATGAATTCCGGCCTCAAACAAACTTTCTGAACAGTAAATATTGCCAACCCCAACGACGGCCTGCCCTGCTAGCAAAAACTGTTTGACTGCAACGCTACGGCCACGTGAACAGCGGTAAAGCACAGCAGCGCCCCGCTCGTTCGCAAAATCAGCTGAAAAGGGTTCTGTGCCCAGCTTGCGCAGTAAAGGGTGATCTTCGACTGGACCGCTCTTATTTGGATGCCACAGTACTGCCCCAAATTTACGCGGATCATGCAAGCGTAAGCTGCGCTTACCGAATACCACCACAACCCGGTCATGGGGCTTTAATGGCTCCTTCACTGGCAACACCCGCAGGACTCCCGTCATGCCCAAGTGGATCAGCAAATGCCCTTGATCCAGTTGCAACAACAAATACTTTCCCCTTCGCTCAATGCCGTGCAGGGTTTGGCCTAGCAAGATTGCTCGTAGATTACGCAGCACAGGCCAGCGCAACCTGCCATCAATAATGAGGGCGTCGGTAATTCGCCCCCCTTCTAGGTGCGGTTGTATTCCAAGGCGAGTCACTTCAACTTCTGGGAGTTCTGGCATAGGTGAATTGTAGATTCGGAGATTAGAATGTGCTTATGAACCATTTCATGCATCTTCGCCTCGCCCTAGACCCGTTGCTGGCTCGTAGAATTGCCATGCTTTTACTGGCTAGTGCATGCCTCGGTTGGGGCTCATTGGCCCATAGCGCCAAAGGTGCCAGTGGTGAACAGGTTTTTGAGATCTTAGCCTCTGAAATAGCCCTCCAGCGAGGTGAACCAGCATTAGCCTACCAAACCTACCTTAGCCTCGCCCGGCAAACCGGAGATCCACAGCTGGCGCAGCGTGCCATGGAGATTGCCATTGCAGCCAATGCCCCTGAGCTTGCTCTCGATGCAGCGACTGAATGGGATAGGCTCGCTCCCGCAGGAGATACAAAGCCAAAAGAAGTGCTAGTCACCTTATTGATGCTGAACCAACGCTGGTCTGATTCCGTTAAACCCGCCATTGCGATTTTACAAAAACAAAATACCGAGAGCCAAGAGCGCACCTTAAAACAATGGCAGCCACTTTTGGGTCGCGCTGCGGATGAGGCTGCAGCAATGCGTACCTATTTCGACATTATTTCTGCACTCAGGCCGCTACCCACTGACTCTGCCATTCTGTATACCTATGCTATGGCAGCCGAGAAAGCCGGTCGCTTTGATCTGATGGAATCGACCCTGCGGCAAATTCTGAAAAAAACGCCGAATGATGCCAATGCGCTAAATGCCCTGGGCTACTCGCTGGCTGACCGAAAGCGGAATCTACCAGAAGCCTTTGCCCTCATTACGAAGGCACACAATCTAGCACCACAAGATGCCTTTATTTTAGATAGCCTTGGCTGGATTAATTTCCGCATGGGCAAACTGGAGCTGGCACGCGACCAGCTCATTCAGGCGGCGGAGATGAAGCCAGAAGCAGAAATATCAGCGCACTTAGGTGAGGTGTATTGGGCTATCGGCAATCTAAATTCCGCTGAAAGCGCATGGCGTGATGCTGAAAGAATGGACGCAAACAATGCAACCTTGCGTGAAACTTTAAAACGCTTTAAACCCGACTGGGTGATGCCCAATCAGTCCACGAAGATTATTTGGGATGGCCGGTTTTCCATCCGCATGAATGGCGGTGCTGACCGGCCTGCTGAGGGCGGCTCTGGTGGTTTCACCCTCAGCCAAGATGCGCTGAACGATACCTTGGAGATTCGAAATCCAGTCGGCGGCTCGATTGCAAAAATTACCATCACTCCAGGTGAAGCAGTATTAGAGCGCGGCGGAAAAATAAGTACAGCGATTGACGCGGATACCTTGATTCAGTCTGCATTAGGACTTCCTTTGCCTGCGCGCGGTTTATCCGACTGGTTGCGCGGCCAAGTTAGGCCTGGCAGCCCAGCCAGCTTAGAACGCAGCCCCAACGGCATTGTTTCTAAAATCAGTCAAGACGGATGGAACTTATCCTACGTTTGGGGCGAGTCCAGCAGTAAGCTCGAAAAACTGAATATGACCCGAAACACAAAAACAGGGCCAATTGATATCCGCCTTGTTTTTGATCAAATTGATGACTGATACGCTTACACTCTTAGCGCCCGCCAAACTGAATTTGTTTCTGCACATTGTTGGCCGCCGGAAAGATGGCTATCACCTACTGCAATCCGCTTTTCAGTTAATTGATTGGTGCGATACCGTCACCCTTACCCGTACCAACACGAATCGCATTTCCCGCATCAACCCCGTTCCCGGCATTGCTGAAGGTGATGACTTGGTGGTCCGTGCGGCAACCCTACTGCAACGCGAGTGCAATGTGCCTAGGGGCGTTGAAATCACCCTCAACAAAGTATTGCCAGTTGGGGCAGGTCTGGGCGGAGGATCGTCCGATGCCGCCTCTACCTTAATTGGCCTGAATAGCCTTTGGAACCTGAGCCTTTCGCGCCAAGAGCTTATGGCACTGGGCCTGCAATTGGGCGCCGATGTGCCTTTCTTCATCCATGGAAGCAATGCCTTTGTCGAGGGAATTGGCGAGGTAATTCAGGCGATTACCCTGCCCGAGCAAGCCTTTATCGTCATTTTCCCGAATCGCGGCATTGCTACCAAAGCGCTTTTTGCGCACCCTGAATTGACCCGTGATCATGCCCCGATTACAATAAATAGCTTTCATGCGTCTCCACTGCCTCATCGGGCGTATACCAATGACTGTCAGGCGGTAGCGATGCAAATTTGTCCTGAAGTAAAGGATGCAATAGATTGGATCACCAAGGCCCTGCCAAGCGCTAAGCCCCAAATGTCGGGTTCTGGTAGTAGCGTCTTTGCTGCGCTTCCGAGCCAGCTTGACGGTGCAAGTGCCGCCGCTCTATTGCAAAATCTACCTCGGGAGTGGATAGGCCGGATTGTCCGGGGGATAAATAAAAATCCCGCTTACAATTCGATATCTTCAGATTGATACTGTAGGGGAATCGCCAAGCTGGTTAAGGCACTGGATTTTGATTCCAGC
>Ga0209550_10006582_pt1 | contig 10824 bp, 3 predicted proteins | sample LauGreSuBDMM15SN_2_FD_187567 | JGI IMG/M metagenome (GOLD analysis project Ga0209550, IMG submission 187567) | Freshwater lake microbial communities from Lake Michigan, USA - Su13.BD.MM15.SN (SPAdes) (version 5) | ecosystem: Environmental > Aquatic > Freshwater > Lake | place: Lake Michigan, USA... | reverse complement strand
GGCGCTCTCGCCTGGCAACGTCTAGCCGTCAAAAACGCACATCCGCGCGATGCGCGTATTAGTTTTGAGGAAGAGACACATACTTACACTATCGACGGAAGCCGTGAAGGATGGACTTCTTGCACGGGATTCATTCATACATATTTTGCTCCCTTTGAACCTGATGTCGTCATTGAAAAGATGATGAAGAGTTCGCGCTGGAAGCCTGGAGGCGAATCCTACGAAAAATACAATGGTATGACTCCTGAGGAGATCAAGAAAAAGTGGAACGACGACGGGGGAGAATCCTCGGGACTTGGAACTCGCATGCATCTGGATATTGAACATTACAATAACGCCGAACCGGTTGGCAATCTTGCCGGTGATGAATACGAACCCAATCTTGGCACCGAATGGAGTTACTTTCTATCCTATGAACGCAAACACCGTCTCAAACATGGATTTGTACCGTTTCGCACAGAGTGGCTTGTATTCAAGGAGGATATTAAACTCGCCGGTTCCATTGACATGGTGTATATGAAGCCGGATGGTACGCTTGCGATCTATGATTGGAAGCGTGCCAAAGATATCAAATTCGACAATCAGTACCAAAAGGGTCTTAAACCTTTAGAGCATCTACCAGATACCAATTACTGGCATTATTCCCTACAGTTGAATATCTATCGCCGTATTCTGGAAGAACTGTATGGTGTTCGCGTTTCGGAACTAGCTCTTGTAGTACTACATCCGATCAATTCATCCTATCGTGTTGTGACGATCAATCGCATGGACGATGAAGTCACGGCAATGTTTGAGGATAGGGCGCGTCGTCTCGCGGATGGAACGTGGCCTGCTAAGAAACATTGAATGATCTAAGTCTTTCTTTTTATACAAGAATAGAATGGAAAACCAATGTGCGCATTGCAAAGGTGTAGGATGCATTAGAACCTCCCGAATGATGTGTTGCGCAATCTGCTTGAATGACGCAGAAAGGAAAAAACAATGCGATAGTTGCTATCGCATTGGTCAAATATTACAAACCATATGGGCTCAATGTATGGTATGTTGTGGTTCTGGTTCTGGAACTCAGACCACTGGGAAAGACGCGGCTGAAAGAATACCGCACTGACCTGCGCCGCCATTATACGATGGACCGCGGCCCAGACGAATGTAACCCGCCTCACCCCAATCCGCACCCCAGGAATTTTTCACCTTGTAAAAATCCTGGCCGGCATCCGTACCATAACCAACCGCAAGCACACCGTGATCCAGATTCGAACCACATGCCGCCGTCATGACACCGCCCGCGTACAATTGGAACGAATTTTGATCTGCCTCAACCGCTACTGATACAGGCTGTTGTGCAATCGCATTCATAAGCGCGTTATCCGAGTTCGCAGGAACATCCGTATAAGATCGGAGATTTGCTACAACCTGTTTCGCCTTTGATGCATCGCATACGCTGTCCATCGCGGTATAAGGATAGTTCGCCTCGGTCGTTAGACCACCGTTATCACGAACATACTGAAATCCGTAATCCATAAGACCACCATTACATCCTTGGTTGCCCTCGCTGGCCGAGCATGCGACCAACTGTTGCTCGGAAAGTGAAAACAGTGTTCCGTTCTTAAGGAAAAAAGCTCCCTCCAAAGATCCCGTCGTAGAAAAAGCCCAACAACTTCCGCACTGTCCCTGATTCTTTACAGGCGTGACCGCACCCTTCGTCGTCCAATCTACCGATGATGGAAGTGTAGCATTATTGATCCAACGGAAAGAGTTGTAAAACTTCACATTGTTGCGCATCTGCTGCTCCGCCTCGTTGAAGCCGCCGCTGACATAATTCATCTGAAACTCATATGGGGTCAGATCGGCAAACTTATTCAGATCCATGCGCCACGAATGACCTTCCTTATTATGCTGTACAACGCGCTGAACGTTCGCCTCCCATACCTGCTGACGGAAACGAACCTCTTCCATCGTATCGTAGTGCTTCCCGTTCTGCTGAACCCACGTCCAAAAACCAGAGGAATTACCCGAAAGCGCCATTGCGGAAAGAAGACTCACAAACGAAAGCATCTGATATGAATAGTTTTATATTTGAAATCTTTAGACGGTCGTTACTGTTGCTGCTGCGACTGTTGCTGCTGCAGCATCCGCTCCAAGATTAACCTTGATTACGGGTGTCTTGCGTCCGAAACGTTTGCTAATCGCTTCATACGACGTGTTACAATACTGAATGAGTTCAACAACCTGTCGGCGAATATCTGATTTATTGGGATTCGGTTCAAGAATTAGCCGAATCAGATCACGGCACGCACCGACAAAGAGTTCGCGCACCTGCTGCTTCGCGCTGCTGAAATTCATATCTTTCTCCAGACGCTGGAGTGCTACTTTCCATTCATCCTCCTTCATTTCACCTACCATAAACTGTACGCGGAGCGCACGGAATTGCTCCTCAGGATTCGGCTCATGGCGCTCATTATCCTGAACTTCCCGCATGATACGCCATGCCTCCAACAGATAGTTGTCATCTGTATCCACCGGCGGTCGTGCGCCTCGCGGCCTGTATCGATAGCCGTAATAATAATTTGTATTTGCTGCGCCCAGTGATTGCGTTATACGCCTATCCAAATCCTGATCGCAAGTGAGTGGCGGTGGTGTAGCCGCAGGATCGCGTCCCTGACGACGAAGCCAGTCAAAGTAGTGCGGATTATGGACAGGTCCTTCCGCGATTTTTCCAGTACGCCAGTTGAAGCCTGTATTGCACACAGTGCAAAACATCTGATCACATCCTTCAATCTTACAAATCTGCACACCGCATTTCGGACAACTCTTCGCCTCTCGCGCAATAAGACGCGCCGATGCAACTTTTTCAGCATCGCAGGTATGCTCGCAATCACGTACCGGTCCCTTGAGTTCGTGACAGTCAGGACAACTCCACAAATCGCAAAGTCCGCATTTCCATGCGGAACTTAGAAATCCTTTGCAATCCGTGGCAGGACAAGGTTTGATGAAGACGGCGTGTGTCTTGGCTGGTTCTGGAGTTGCAGCTGCAGCAGCACCAGATCTTGTTCCTTCCGTGCTAACGATCGGTACGCGGCCGTGGGATTCGTATGCGAGTTTCGCCCTACGCTGCCTAGATTCGACTTCCCACATACGACGTTGAATACGATTCTCCTCTTTCTTCAATACTTCCAACTCCGCGGTCGTTTCATTTTGAATCTGTAACGCTACCTTGTAATTTGCCGCATCCTGCTGCGTGCTAGGCAAACGCGCCTTCTCACGATCCGCCAGTATCTTTTCACGATGCTCCTTATAGGTTGTAAGACGGAAAGAACGCGTAAATTCTGCATCCAGAAACTCACGACCCCATCCCTGGCGACAATCTGTATTTACACACCGCGGAATATCGCTGATTTCATTCAACAGATAGGTCTGGAGACAGGTGCGACAGATTTTCGTATGGCAATATGAACACTCAGTGGGTGCTCGTATTGTCTTATTGAAGGGATCGAGACAAACAACGCAAGAATCGGCCATTTTTACTGTGATGACATGATACAGGAAGACGATAGTCAATTTTTTCGAATCTATGCTCCGCCATGGGCATCAATCCATTCACGCAAACGTGGTGGTAATTGGTCTGCCGTTGATAAATACGTTCCGTCATCTATACGTTGTAATGGAATGCCTTCAGAATCTAGAATAATAAACCGTGTATATGCAGCTCCTAAATATCCAACAATTCGTTCTACTGCTCCCTGACTATTCGTAACAATAATATCGAAACTATTTCTCTGGGCGAACATAGTCCAATTCTCACGTGTTCCTACAAACGTTGGAGGCACTGGTTCGCCCGTAATGGCGACTAATGCGGCTACAAGACGAGACCGCGCGTCCCGCGCTATATCGGCTCCAAAAACGGGCTTTCTCAGAACTGCAGTCCAATCTGCCGGAACTTCTGTGTTGGCTTCAATTTCAACTCCAACTTCTTCTGGATACGTAAATCCGCGTGAGAATTCACTTGGCTTCCGCTCTGTGTAGCCGAGTTTTTCGTACAGCGTATCTGTTCCGCGGCCCGTTGCGCTGAACAATACAGACGAACCCAGATGAATAAGTGCATCTTGCGAAATCGGATTCAAATGCGGTACGTGTTGTTCCAAGACTTCCATCGCCTGACCAAACGACCGCAATAGTTCGTCGGCAAGACGCGCCGTCAGCAGCCGTAGAGGATTCATATAGCGTGGTGTCGTTGTCGTATGTATCAGACAACGACCAGATGACCATGTACAACCTCCAATACATGCCGATTCTTGCTTGATTTGCCGACAATCGCGACGCAGAACCGAAGGTCGTGTCGTTCCTTCCAAGGTCATCCACGGCTCGGCTGAATTATTGACGATTGGTGTGAGCAGGATATCTAAGCGCTTCTGTAATTCAAACAGCGGCAATCGTTTTCTCGCTTGACGTAGCAATTCAATCTGCCGACGTACTTTTGCACCCATTTCCGAAGTATGTAACCAATTCGAGAACGAAATGCGCAGATGTTGGTAGGCTTCTTCTAGAGTTTCCTCTTGGGTCTGCGCTAGATCGTCTGCTGCGATAGTCGGACCGAGCAACGTGATATCTGTATGCCACGGCATATCGGTTTTGAATGCCGTCGTGATTCGCTTCATTTCTTTCATCTCGACGAACCGCCGGTGAGGAATCGTATTCGTAAGTGGGAAGGGTTCAATCGGAATCGTTGCACCGCACGCGAGTTCTAGTGCCAAATATTCAGTAGTACTGGCTACAAGACGTACTGGCATAAGTGCGGGGAAATTGTCCGGATGCACAAGACGTTTATCCGAGAGTTTATTTTGTTTCCCCGTCAGAACTTCTAGAACAGTTTGTAATGGAGGTAAGGGAATTGCATGTTCGCCGCGAATAACCTGCTTATTCGAAAGAATCGTGCCGTCATCAAGAACGGGTATGTATATGGGATTCGGATGTTCCGCTCCGTTTTCTTTGATAATTAAACCGACGCAACGATTGCTGCGATCGTGTAGTCGCGCATTGATTGTGAATCCTAGTTTGAGCGCTACCGTCACAAAACTGCCGAGTAATGGTACGCGGTCAGCGTCTCTTTCGGGCATCCACGGATGCACTGTTGTAGCTGAACGCGCACATCCTTCTGCACTATAATATTGCTGAATAAAGGCTTGAAGAGGCTCGCGTACGTGCGCGGGAAGCGCTCCAAATACCGGTGTTGTTTCCTGTAGAACGCCAAACACTTGACGCGTTTCCTTCGTATCAGCGTGATAAAACACCAACGGATCATACTGGCCACTGACTTCATCTTCAACAATGAATAAAATGGGCGGTTTTACCATTTGAGATCGCAGTGAGATACCAAACTCTGGACAACGAATGACGGCCTGTTTTTTCTTAGAAAACTGTATTTTAACTACTACAAATCCAGTATCGGTCAAAAGTCCTGGAGTCGCGAAAAGTCCTTCCCATAACCGTAACTCTTTTGACTCCTTCACATCCCGTACGTAATTTTTAAAGTTTTTCCAGGCCAAAAATACATTGACTGCATAGGCACGTTGATCCGCGCTAGTAACGCCCGATTTTCCCCACCACGTTTGAAATTCCATTTCTTCTTCCGCTTGTAGTGCCACACCAGGAATACTGAATTCGTGAAGTAATGTACCGTAGTTGGCTTGTTCAAATGCTCTGCTGACCAAGGGACCCTTCTTTTCCAACATCTCGTCTAATACTTCTGCGTTTGTCGGAATACTCAAATCGTCCTCCTGCGTCAAATAATGCTTTGTAGCATACTTGGCGTACGCAAGAAGAGATATTAAATTCGAACCTGGCTCTTTGGTTGAATTTCCTATACTATATCTGACAAAGGCGCTCGCGGGCGTCGCAAGATATGAATTAATACCGCCGCCCATTGCTCCCTTTGTTTTCGTTAAAAACTTTTCAGGATCCTGACCCAATAGCGCATTCACTGCAGGCGGAGGCGTGCCTACGGTTCCTTTTTCCAATCCAATCCAATCGACGCGGTCACGACCTTTAATATTTTGATTCGGAATGAACCAGCGATTTTGGGCTAGACGCTTCTTCATGCTTGCAGCAAAGGGGCGTTCGCGATTTTCGCTTTCCTCAGGTGCGATTGATGCGACTGGTTCTGCTGCAGCTGCAGCTGCAGGAACAATTTCTGCAGCCGCGGCTTCTGCTACAACTTCTCGCTGTAAATCTGGTAACGGAACCTTAGGAGGCGGAATCGGCATTGCGCCTGGTGGAACCTCCAAATTATTAGGGCTTGTAAAACAGCATGGCAGTGCATAATTGGAAGGATGATTCAGAGTTTTTTGAAATCCAACATACTGGGCAATATTACCTGATTTATCGGTGGGCTTTCTACGCAATACCGTTTCGCCGATTTTTGGAAGAGTTGGATCCACCAAAATAAGTCCGCCACAGAACGGACAACTGTTCGGCGCTTTCGCTGCACCGTCGCGCATAACTGCGCCGGCAAACTCGCTCGGAATAATTGGTAGGTCATCGCGGATACACCATAATTCCGCGCAAATGTAGTAATTTGGATCATCCTCGCGGGTTCCTGTACGTACAACACTCCATAACGGTTTCGCTTTCTGAGTGCGGATTAAATCCGCAATTTCCATCTTTATTTCAGCGGCGATACCGCGTTCAGATTCAGTAAGACTTGTTAAAGTCACTCCCTTACTACTTGAACTTGTAAGCGGTATTCCAAGTGATAAGGCGCGTTTCTCATATTCAATAACTTCCGCAACATTCTTTTTGTACAAGGCACCTTCTTTCTTGCGCTCGCCAGGTGTCTTGCTGGCTAGACGAAGTGCCAATGTATCATTTGCACTCAGCGGAGCTTCCAACCAGAAGACCGCGTTTCCATATAATGTACGCGCTCTCTGATACGACCTGTAATCCATAACATTTGGCTGTTTTCCCGCGGATTTCTGGCATGCTACGCTATAGATTGTCACGCGTGGATTTTCCTTGATTTCTTTATATTCGAACAATTCACTATCGGCACGGCCCAGACGTTTCAGATACCATTCTTTTTCAACTGCAGCAACCATTTCATCTTCAGCAAGCGGTTTCGGTAATTGTATTGTCTCTGGAACCGGTGCATGCGCGGGTGCGAGTGCTTGACCCTCTGCGATAACTTCCTCCTCGGCCGCCGGCTCCATACCGAAATCCATGAGTCCTGCCCATGCTGCATCCATCGGTACTTCAGCCTCTTCCACTGCCGCCTCCGCTTCAACGTGTTCAATGACCGCTGCTTGTTCTACAGCAACTACTGAATCTGCGACCTTTAACTCGCTAGCACTCATGGAAGTATATAAGGCAAGCAGAGATGCAATCCGATTCAAATCGGTTTGGGATTCGATAGCGCTTACCAAAAATAAATATTTCGGATGACTCACATAAATTCCTACTGCCGCACCAAGATTACGACTGACCACTGCGGATTCTGCATCTTCCAACACGTATTCTGCATGACTCGATATCCATGTCTTAACGTATTCCGCAGCATCAGAGGGTGGTATGCCAAATTCCATAGCGATCGCTGTTATATACTTATCAACCGGAACGCTTTCTACCGATTGATTTGCATCTCTCAAAAATAGTGTGGTAATATAACTGTAAATTGGATCTTTATCTTTTACAAAATTACTCACGGCTTTGAATCGTAAGTTCATATCTGAGGAATCTCCCGCGATACCTTTCTCCTCCATAAACACGGGTAAGAAGGCATCGAGACGTTTGCGTAATTCGGCTTTTGTGGGTTTTCCTCCTGCGATTTCGGATTTGAATTCATACACCGCAGTAAGTTCTGCAAGTGTCATATCTGTTGCATCGGCCCACGGCGTAGCTGCTAGAAATTCCGGTAGAATACGTACCGCCTCATTTACGACAACGGTCGATAAAGGTGCGTCTTTACGGGGCGCGCCAATATACAAATCTGCGGATCCATCTTCATAAATACGAAGCGTCCAGGCTGTACCCAAAGGAGCGCGTGCCGACTGAATAGGCGACTTGATTAATAAAATAGAACCCATTGTAGTGGCCGGTTGTTCAGCCATCAGCGAATCCAATAACTTCTTATCAGATATAAGCGGTACGCCACTTGCCGTAGTCGCAAGTTTAATGAGTGGTTTGACGCGATCGTTCGCTGAAAAGAAACGCAGAAATGGAAGAGTTGCTGACGGCTCGGTTTCGTAAAATCGCAACTCGAGTTGTCCCGTGGTGAATGAGGGTTTCTTCGGAAGTGTATAACGAAGATACCGAAGTTCGCGGAGTGTCACTGGCGCGGTGTTTCCCAAATTGGCCTCTAATTTTGTAAGACGAGAATCCATATATGTACAATATTGTTCTGCAACTTCAAAATATTCTTGCTCTTTTTTGTTTAAAGGACCGGTGCGCAGTGCATGTGCGATTTCATCTCTGGATTTTAACATGGGAAAATACAATTGAAAGAATCCTTCATAGGCGTCGTCGCGAATTGCAGTACCTTCTTCATATCCCGCAGCTAACGCGATACTTTTAAGAGTCCATACATGAATTGTATTATTATCCATTGCGGTTTCTATTGTGATTCCGGTAAGAATCGTCGGAAAAATAGGCTTACGATCTCCGCCCTCATAAATTCGCGCATCAGGCTTTCCAAGAATTTCGGGTTTCAATGGATCTTGCAATCGTTTTCCGAATGGCCAGGTAAATTCAAGAGGCTTATATTGATCATCGGCCGCTTGTGCAAGAAACAGATTCATCCATTCGCGCGTTCCATGGTGGCGTGCTACACGCTGTTTTAAGTTGTACAAAGTCGTAAATGGAAAGACATTCGGAATTGTAAATTCCGACGTAGTCGTTGCGGAAGTATGTACAATGACTCGGATTGGCTGAGGATTCAGCGTATCAATCCGGGGCGGGCTTACTATAGAGGCCATCTACTGCTATTTTGGCTGAGGTATTTAATACCACAAGAAACGAATTCTGCTAGAATTGTAGAATGAATGTTCTTTGTACATATCAAGGATCGTTCAGTCCTCCGACTTTAGGACACGAAGACGCTGCACGTATTATAGCACGAAAACTAATTGAATTGTACGCCGCCGCGCCAGTAATTCGATTGCTATTCATGCCTACCAGCAACGTTGGTAGCAAAGAGTCAATTAGTTATAAAAAAGCTGCAGAAGGCCATGGAACGGAACCGAGTGATTATGTAAGCGAGAAAGAACGATTTGATATGTTGAATATTTTATGCGGTAGGCTAAACGGCGAATTTGGAGGACGTATCCAATTTGAAGTATCAATACTTGAATTTAAACAGCCTGAAAAAGGTACTTCTACTATACATACTTTGCGTGCTTTGCACTCTGATGAATACAAACTAGTTCTTGCGATGGGTGAAGACAATGGAAGACAACTCCCATGGTGGTCGAATATCGAAGAATATCCGAAACTTATTGATGCAATGCTATATGTTGATAGAGAACCATCCATCGACGCAAAACATACAAGTGATATGCGATATCAGGAAACCTACAATCCCCGCAAGTCCTGTATGCGCTTTGATTCGGGATGGCCAATCACACTCAGCGGTGTGAAAAATTCCTACGAATTCCCTGAGATCATGACTTCGCTGGATTCACATATATCCGATGCATTAAAAGCTCTTGCGCGGAAAACATATTTACTCTCGGCGCCGTTAGCAGTAAGTTCTACAGCGCTGCGTAAGGCATTACGATCTGGAAATATGGCGGCGGCGGAAGCAATTGCCGGCAAAGATATATTAGAATACATTGTTCCGCGTAATATATGCACTCGAACAAAAGATGACGTTCGTAAAGATTTGATGAAACTTGGCGGCGGCTTCCACAGCACTCGGAAACATAATTCTTCAAGTACAGTAGATATGAATAAACAACCGCTTATAGATCTTCCTGCATTATCAACACGAATACATGAGATTGCGAAAACCTATTCATCTAAAACACCCGTTGCACCGCTTCCCGAATCGTCTGAATTGTTCGATTCGTTACAAGGTGTTATTCGCAAAATTGTCTATGAATCTACAATCAAAGATTCAAACTATTGGAAAAAAGACGGAGTCCGTGTGGAATCTGCGGCAAAATTCGCGCAGTGTCTTGATACCGTAAAAGAACGTATGAAGGCTGTAGGAAGCGGAGCATTTGGCACCATGTACGATGTTCCTGTCGCAGCATGTATGAAAAATATACCGCATGGTGTTAAACATGTAGGTGTTAAGATTGAAAAAATATCCGGTATCTTTGAATTTCACCAAACACCGCAACGAGTCAAAGAAGTTGCGAAGATTGCAAAGAAAGCCGCGAAACTTAAAATAGGCCCTGAATTTTACGATATGTTTGTCACCGAAAATGAACACCAACAAGTAGTCATTGTAAAAATTTTTGAACTTATCAACGGCAAAACGTGGGAAAATACGGAATGGTCAAGTCCTGAAAAGAAACATAAAGCTGCTGAACGCTTACAGGAAGCAATCCATACAATGAACAAGGCCGGAATTTTACACCACGATTTACATCCTGGAAATGTAATGATTCATAAATCCGGAAAAGTATATATTATTGATTATGATCGCGCCACTATTGCAGATAATGCAGAAGAAGATTCGTTGCCGTATTTCAACGATTCTATACCTTACTTTTGGAGTATGAAGGGTGCTTTGTCCGACAATGGAATTTTATATATTTATACAAAACTTGTAGAAGAAGGAACTATAGTTCTTAACGATACAAAACCTGTACCGATTCATAATAATAAGAC
>Ga0209550_10006581_pt1 | contig 10824 bp, 5 predicted proteins | sample LauGreSuBDMM15SN_2_FD_187567 | JGI IMG/M metagenome (GOLD analysis project Ga0209550, IMG submission 187567) | Freshwater lake microbial communities from Lake Michigan, USA - Su13.BD.MM15.SN (SPAdes) (version 5) | ecosystem: Environmental > Aquatic > Freshwater > Lake | place: Lake Michigan, USA... | reverse complement strand
GTAATATTAAATGTGCCGGAATGGAAAGATTATTATCGAAGAGAGCAGTTATTGGGTAAGGGAGATCAGAACAGATCATTTTTAAGCCTTCCGTTTCATCTGAATGATACCATCAAAAAAGGATTGAAATGGGAATTAATGCCCATTGTTTTTCAGCAACAATATACTACCGTTCATCCTGATAGTAAAAATGATGGATTAATGATACCAGCTACTGGCTATCAGGTTTATGCAAGTGCTGGTGTAGCGGTAAGACATCGGTATTTTTCAATTCAGATGATGCCGGAAATTGTTTCAGCTGAAAATATAAAACACCAAGGTTATGAGGGTGCACCAAAATTCAGACCATCCTATTTTTTATTTCATGGGTTGACCATGGCTAATATTGATGATCCCGAGTATTTTGGTTTGGAGCCTTATCGCAGAGTGAATTGGGGCCAAAGTCACATTTTAGTTAAGTTGGGGCCGATAGCAGCAGGTATTTCGTCTGAAAACAGATGGTGGGGTCCTGGTCGTTATAACAGTTTATTGTTATCCAATACAGCCCCCGGTTTTTTGCATGCAACCATTCATTCCAAAGAGCCTATTATAACACCCATAGGTTCTTTCGAATTTCAAATCTTAAGTGGGTATTTAAAGGAATCTGGATTTGAACCTTTCAAAGGCTTAAGCAGTGACGATACTGGAAACCCCTATTACAGACCAAGAAGTCAGGAAAATACTTATTTGAACGGAGCTACGATTTCATACCAACCGAAATGGATGCCTGGTTTTTTCGTTGGTGCGGCCAGAACTGCGCAGCAATACAGGAGTAACATAAAAAAAGAAACGGGTGGATTATTATTACCCGTTTTTGCAAAATGGCGAAATAATCAAAAAACCCTGATTTTTAATCCAAGGTTGTTGAAGACTAATTTATTTTCAACCCTTTACGCAAGGTATGTTCTGGAAGAAGAAAATGCAGAGTTCTATGTGGAATATGCCAGAGACAGAGCTACATGGAGTTCCTGGGCTTATCTAATGTCACCTGAATTTACGAGAGCATATATTTTAGGTTTTCAGAAATTCATACCCTTTGGAAAATCTCAAAAAAATGCTTTTCAGTTGGGCGTGGAAATAACGCAAATCGAAAAGTCAAAAGACACCCGATTGTTACAAGGTGGAATTCAATCGGGGTACGATTGGTATCAGGATTTAGACGTTAGGCAAGGATATACTCATTCTGGGCAATTCCTGGGTGCAGGTATTGGAAACGGAAGTAATTTATATTCTTTAGATTTTGCATGGGTTAAAGGGCTTCAAAAAATTGGCTTCCGAGCAGAGCGATATGCCCATAATATGGACTTTTTCTATTGGGTCATCAAAGACTTTCGTTCTGCCTGGGTAGATATGAGGGGTACCTTGTACGGCAGTATTCCGGTAAAAAAGGCATTATTCCATTTTGAAATCACCGGGATTGATAATTATAATTATCAGTACTATTTCAAAACGAAAGACCCAAATAATTTCTTTGCTGATGGTGATAATACTTTTAATCTAAGCGCCCGATTAGGTGTGTCTATTCTTTTTAACTAACATAATCGGCAGCGTGGCTTTTAAGGTATTAAAAAAAGATATTATCTGGGGATTTATCGTTCAGCTATTTTCCATATTTTCAGGGATCATCATTATTCCGCTGATGCTCCGGCTCCTTACAGCTGAAGAGATTGGGTTGCATTATCTTATGCTGACAGCCGGAACCTTAGTTTCTTTGTTCGATTTTGGTTTCGCCCCACAATTTGGAAGAAATGTATCTTACGTTTTTAGTGGTGCACAAGAAATAAAAAAGGAGGGGGTTCAAATTATTAAAACACAATCGGTTATTAATTACAGATTGCTGTCCAATATGATACAAACTGCTCGTCTATTCTATAGGTTTTTAGCCTTAATTGTCTTATTAGTTATGTTGGTTTTTGGTACCCTCTACATGTATCAGGTAACCGATGGCTTTGTGAAAGTGGAGAATACACTAATCATTTGGATCATTTTTTCATTCGCAACTTTTTTTAATTTAAATTTTGCCTATTACACCGCTTTATTAACTGGTCAAGGATTAATTATGGAATCAAAAAAGGCGATTTTGTATTCCAAATTAGTTTATATACTGCTAGCTTTCGTCTTCTTATTTTTAGATTTTGGCCTTTTGGGAGTCACTTTGGCAGCTTTGATTATGCCATTTGTACAAAGGTTTATAGCCCATTCCTACTTTTTTAAGAAAGAACTTACTGACCGGTTAAATTCATTTCAAATTTCATTTCAAGAAAAATTTCAACTGTTTAAAATACTGGGCTATAATGCCAGTAAGTTAGGATTAGTTTTAATTGGCGCCTTTGCCGTTACCAGATTTAGTTTGTTTTTGGCTGGTTTGTACCTAACCCTTCCCGAAACGGCTGCTTATGGCTTGATGGTTCAACTATTTAGCATTATAAATACTCTTTCAAGTACCCTTTTTGGTATTTATCAGCCAAGATTGGCTGCACTCAGGGTGGAAGATAGTAAATGGGGCATGTTAAAAGATTTTGCCTTCAGTATGCAGGTTTTTTACCTGTTTTTCATGGTTGGTGCAATTACCTTAGTGATTTCAGGAACCTGGTTATTATCATTGATAGGGTCAAATGCCGTTTTACCACCTATGTATGTTTTGGCCATTTATGGATTGGTTGTTTTTTTAGAAGGAAATCATGCAAATTTTGCTACTTTTATAATCACAAACAATGATATTCCATTTGTACCCTCTTCTTTAGTGGCAGGAACCGTCATTGTTGCAGGTAGTTTTATGATGTTGAAATGGACAGACTTAGGATTAGTTGGTTTGGTTTTAATACAAGGTCTTACGCAATTAGCTTACGCTAATTGGAAATGGCCTTATGAAGTTTGTAAATCTTTTAATATTAGCTTCTGGAAATTTCTCATTATTGGCTTTCGTGAATCAAGAAATAAAATAGCATTAGGCCTTGCCAGTTCTTCAGATTAATATCTTTTAAATTTTAAAATATGGACATTAAAAAGTTAACCAGAATTTTCCAACCGCACATAGTTGCGCTATTGGGTTTATTTGCATTAAATGTACTTTTTTTCTCTCCATTGGTTAATGGCAAAAAACTTAAACAAGAGGATATAAATCAGTTTGAGTATATTACCCGATTTAATGAAAAATCAGACGATAAGTCTATAGTGAGTAAATATTCAGATAACTTTAATGGTACCATTGATCAATCACTCTGGACAGATAATATGTTGGGAGGAATGCCTGTTTATTTAATTCACAATGATGATAAGGGTAATATTTTAAACGACCTGATTCCTAATAAATGGTCACCCATTGGCCGTATGTTTATCTTTTCAGCGATAGCCTATGCTTTCTTTCTTTTTCTATCCATTCCTACCTTTCTCTCTTTTGTTGGCGCATTTGCTATGGCTTTTTCAACCAATAATTTAATTTTGTTGGAGAGCGGTCACATGACTAAACTTGCTGCGCTAAGTTATGCGCCTCTTGTTATCATGGGATTTATTGCGGTGTTTAAAAATAGATTAATCCTCGGAGTTACTCTTTTTTCTGTTGGTTTGAGCTTAATGCTTGCTATGAACCATATTCAAATGACTTATTATCTTTTTCTGGCCCTCATTATTCCTTATGTGTTGGAAGGCTATAATAGTATTAAAAAGCGTACTTTATTGCCTTTTGGTAAAGCAAGTTTGGGTTTGTTGGTCGGACTGTTAATTAGTATATTATCTAACTTAAACATAATGTGGCCAGTATATGAACTAAGTAAGGAAACGGTGAGAGGAACCACGGTTATTAATAATCCTGAAAAAGTGAAGGAGATTGCGACAAGTTTGTCTAACCCCAATATGCCAGCTTTAAAATTTCCTGATGCCTCGGAGCAAAGTAGCGATAAAGGAGGTTTGAGCTACGATAATGCTATGCTTTGGAGTTTCGGATGGAAGGATATTATTTCAGCCTATATTCCTGGTTTTGTCGGTGGTAGTGAAAAAGAATTTTTACCTTCCTCATCCAAATTAGCAAAAATTAATGTTATACCTAACTTACGAGTCAATCTTTATTGGGGAACCTTAAAATCAACAAATGGACCTGTTTACGTTGGTGCAATCATCGTTTTTCTGGCTATATTGGGCTTGTTTTTACCTAAAGATATGTTAACCAAATCGTTAGCTTTTGCTATTCTTCTTACCATAATTTTGTCGTTTGGCAAATATTTAGGATTTATAAATGAATTTTTATTTGAGTACCTTCCTTTTTATAATAAATTTCGGGCGCCTAATTCAATTTGGGGCGTTACAACTATTTTTGTAAATGTCTTAGCTATTTATAGTGTATCTCAATTTCTATTTAGTGAAATTGGAAAGGATATAAAATTAAAAGCACTTAAAAATGCTTTTTACCTATGTGGCGGTGTTGCATTATTTTTTCTTCTACTTGGAGGATTCTTCTTTGATTTTTATGGAAGCAGGGATCCTGAAATGATCCAAATGGGCTACATGCAGGACGAGTTGTTTGATGCCCGAAAAATAATGCAGCGTTTGGATTCTCTTAGATCCTTAGTACTTGTCAGTTTGGCGGCATTGTTACTTTGGTTTTCTGTGAATAAGACACTGAAAAGTAATTTGGTTATTGCCCTTTTGGTCCTATTGATGATAGGTGATCTTTGGCAAATTGGAAAAAGATATATTGCTACGGATAAATTTACTTCAATATCTATGATAATGGATGTTTCATCGCCCAATGATTATCAAAATTCCATTCACACAATTAAAGAATTAGGGTAGGTTTGATTTTCATTCATTTTTAATTGTATCCATTGGAATTTTCCATCATTATTTGCACTTATAATCGAGCAAAAATTCTGGCTCAGTGTTTAACCTCTCTGGCAGAACAGTCATTCCCAAAAGAAAATTACGAAGTTATTATCGTAAATAATAATTCTACGGATAATACAGGTGAAGTCGCTCAATCCTATTCAGCTATATGGCCTTTTTTTAAATATACAACAGAGAATGACCGATGGTTAAGTAATGCAAGAAATACGGGTAGTAAACTGGCAAATGGAGAATTTCTGATATTCCTGGATGATGATGTAATCATTCCTCTTGCATATTTAGATAGAGTTTTTTTTATTAAAAATAATTACGGATTTAAATGTTGGGGAGGAATAGACATTCCCCATTATGAAACTTCAAAGCCTCATTGGGTAAAGGACGCTTATCTACAATTTCGCTTGCCTTATGATTCATTTCAACAAGTAAATGCAAAGAAAAAGGAGTGTGTTACGGGTTTTTCCTTTATTATTCAAAAAAAGTTGCTTTTTGATATGGGTGGCTTTGATCCTCGTGTTGGTATGAAAGGTGATGTGGTAGGATATGGTGAAGAGACCTTTCTTCAACATCAATTGCATGAGAAGGGGATTCCCATTGGGTATGATCCCGAACTTATGCTTTATCACCACATGTTGCCTCATAAACTTAAGCTTAAGTGGTATTTCGATGCTGCCGACGCACTGGGGAAAAGCCAGGCTGTGTTTAAAAGAGATGTTACTGGTTTAACTTTATATCTATTGATTATTAAAACTATTGTTGAGATTTGGATTGTTACGGTGGTCGACTTATTAAAAAGTACATTTAAATTTTTGATTTATAAGGACTATTATTGGCAAAATTGGCTCATCGATAGCTTTAAAAAAATTTATAAACGAAAAAGATTTCTCAAAGATTTAATCCATAAGTACAATTGATTTTTTAAAATACTAAATTTAATTTATCATGTTAATTGATTTAATCGCCGGTGCCAGACCAAATTTTATGAAAATTGCTCCTATCATTAAGGCCATAAATGCTAGAGAGTCAAAAGAACATATTATCTCCTTCAGGCTGGTTCATACAGGTCAGCATTTTGATAAAAATATGAGCGATTCCTTTTTTGAGGAATTAGGGTTGCCGCAGCCTGATGTTAATCTGGGTGCTGGTGGCGGTACTCAAGCTGAGCAAACAGCTAAAATTATGATTGGTTATGAGAAATTATTGATGTTAGCGCCCTCTGATTTATGTTTGGTGGTAGGAGACGTTACCTCTACAATGGCTTGTGCTATTGTAGCAAAAAAAATGAATATAAAAGTAGCTCATGTCGAGGGAGGTATTAGATCAGGTGATTTATCCATGCCTGAGGAAATTAATAGATTGGTGACGGATAGTATTACAGATTATTTTTTTACCACTTCTGAAATAGCAAATGAAAATTTAAGGAGATCTGGAGTCGAAGAGGATAAAATATATTTTGTTGGTAATACAATGATTGATACTCTGTTAGCTAATAAAACAAGATTTGTAAAACCAGATATTTGGGATGTGGCTAATTTGATGCCTGGTGAATATCTCGTCATGACGCTACACAGACCAGCCAATGTGGACCAGGAAGAAAATTTGAAATTTTTAATAGAAGAACTTATTAAAGCTGCAAAGGGACTTAAAATTATTTTTCCTGTCCATCCCAGAACCCGGCAAGTATTAAATAAGTTAGTTATTGATGCAGAGAATTTGATTCTGATTGAACCTCAATCATACCTTAAGTTTAATTATCTTGTGCAGCATGCCAAAGCAGTCATCACTGATTCTGGTGGAATTACTGAAGAAACAACCGTTTTTGGCATTCCATGTATTACCCTCAGAGCGAATACAGAACGACCAGAAACCATATCCATTGGTACCAATGTTTTGATAGGTATAAATCCTAAATCAATTGCTCCTGCTATGGAAAAACTTTTAAGCGGATATTGGAAAAAAGGGGCTATTCCTCCTCTTTGGGATGGTAAAACAGGATCAAGAATCATATCCATTTTAGAAAATTTGAATCAATGAAAGGTTATTTTTTAAATATTATTTAAATGGAAACAACTCCCTTTTTTTCCATTTGTTTACCTGCTTATGAACAAGTTTTTTTTCTAAAACAAACGTTGGATTCTATACATAAGCAGGTATTTACCGATTATGAAATTATATTTTCAGATGATTCAATATCCAATGAGGTTTATAATCTAGTTTATTCTTATGACTTTCACGGGAAATTAAAATATTTCAGGCAAAAACCCTCCCTGGGAAGTCCTGAAAACTGGAATTTTACACTCAGTCATGCCAATGGTAAATGGGTGAAAATCCTTCATCATGACGATTCCCTTTTTGATGAATTCACTTTACAAAATTTATATGTTTTAGCATTAAAAACAGATAAAAATTGGATTGCTGGAGCGCCTATACATCCGCCACCTCCTATAAATAGATTTTGTACTGTTTTGCTTCCAAGAGGCCTTTGGTTGCTTAAAAAATATCCTGGTATTTTAGCTTTTGGAAATTGTTTAGGGGTTCCAAGTGTAACTTTGATTAAAAGGGAATTCAGTAGACCTTATGATAAGAACTTAATCTGGTTGGTTGATGTCGCCTACTATTTGAATCTTATTAATGACATTGGTTTTTTTGAATATTATGATAAACCTTTGATTTGGAGGAATTCAGGGGAACATAATCTTACTAATCTTTACTTTAATAAGCCTGATGTTGAAATAAATGAATTCTTACATATTAAAAAATTAATGCCTTATTTATTCCCAATTTGGCTGGATACCTTAATTGGTGCGAAGCTTGTTCGTATCTGCCATTTTGCTAAAATTAAAGATAATAGACAGTTGGATATTTTGAATTTGGAAATTATCCCTGTCTGGCTGAATTTATATTTTAAATGTTCAACAAATAATACTTTTCAACAGGTCATCGTTATACTGAGCAAAATCATTTTTAAACTTTCAAGTAAATTTTTAGGTAAGTTTTTAATGAAAGGTATTCAAATTAAAAGTAGCTGAAATTTAACTTTTAACGTTGAAATTGTTAAATTTGATCGTCTGCATTTTTCCATTTTTTATTTGCTGCAAAATTAAGTTAATGAAGAATTTATTTTACATCTGCACAATTGTTTTAAATATTCTTTTTTTGAATGTGTATTCAGTTGTTGCCCAGCCCTGGGCGGAGGTTTCCAGCTCGGTAACTCCTAATTTTTATAGGATGAAAACGTCGGGAGATGATGCTTTGAATGCTGTCAAAACCCAAAAAGGGAAGGGTTTTAAAGCATTTAAAAGATGGGAAAAATATTGGGATCAACGTGTTTTCTCGGATGGATCCTTTCCACCTGCGAATTTAGTTCAAAAAAACTGGGAGCTTTATCAGGTTGAAAAATCTCTTTCTGCTTTGATTCCAGGTTCTTCATGGACAAGTCTTGGTCCTAATTCTTCTTCCGGAGGTTATGCTGGGATAGGAAGAATTAACAGACTTACTTTTCATCCATCAAATTCAAGTATTATTTTCGCTTGTACTGCCGGTGGCGGACTTTGGAAAACAACAAATGGCGGTACTTCATGGGTTCCATTAACTGATAATCTTGCCTCTATTGGTACCTCTGGCTTAGTTATCAATCCTACAGATCCAAATATCATGTACTTAGCCACAGGTGATGGGGATGGAGCGGATACCTATTCTTATGGGGTTTTAAAAAGCACCGATGGTGGTCTTACATGGAATGCAACCGGTCTTACCTTTACAACAGGTACGGTAATATACAAATTACAGCAGCATGCTACGGATCCGAATATATTGTTGGCTGGTACCAATGGCGGGTTATACAGAACGGCAAATGGAGGTACAAGCTGGACTAAAGTAGTGGCAAGTGGACAATTTTACGATATTGAAGCCTTATCGGCAACAAATATGGTGGCAGTGACTAAAGGTGGTTTCTATAGATCTACAGATAGTGGTGCAACATGGGTTTTGGTGACTACAATAGCTAGTACAGGAAGAATTGCGTTGGCTGTGAGTGTTGCAAATCCTGATTTTGTTGGTGCCTTGGTTTCAAATACAAGTAATGGTTTTAAGGGTTTTTATGCTTCTGTTGATGGTGGTTTGACTTACACCCTTCGATCTTCAACGCCAAATTTAATGGGATGGGAGACAAATGGAAGTGATTCAGGTGGGCAGGCCTGGTATGATTTATGTATGGCCGTGTCACCAACAGATGTAAATCAGATTATAGTAGGTGGTGTAAATACTTGGAAATCAAATAATGGTGGGGTTTCTTGGTCAATAATGACCAATTGGTATCAGACTTCCACCGTGCCTGCTATGCATGCTGATCAACATGATTTGATTTTTCTAAATAGTACCACCATCTATGCAGCAAATGATGGAGGTATTTATCGTTCCACAAATAATGGAGTGTCCTGGACGGATTTAACGAATGGAATGAGCATTAGTCAATTGTATAGAGCTGGTGCCGCTCAAACAGATACCAGAATCATTGCTGGTTTACAAGACAATGGAACCAAATTAAGAAGTACGACAGGAACCTGGAGTGATGAGATAGGGGGTGATGGAATGGATTGTGCCATAGATCCAACGAATGCCTCTTATATGTATGGGACTTTGTATTATGGTGATATTCAACGGTCTACAAATGGCGGAAGTAGCTGGACTTCAATTACTCCTTCAACGGGAACGGATGGTGCTTGGGTTAGTCCGGTATTATTGGATCCTGTTAATCCGGCTACCATTTATCTTGGATATAAAGATTTGATGAAATCAACTGATAGAGGAACAACATGGAGTGCCATTTCAGCGGGTCAAACGGGGGGGAACTTTATTTCTAATATAGCAGTAGCGCCTTCCAATCCGTTAGTCATTTACATTAGCTGGGGTACGGCCATGGCAAAAACAGTGAATGGTGGAACTAGTTGGACGACGATAACCATGCCGATATCATCTCAAATTTCATCCTTATTGGTGGATCCAACGAATCCAAATAATCTATATGCTACCTATTCCAACTTTACGGCAAGCTCAAAGGTATATTTTTCAAATAATGGGGGTACATCCTGGACGAATATTTCGGGTACCTTACCCAATATTCCTGCGAATAAAATTATTTATCAAACAGGTAGTAATGGCGCCTTGTATTTGGGTATGGATGTTGGTATCTATTACAGGGATAATACACAAACAGATTGGTCTTTATATAATAGCGGATTACCTAATGTGGAGATTTTTGATTTGGAAATCCGTTATAGTGATAAGAAATTAATTGCCGCCACTTATGGAAGAGGCTTATGGGAAAGCCCACTTTATGTTGGGACGCCACTTTCAGTTCCTGCTGTGTCTTCTTTTTCTCCAACATCGGCAACTAAGGGAAATACGGTAACTATTACAGGTAGTAATTTTAATGGTATATCATCAGTTAGCTTTGGTGGCATCACAGCTACCTCTTTCGCAGTGGTTAGCCCTACAAGTATCACCGCCATAGTTGGGAATGGAAATTCAGGTAATGTTTCTGTTACAAATTCTGCAGGAACAGGAACTCTTTCTGGATTTACTTATATAAATACAGCGCCTACGATTTCATCTTTTACCCCAACGTCGGGTAAGACAAGTCAAGTAGTTAACATAACGGGAACGAATTTTACGGGAGCAACAGCTGTTAGTTTTGGCGGCACCGCAGCCACTTCATTCGCTGTGGTTAGTGCAACAAGCATTAATGCTACAGTAGGTGCGGGTGCTTCGGGAGTAGTTTCAGTAACGACAGCATCGGGTACTGGAACATTGGCAGGCTTCACTTATTTACCCCCACCAACGATTACGTCATTCAGTCCAATTTCGGGTGGAACGGGTCAGACCGTCACCATAACGGGAACGAATTTTACAGGAGCGTCAGCGGTTAGTTTTGGGGGTACTGCAGCCACC
>Ga0209550_10006580_pt1 | contig 10824 bp, 11 predicted proteins | sample LauGreSuBDMM15SN_2_FD_187567 | JGI IMG/M metagenome (GOLD analysis project Ga0209550, IMG submission 187567) | Freshwater lake microbial communities from Lake Michigan, USA - Su13.BD.MM15.SN (SPAdes) (version 5) | ecosystem: Environmental > Aquatic > Freshwater > Lake | place: Lake Michigan... | reverse complement strand
AATGCAAGAAATCTACAATGAACTTGTAGAACAAAGACAGACTGCAATTAGAATACAAAATAAAATGTTATCTATGTTAAAAGACCCTGCAGATATGACTACTATTGGTCCTGTCATTGAAAAACAACAAAAAATAGTTAATGATTGTGTTGAAAAGAAAATTAGTCTTTCAAAGCTTCAATCAGGGATTTGGGAAAAAAGTAATAATAATACCGAGTCATTTTCAATGGCAGATTTAGATGATGATATAATTCAAAATCTAATAGATAAAGATGTTTCAAATGACGAAGAAACTTACAAAATGAGATAATATATGGAATTAGATATTAACTCGGCAACGGAATCCATTCAAAGTAAAATCCAAGCGGCTAAAACTTATTTAGAAGTGTCTACCGCAGGAAAAGACTTAGTTAAATCTGCTGCAAATTCTGCGTCTAAAGCTACAACACAGTTAACTACGCAGTTAAATAAAATCAAAGACCAACAAAAAAGATTTCAAAGGGAACCACCCAATTCAATGTCTCAAATGCTAGCATTTGTAAACCAAATTAAAGGTTCTGGTTCAGGGACTTCTTCTTTTATACAAAAAAAAATGTTGGAAATTGCCGCAATAATAGAACCAAAACTTGCGGGTATTATTAAAGAAGAAACGATTAAAGCCTTAGGGTGTTCAATAGAACAAACTTTTATTGGAACAGACCCTGCGGTACTACAATCAACACCAATGGCCTTGTTACCACAAGCTGATGGTATTTACATACCTGTTAGTTCAATTGACCTTTTTTCAAATTTAAAACAATCTCCTGAAACTGATTTTGGTAAAATTTTTTATGAAAAAGAACAACCTTCTGCGGATTCAAAATTTAAACCGTATGGTGGAGACGTTCCATTCCCAATGAACAAACAACTTTATACTTTGATGACTCAAAATAATCAAGGTAGGTCTTTTAGCGATATTAATGGTCAAAATTATTTAGGTAAGTCAGGTCAAAATTTATTTGATGTTCAATATTCAAATACAAATAGTTTTGGGGTTACTGGTGATTATTATAGAGTTGTGTTACTTAATCGACAAAACGATTCGGGTAATGTTGGCAACCAAGTTGGAGAATTTTTATCTGACTATTATAGTTCTATAAAATTAGTTGATAATGTTGATATTACCGCAACCCTTATAAACATTATTTCAGGGGCTTTAAGTATTAATTTACAAGTAGGATTTGGTCAATTAGAACAATCAACCAAATTTGAATTATTAATACAAAGAATTTTAGGATTATGTTTTGATGATAGAAGAGAAATTGATGTTAGTGGGGTTGCAAAAATTGCCGAATTAGATGGGGTGGATGATAGTTTTTATGAATTAACTGAAGTTGATTTAAGAAATATTCAAATTAAAATTTCTAACATTCAGAATGGTGTGATGGAATTTGAGGACTGTAATAATATTAAATTACCTGTCGATAGCGAATCACTTATTAGTCAATTAATTGATTTAAGGGATGTGACAGGACAGACTGTTGCCCAACAAGTTGCCGTTGCCGAACAAATTATTGATTCTATTTCTGAAAATCCAGAATGGAAACTTATGGTTCCTGCCAATTTTAATGTTAAAGTTTCTATAAATACTAATATTATTAAACAAATACCATTGGCGGTTGCTGCCAGTGTCTTAAGTCCAAAAGTATTATTACCTTTATACACATTATTATCTGTAGTTCAATCAGGTGCAACATATACATATAATCAAGCAATCACTAGTGCGAATACTGCAACTCAGTCAGTAAATAATGTTGGTAATGCAGGCGCAAATATTAATCAACCAAATAGTAATGTCGTTACAAACGGGTCTGATTTTTTAAAAGTATACAAATCATTTTCAATACAAGTAATATCAAAAGTTAATGCAGAATTTTTAAAGGCGTTATTTGAAATATTAAAAAAAGAGATAATTAATTTAATGTCTGAAATAATTATTGACCTTGCAAAAGAAAGATATGGTAAAAAAATCGCAATGATTTTAAGGTTAATTCAAATTGCATTAATTATTTCCCAATTAATTGATGATTACAGAAAATGTAAGAATTTATTAGATAATATTTTATTATTATTAACCACAATTGGTCAACTTATTCCTACCGCTCAACCTGAAATACCATTACCTCTTTTGGCTTTAGCAGGTGCATTACCTGGTATATCCGCAACACAAATGACAATGAAAGCAATTCAAGCGTTACAATCATCAGGTATGCCAACAGGACCTATGCCAGATGGTAGTCCAAATTTAATGTTACAATTTAATTCTTCGTCAAACAAATCAATAGTATCAAACATAACAGAAGACGGTAAAGTATACACTGTCGGATTGGCGGTTCAAACAGGAAAATTTATGTAATATGAAAAAAGAAGAATTTGAAAATATAATTAACGAACAAAAAAACTTAAAAAGTTTACCTAACAATAAATTAATTGAATTTATGGATTTATTATCATCAGATTTTGAGACCACTAAACAAACAATTATTAACACGACTCTTTATTTAGATAAAATTGAAGAATTGTATAACAGTACATTAAAAGCATACCAAGAAAGAAATAATGGCAGATAATTCAATATTTTTTCAATGTAAAGTTTTAGATATCGAAGACCCTATGATGTTAGGTAGGATTAGAGGTATTAGATTAATCGACAACTATGATGATATTTTAAAAAGTGTCACAGACCCGCCATGGAATGAAGAAAAAGATATTTGGACTCAAAGAGACCCTTTTGTTTTTAATACTTTGTTACCGTATTTTGTTTACACAATACCTAAAGTAGATGAGTTAGTTCAAGTCATTTATATGAACAAAGATTTTAAATATCAAAATCAATATTATGTTCAGAATACTTTTTCAAGCCCAACAGCAACATTCAAAGAATTTTATTATGGTGGTAATAAATTTACAGGTACGGGTATGCAAATTAAAAACCCAAAACCATTAAAAAACCAAAATGGTAGTTATACAGATAATGGCGTTCATGAAGGAGTTTTTCCACAACCTGGTGATAACGCTTTATTAGGAAGAGGTAGTGCCGACCTTATTATAAAAGAAAATGAAGTTTTATTAAGAGCTGGTAAATTTAAAGGACAATATCTTAAACCAAATGTAATTCCTGCTGCAAATCAACAAAGAGGATTTTTACAACTTAGTAGGTTTCAATCTACAAAAGAAGAATTAGAACCTAAAGTTTATTACGAACTAAAAGAAGATGTGGTTCTCACAAAATATTTGATTGAGTGGGTTGTCATTAACCCTGAAAACCTTTTAGATAAATTTACAGGTGCGGTTTACTTATATCAATTAAAAGCAGACTCCGCAACAAATTCAAAAAATTTAACTTTAACTAGCGTTGTACCAGAAAATTTAAAAAAATTAGTTGCAACAATACCGTTCATGGCGTTATCAAGAACAGAGACCATTAATTTTATTAATGATTTTATTAAAACTTGTAATAAAACTAATGTAACTGTTAGTGGAGTACAATTATTTCCCGATAACAACGACAATAATAAATTTCCTATATTTTATAGACCAAACCAAGCAATGTACTCATTATTAAATCCGTCAACAGTTGACGGGTCATCGGCAAATAATGCGGTTGTTACTAATGTTAGTGAAATATATCGAGGAATTAAACTTAGTCCTGCAATTAAAGGTGGATACGGTTTAATTTATGCCAAAAATAAAGTTGGTCTTCCACGAACACCAATTAAAAAAGTAGTTCCTCAATTTAAATATGTTAATGCCGAATCGTCATATGGTGCGTTAGGTAGTAATAAATTATTTTTATTGTCCCATAATTCTCAAATTCCAGGTAAAGAAAGAATTAATTTTGCAAATACTCTTTATGGTATTTCTCCCGAAAAATTTACTAACGATATAATGCCAAATACGTCAAGTATGGTGAGAGGAGAAGAGTTATTAGAACTAATTGATATGATTGTTAGATTCTTAATAACACACACTCATTCATACCCAGGATTACCTCCAGTACCTATTACACAAGACGGTTCTAATGCTGATAAAATTCTTGAAGAATTAAATAATTCATTAGAAAAAATACTTAACAGCAATATTCGACTTAATTGATATTTATATTAAAAAGGTAAATGTCAATTTTAAGGTCATACATAGATAAAAATAATACCATCGTATCAAATTCACTTGTTAATACGGGAAGAAACCCCGTTATTGAGTTGAACTTTGGTGCTTCAGATTTAGTAGTCCCTAACTATGGATACTCAAGATTACTCTTTAACTTAGATTTATCTTTGTTAGAACAGAATGTTGCGACAGGGGTAATATCTACAGGATGTACTTCAGGAATGACTCATACATTAAAGATGACAAACACATCTTCATTTGACAATGAATTACTAAATTCGTTTATGTCAAATGAAAGAAGAAGAGCAACATCATTTGATTTAATATTATTTAGAATCCCTAATGTATCAGGTAATACAGGAAATCCACAATATTGGGATGAAGGTGTTGGATACGATTATAATGATTTTAATGTCTCTAAAAATAGTGCCATGGGTGGTTCAACACCGTTAACATATGTTGATAGTAGAGCCTTCTCAACAAGACCTTCAAATTGGTACCAAACAACGACAATTAATGATTGGTCACAACCCGGTGTTTATAGTAATACAAATAGTGGAAATGTTAATTTTTCAGGACTTACAATTGTTGCAAGACAACATTTTGAGTTAGGTAATGAAGACCTTAATATGGATATGTCCAATGAGATTAATAGTATCCTTGATGGTACTTTAACAGGTGTTACAGGTTGGGGTGTTGCTTATTTACCCCAAATAGAAAATATTACAGGTTTAACCGAAAGTTATAGTGTGGCATTTTTCTCAAGACATACTCAAACATTTTATCAACCATATCTTTTAACAAATTATGATGACATTGTTAAAGACGATAGAAACCAATTTTTAAAGAGTCAAACTAATAAATTATACCTTTATGTTTACCAAAATGGTGATTTAGTAAATTTAGATTCATTACCATTTGTTAGAATTGAAGACCGAAATGGTGATGCGGTGACAGGTATGGCATCTCTATCTACTTGTTTAAAAACTAAAGGTATCTATGAAGTAACAGTACCTAATGGATTTTCAGGTTCACCAACACCTTGTCAATATTTTGATGTGTGGTCAGGATTGACAATTAATGGTCAAGGTATTTCAAATGTAACAAATCAATTTGTACTACAAGAATATAAAGCAGGTATTCAAATTGGACCTGTGTCTAAAGACCCACAAATTTATGGATTTAATTTTTACGGTATTTTACAAAACGAACAAATTCTTAACTCAGATATCAGAAAGGTTGGGGTAACAATTAAAAAGGCTTACACCGCCCAACAAATGTTATTAGATGTTTCGGCGTTTTACAGAGTATATGTTAAAGAAGGAACAACTGAAGTACAAGTACAAGATTGGACACCTCTTAGTAGAACACCAAATGAATATTTTTTCATGTTTGATATGAGAGATAAAATACCTAACCAATATTATGTGGATATTCAAGTGAACACTTCAGGTGAAAAAGATACTTATAAGAAACAATTAACATTTAATATCGTAAATACAAAATAATATGACAAGAGTAGTAAAATTAACAGAATCAGATTTAACAAGATTAGTTAAAAAAGTTTTATCTGAACAAAAAGAAGTAAATTATATGTTTTTTAGTAATTTACAACAAATAAAAAGACAATGTGATATCATGTTAAAAATGGACCCAAGTCTAATTGATGGATTAATTCAAAATGGTCATGATTGGGCTGATGACCATATATCAGAAGCCAAAACTAATATAGACCAAGTATTTGATTTTTTAATGAATGAAGAAAAAACAGGTGGAGACGAAGAATATGATATGGTTGAAGAGGGTCGTAAAAAAACGGGTACAAAACTTTGTGCTCGTGGATTAGCGGCGGCAAAATCAAAATATAAAGTTTACCCTTCAGCTTATGCTAACGGTTTTGCCGTTCAAGTTTGTAAAGGAACAATTGCAGGACTTGACGGGAAAAAACATTGTTCAGGTGCATATTGTTAATATGATAAAAAAAGAGAGTTAATTACTCTTTTTTTTATTTAAAATAGTTTGTAATATAAAAAAAACAATTATCTTTGTGGAATAAAAAAATAAGGATAAACTAATGAGAAAATTTTATAGCAGACTTTTTAAAAGATTAAGATTAAAAATTTATATTCTTTTTAAACAATATTTTTTAAATCGTAAAAAAAATTATAATTGTAATGAAATTAAATCTTCGGCAATTTTTAGAAAATTAATTAACCATCCTGATTCCACGTTTTTAATTGCTCCATTATCCGAAAAAAGATATATTAAAAACGAACCATTAGGAATATTCATTTTATTAAATGGTTTAAGATTAAACATTACAAACCACATTTATAATTATGATATTGATATTTGTCAAAATTTATTTGATAAACTCTCTTCAATATTTGATGAAAAAGTTGAAAAAAATAGAATGGAATTTGAGATAGAGATGCAAGGACAAATTCAACACTCTTTATCAAAAATATTAGAAAAAATTACTAACGAAAGTTCTCTCTGAGAACTTTTTTTATTAACTCTTGTAACTGTTCGTTTTTTGGTTTATAAGAAGTCATTTTAGGCTTATTACCCGTACCTGATTTAGAGTGTGTTTTTTCTGCCTTTCTTTTTTGTTGACATGCAGACCTTTTTTGAGCATCGGTCATTTTACTTGCAACTCCCGCGGCACGACATTTAGGATATCCTTTATCACTTGCCTCGGGTCTACCACATGGAGGATGTCCCCCACCTTCTTTTTTACGACAAATATTAACCCATGGTCCTGAGGGTTGTTTACTACCCTTTGGTTTTTTCTTCGTTCCAAACCAAACCGCTAAATCTTCTTTTAAAAAAGATTCTTTAAGTGGACCAACATCTTGTTTAATTATTTCTTCAGGACTTTCAACATCTGATATACTACTACCGTCTTCATCATTTTGTCCTGTATAAAAACTTTTTAGATATGTATCAATACGGGATAATTTTTCAGTCTTAGTTTCTATTTTTTTTCTTTCTTCAGGACTTTCTAAATAATCACCATCGGCTTCTTCATAAGCCAATTCAGCATTAGTGTATTTGTAAACAGGAGTATTGAATGGTGCCAATTGGTCTGGTTTCCATTGTTGTGGTGCAAGAACAATTGGAACTTTATAATGTCCTGATGAACCTGACCCTGTCGCTTCCCTTATTGATTTTTTATTCATATATTTAACTTAACCATAAATATCCATTTATTATTAAAATTATGACAGAAAAAGAACCTATGGGGTTATTATTTGATTCTATTGCATATTATACTCCCGAAGACATTGATAAATTAACTGATAATTTAACAATTGAACAATCATTTTACATCCTTGCTCAGGCAATAGAATATGCTCATAAGGCTAGATTGTACGATTTAAGAGAGACTGAGTTAGTTTCCAAATCAATTAGAATGGTTAACACTCATTTGACTAAATCTGAAGAATAAAAAAAGGGTCTCACGGGACCCTTTTTTATTTATAATTTATTTCCACAAGACGGACAAAATTTAAAATTTGTTTTTGTCTTGGTACCACATTCAGTACAATATTGTCTAATGTCTTCTGTGGTTTTATTCTTAGTACTTAATGGTTGTAATTTAAAACTAATTTCATGTGATGTGTAATAATTAAAATTCTCATATGAATTAGTAAAATTTTGATTGGATTTATTTCCCTTCTCAACTCTGCCGGTTTCAAGAGATTTTTTACTTCTAATGTTTGGTCCCGCAAATGTATTGGTTATAACTCCAGCAGTATTAGTTGAAGTATTAAACGCTGTTGATGAAATACCTGAAGTTAAATTACTTGTATTTGTAGAATAATTGTGAATGTTTGTTGTTGTTACACCCATAGGTTGGAATGAACCAGTACCTGAGTGATGTAAATTTGTGTAAGTAAGTCCATTTGTGTAATAGAAATTATTTCTAATAGGTTCTTGTTCATCATAAAACTCAATTCTAACATCCCCGTTTAAATCAATTGCTGATATGTTTTCAGGAGTGTTTTTAATTTTATAGGTACTGAACTCAAACTTGTTGTTAGTGTCCAAGAATCGTTCTAAAAACATCCTCTGACCTGGTCTTAATACAACCCCACTTGTTGAGATGTATTGACCATTCAATTTGATTTTTACAAGTACAGATTTTTGTTTTGGATTATGGATTTCAAATTCAAAATTATCTTTATCATTTAGGAAGATAATGTGGCCGTTATAGACCTTAAGACGCGACTTTTTCTTTGTAATGTGTGCAGTCGGTTTGCCCACCGTAGTTGAGTAATTCATTTTTTTAATTTTATTATAGTTAATGACTATGTTACCAATACCTTCGTGTCCGTGAATACTCAACAACCTGTGAGGGCTGGGGACTGATAAACTAAAATCTAATAATAAATATAGTGAAATTTTTTTTGATGGAAATAAAAAATGTCTTATCTTTGTACAAAATACAAATACTATGACTAAAACAATTTATTTTATTGGTGTAATTCTTTTAATGTGTTCTTGTTCAACAACAAAAGAATTCCAAGTTCCTATGACCAAAAAAATGTATCAAGAGAATAAATTAAAGGAGAAACAAAAGAAATTAGTTAATGATAAAGATTATTTAAAAAATTATACTAAAAAATTCGTTAACTCTATACCCAATGAAGACCTTAAATTAATGACTAAGGATACCATTATTGTTGTTTACGACACCACTACTGTTCGGTAGTTGGTGTTATAACAATACCGTTTGGATATGTGTTTCCGTTATATTTGAATTCATTTGTAACAAAGTATCCGTTAAAATTAGGAATTTTGTATAGATAACTATCTGTTATAAGCCTATTTAATTTATTTTCCCTTATGTCAACTGACTGTACTGGATAATTAATTTTTATTGTATCACCTACATTAAATTTAAAGGTACGATTTCTACCATCACCTAAAGGATTAACAAAAAACCCATAATAAGCAAGTTTTTTAATTTTAACCGTTGAAGTTAAAACATTATTACCCATCTTTAAATCTGATACGTCGTACGAACGACCTGACAACAATCCAATATTTATACCTAAATTTGGACCGGCATTTAATCCTTCAGTATTTGCAATCTCTAATACTTTTTTACTATCATTTACTTTAACCTCATCAGATAACGCTTTCATCTCATCAGGACTAACATTATCGTCAATTGACCCCTCAATAGGTTTACCACATTTATCTAAAACTGCTAATATTTTTTGAGATGTATTACCTCTTGCAGATTGGGGATTAACACAACCATGATACACCTCAACACCTTCCCCATTAACAATTTTAACTTCTTGAACGGATGTATGACAATTAGCACTTGATATACATCTTGTTGATAATATTAAAGTTTTTTGATTCCATTTTGGGTTAGAAGTTATTTTTTGAACCATCTCATTAGTAACGGTAAGTTTTGCCGTTCTATCACAAGCGTTTTTATTTTTTAATACTTCTTCTCTACATTCTGAATTACTTAAATCGGCAATTCCTATTAATGTACTATCTAAAAATACCTCAAATTTTGCATTATCACAAAAGTGACGACCTCTACAAGGGAACTTTGAGTCTTTCTGACCGTAGTAACTTACATCAATAGTTAAGTTAACCAAACAACCATAAACATCTTCTGTTTTAGTTGCGGACAAAGTAATTTTAAATTTCACATATTGGTCTTCTAAATACTTAACATCTTTTGGACTATCTTTACCTTTAACATAATCGTATTTTTGAGTCCCAAGTTCAACATTTGTTTGGGCTTGTGGTATATTCGGCATTGTGGACAAGTATCCTGATTCGACTAATCCTTGGAAATAACTTGTTAAATATTGTTGTAATTTTTCTCCTCTTAATTTTGCTAATTCTCCTTGACCTAATGGTTTTTTTAACTCATTATCAAAATTAGTTACTTTAGATTCTCCAACTTCAATTTGAATATTAAGTTGAGTCCCATTATTTTCTTTGGCGAATTGAGCTATTTCTTGTAATTTTGAATCTAAATCTTCTTTACCTTCACCTAATTTTCCGATAGAATATAATCCAGCAGGATACGACTTTTTATCTAACGCAATTTCTTTACCTATTGTAGTGGTTTTTTCACCAACTTTAACTTTTTGTTGTTCGTTAATTAAATATAAATTTTTTGTTGCATTCTCATGCATCATTAATATTCTTTTAACTTCTTCGCTATCTATATTCCAATTCTGTTTAATCATATTAATAAATATCCCAAAATAAAAAAAGGTTCCAATTAGGAACCCTTTTAGTATTAAATAAGATATTGATTATCTCAACTCTCTTAAGTCGAATGTTCTAACACCATCAACTGTGATACGTCCGTAGAAACGGTTATTAACCATTTTCTTAGCGTAACGTGTCATAATACCTTTGATAGGTGTAAAGTTGAATGGGTTGTACATTGTTGGAGTTAATTGTAATGGTACATACGGTGCGTAAATGTATCCAGTGTCTAACAATGATGTTCCTTTGTGACCCAATAACACTTGGTTTGGTGGGAAATAAGGGTCTCTGTACACTTGGTAACGACCTGCTAAAGTACCTACTCTTTCAATACCCATGTTGTATTGGTCTTGCTCAGGAGAAGCGTTTGATACGTGGAAGTATTCTAAATCGTCAAAGATAGCTGAGATTTCAGAAGAA
>Ga0209550_10006579_pt1 | contig 10826 bp, 8 predicted proteins | sample LauGreSuBDMM15SN_2_FD_187567 | JGI IMG/M metagenome (GOLD analysis project Ga0209550, IMG submission 187567) | Freshwater lake microbial communities from Lake Michigan, USA - Su13.BD.MM15.SN (SPAdes) (version 5) | ecosystem: Environmental > Aquatic > Freshwater > Lake | place: Lake Michigan, USA... | reverse complement strand
TTTTGCTCTTATCGCCCTTGCGTTTGACCTGAGAAGCGTCGACTCCAAGTGCTTTTGTGACCTTCAAGACCCGGTCAAAGTCCGATTCAATTTTTTGCGTTCGATTGAATTGCGCGTATTCGGCCAAAGCTTTCTGGTCGGCCTGCGTCTTGCTGATCCGGCCTTTGTGCGTCAGCACTTCGTACTCGTTGAAACTCAGGAACTTATCCACGCTGGTGGCCATATCGGCCATGCCCATTTGCACCCGGTTCTCGATGATGTTTTTGATGTAGTCGAAGAGTCGAAGAAGCTGGAGATGGTGCGCTCCAAGCGCTTGACTATGACTGCTCACTGCTTGCGTATAGGCATATTCAGGGACAACATCCTTTGAAAGCAGAAAATTGCGGCCCCGCCCTCAAACTGCCAGAAGCGCCACTGAAAATCAGGCAGCGAACATCAGCTGTCGACGAATCCGCTAGAGTTGGGGGATGGCACCTACCGTTGTACGCGATGGACCCTTCCGCTTGTTCTTCTTTTCCCGCGAATAGCCACGCATCCATGTCCATGCAGCACATCCGGATGGAGAGGCCAAGTTCTGGCTTACCCCAGTTGTTCGACTGGCAACATCCACGGGCCTTACAGCCCGCCAGATCACTGACGCTCAAGCTGTCGTTCAAACCCACATGAAGGAAATCGAAGATGCATGGATACAGCATTTCGGCGGCTGAAGTCACCAACATCTCTCCTCATGGTTTCTGGATGCTCCTTGGCGACGAGGAGTTGCTGTTGTCCTTTGAGCATTTCCCGTGGTTTCAACAAGCCACGGTGGCGCAAATCACCCACGTTGAGCGTCCCACACCAGATCACCTCTATTGGCCGAGTCTGGACATTGACCTTTCCGTGAGCGCTGTTCGCAGGCCCCAGGACTTTCCGCTCGTGTCACGCACCTGAGTGTGTAAACGTTGCCGAAACTCGTTCCCCTTTGGCGGTCAAGGCAAATAAAGTCCCCTATCCAGCAGGCTTTGATCAGGTGATCGTATTGCCCCACAAAGTAGACCAAATCATCTACCAGTACGACTGGAAGCAAGGTGAGACATTTTTCAACAGCTTGTAGAACGCGGTTCAACCGGGCGCTACGTCCACCAATGATTGTTGTAATGTTTCAAGCGATGGTTTGATTTTTGTCTTACGCCATGAATCCGCAAATTGCTTCTTGCTCGATCGCTCCCTGCTTTTTGGTTGGAACAAGCGGATAGGCATTTCAACCGCATGAGGCCAAGAATCGCACGCTGGGATCCCACTGAATTCTCCTGAAACACGCGATTTGCCACCCCACCTGCCAGATTCACCACCAGGGTTTGGCGTTCAGCCGCGTGATGTTTGATGCACTGCGTGCACCGGGCACACAGCCCTCCTGCAGCGATTCAAAATCACCGGTTGTGACTGTCACCAATTGATGCGTTGATCTACCTCGTAGTCGGGAGCGGTTTGTGCCGCCAGATCCCAATCGGGCTCAATGTGCACCCCCTCATCCGTCTGCGCGTCGCAGCCATCCCACAGCGGTGGTCCGCGCGCCGGGGAAATATGCGCAGGTTCTGAGTCGACCCCGATGTGATCCAGAATCCGCCTGATCTGCGTGCCCTCGGTAATGAACGCGTTCAGGCGCATCTGACCACCGCACATCGGGCTCAGCAGCGGGAACACTTCGCAGATGCGCGCTATCAGCACCGCCCACAGGTAGTGTGCTGCATGCTTGGGTGGTGCATGTTCGGGCGCGGAAGCAATTGGATTGCCCAACGGCACGGGGCCGTCTGCGCCGCCGCACGTGGTAGCCGCCTCGGCCTGCGCCGTGGGTGGTTGTGCCGGGGCTGCGGCCATTGTCGTCACCGCATGCCTGAGTGGCGAATTCGGTGCCAGGACGCCGAAGTAGCGGTGCCGATGCGTGCGCGGTGGTGGCACCAGGGCCGCAATGCGGTCGATCAGCTCCAGCGGTGTAAGGTGAAGTTTGTCCACCTTGGTACCACGCTTGTCACTGGTGGGTTCGCTGTGCTGTTTGGCGCAGCGGTACACCAGGGCTGCACCCTCTTTACGCAGCCGTTCCATGGCAAAGGGTGGGCGGGCGCAACACCGCAGCAGGCGCTCCAGGGCGGCACGGTCGTGGATTCGATGCAGACTCCGGCATCGACCGAGAAACCGCTGTGCTGGTAGGCCAGCATGTCTTTGGCGTCACAACTCTCCAGCAGGCTCCGAGCGACGAAGCCGCGCAGGTGCCATTTGGGGCGCCCTTACGTCAATCGCGACGCATGCCGGCCCGAAATCGGCGATTGACGGTTGCACCCGGCGTCAGCCATGCTTACCGAAAGCCCATTGGATTTCCTATCCTTGGTGCTGGCTAGCATCGGTAATACCGCCGGAGGCATGATCACCTTCGGCATGGGGCGTTGACTGCCGCAGCACCTCGAGCCCGAAAAGTCGGCGATGGCGCAACGGTGGGGAGCACCTATCCTGCTGCTCGCCTGGACACCGGTGATCGGCGACCTGCTCTGAGTCGCTGCTGGCTGGCTGCGGCTGCCCTGGTTGGCCTGCCTACTGTGGATGGCATTGGGCAAAGCCGCCCGCTACATCCTGGTAGTCGGTCTGGCCGGCATCCTATAGCGCGGATCCTCGAACCATGCCACGGGAGAACACGGAGGAATTGTGAGAAAAATGAACAATTCGAGTAATGTTGCCGCGCTGATGATTTTGCGTTACATTCTTTTACAAACCAAACGGCACACTGCTGTCCATCAGCCGCTGCCCTTTGCATCGGTTTTGTCGTTCACGTTTTGTCCGTCCCGCTACCTGAGCAGCCCAATGCATAAGGAGTTTCAATCATGAAAAAACTGACCGGAAGTTTAATCAGCGCAGTTTTTGCGCTCTTTGCCCTGTTAGCCACCCCGGCGTTTGCTAGCGACGAAAACTTCTGCTGGAAAGCGTCATACGGACGCGGGGGGGGTACCGTGCCGGCTTCCTGCGCCGTAGACCGCGACCGCATCGGCATACTGTGTTATTCAAAGTGCGGCACCAACAGCAAACGCGTCGGCTATGATTGTCATTCGGTATGCCCCAGTGACATGCGCGATGACGGGCTCTTCTGTCGCAAGTCCGAATACGGCCGCGGCGCCGGCTACGCGCTGTGGGATGAAGGCAAGTGCAATAAGGAAAATTCACAGGGCTGCGAGATAAACGGGGCGCTCTGGTACCCCAAGTGTGCCTCTGGCTACTCAAACTTCGGCTCCTCCATCTGCCGCCCGAACACGCCCAACTGCGAAGCACTGGGGCTAGGTGGAAGGGTTGATCTTTCCTGCGCAAAGAAGGTAGGCATCGGCGTCCCGACCCCGGGCGTCTGCGGCTCCGGACAGCAGCTGGATGTCGGGCTGTGCTACTCCAACTGCAATACCGGCTACACCGGCGCCGGTCCGGTTTGCTGGGGTCAGTGCCCGACCACGCATCCGGTGAATTGCGGTGCCGGTTGTGCCACAACGACCGCCGCCTGTGCCGAAAACGTCACCGAACAGGTGATGAGCGTGCTTGAAGTCGTCATCAACACCGCCGCCGCCGTTGTTTCCTTTGGCGGCAGCGTCGCACCCATGACAGGCGCCAGGGTAACGGTTTCGGTTGTCAGGGGCGTCGCCAAGACCGCCGCCAATATCACCAAGGCACAGGCCATCCAAATCATCAAGAATGAGGCCAAGGCTCTCGGCAAGGACCTGGCGGAGTCCGCGATCGAATCCGCCGCCACGGCCGTGGTTGAGGGCGCTAACACGGGCGAATTCGATCCGGCGGTACTGTCCGGACTTGATCCGACCGGCCTCGCCAACATGGTCTTGGCTTACGTCAAGCCGATATGCAAAGCACCGGACGGCGCAGCACCTTCTGCCACCTCCACCCGTTCGGCTCAATTCTGGTTCCAGATGCCCGGTGCCGCGCTCGATATCGGCATGGGCGGCAACGATGCATTGTTTATGATCGGCACCAACAAGCTCAGTGGCGGCTACGGCATCTACCGCTGGGCCAGCAACAACTGGCAGGCGATTTCCGGAGCCGGGGTACGGATAGACGTCGACGGCACAGGCAATCCCTGGATGGTCAATGAAACCGGGAACATCTACCGCTGGGTGGGTAGCGCCTGGCTGCAGGTCCCCGGTGCCGCCATCGATATCGGCGCCAGCGCCGGCGGTGTCTGGGTGCTGGGCACGGCCAAGGTCAGCGGCGGTTACGAAATCTTCCGCCTGACCGGCACCAGCACCTGGACCAAAGTGACTGGCGGTGCGATGCGCATTGACGTCGATCCGAAAGGCAATCCCTGGATAGTCAATGACGCCGGTAATGTCTATCGCTGGAACGGCAACGGCTGGGACACCATCAATGGTCCCAAGGCACGCGACGTGGGTATCGGCGGCGACGGCAGCGTCTTCATCGTCGGTCAGGACGGCAGCATTCACAAATGGAGCAGCAGCAGCAGCAGTTGGGTTAAGCGTGACGGCGTAATGAGCGAGATCACCGTCAGCAGACAGGGCATACCGTTCGGCGTCAATGCCAGCAAGAACATCTACATGGGATATCCGTAATGCAGAAGTCTGTTTTCAAGCAGCAAACTCTGATCCGGGCACTGGTCGCGGGCGTCATGCTCGCCACCGTGCCGGTGGGCGAAAGCTGGGCCGAAATTGCCAAGCCGGCGAAAGCGAAGGGGTTAAAAGTGGCCGCCAATCCGGCGCTGGACAATGCCATACGCGACTACCTGCTCAAGAATCCCGAGGTTATCCGCGATGCGATGATGGCACTGGAGGCCAAGGAGCGGCAGGCCATAGCCGACGAGGCGCGCAAGGCGCTGACGACGCACGCCAAACAACTGTACGACGACCCGGCCTCACCGGTCGGCGGCAACCCCAAGGGGGATGTCACGGTGGTCGAGTTCTTCGATTACCGCTGCGGTTACTGCCGCAAAGTCTCACCCACCGTGGCAGCGCTGATTGAAAGCGAACCCAATGTGCGTGTGGTGTACAAGGAATTCCCCATCCTTGGTGCCGAGTCGCTGAACGCCTCACGTGCCGCACTGGCGGCGCACCAGCAAGGCAAATACGTTGAGTTTCACAAGGCTCTGATGGCGACCGACGACATCACGGAAGCCGTCATCACCAAGATCGCAGCAGACCTGGGACTGGATCCGGTGCGCTTCGCCAAGGACAGGGAGGACGCACAGACGGGTGCCGCAATTGACGCCACTTATGCTCTGGCCAGTGCATTAAAAATCAACGGCACCCCTGCCTTTGTCATCGGCCAACAGCTGATTCCCGGCGCCGCCGGGCTTGATGCGATGAAACTGGCCGTGAAACTGGCGCGCAATAGCAAGGGTCGTTAAGGTAGACAGACACAGTCGACCGACAAGCGACTGGCCCAGGTGCGCTGGCTTTCTTTGCGGCTCTGACGGGCCAAAGCCAAATTCCCGCCCAGGTCTTTGAGCGCGCGGGCAAGGGCAGCAGGCAAGATTTCTGAGGCGTGGGCAGGCTTTGGCATCAACTCATGTCAATTTTGCTTTATCTCAATCGCTTATGGACCCCGCCCACAGTGCCTCATCAACCGTTGCAGCCCGTGCCGAACCGGCAGGGCGCAAAGAACGGGACACCCACGCGCGTGGGTTATCAGTGACACAGGTTGGAGGCTCCCAGAGCCCCGAAACCATGGCCATCTGGCTGTTGACCTGGCGGCGCCGTCCCTGTCCATCTGGCGCGCAGGGGCGAAGCGCAAACCTTCACGAATGGTTTCACTAATTAACATTTGACCGCCGGAAAGTGGCCATAGTTCAGTCCTCACTCTGACTGATCTGTCACTTATGTCCCTGGAACAACTCATGGCTTTGGCCGCCCGGCTCAGCAGCCCGGCCGCTTTGCCCGTGGGGCTTCAAGCCCCGGCGGGTGGGCCCAGGCTTGCGCCGCGCCAAGTGAGCTTGTCTGCGCAAGAGTGGGCAGAGTTGTTTCCTGAATGCCGCCAAGCTGCGATGGCGCCTGCCGCCAGGAAACCGGTCAGCCACCGCCAAGGTCGAGCCGCCTGAGAGCGGTGCCAGCCTGCATTTCGCCGCTGGCCTCATTGCCGCTTCCTGACAACAGGGGCACTTGGCAACCCCGGTTTCCCCTGCTTGCGTCCAGCTCAATGATGCTCAATCATTGGCAGTTTGTATCAAGCCTCGGAGCCACCCGCCATGAACCCCTTGTTTCACACCCCCCACGCTGCCATGGGCAAGCCTGCCAGCCGCCGCCACTGGTTGGCCGCCGCCGCTTTGGCCCTGACGGGCAGCCTCGCCGCTGGCCCCGCCCTGGCACAAGACGCCTGGCCCAACAAACCCATTCGGCTGGTGGTGCCCTTCACGCCAGGCGGCGTGACCGACACCAGCGGTCGGCTGATCGCTGAATTCCTGGGCAAACGCCTGGGCCAGCAAGTGGTGGTCGACAACCGCCCCGGCGCCTCGGGCAACATCGGCATGGCCCAGGTCAAGGCCGCCGCGCCCGACGGCTACACCCTGGTGCTGGCCTTTGACGGCACGGCCGTGATCAACCCGCATGTGTTTGCCAAGCTGCCTTTTGACACGCTCAAGGACTTCACGTCCATCGGCAAAATCGGCGATGCCACACTGATCTTGGTGTCCCACCCGCAGGCGCCCGTCAAAACCCTGGCCGACGTGATCGCCCTGTCCAAAGAAAAAGGCCCCTTGGCCTACGGCACCTCGGGCACAGGCGGCACGCCGCACATCGCGGGCGAGTTGCTGCGCCAGCGCACAGGCGCCAACCTCACGCATGTGCCCTACAAAGGCGGCGGCCAGGCCATGACCGACGTGGTGGGCGGACAAATTCCGCTGGTCTACACCGCCGTGGCCGGCGCGCAGGGCTTTGTCAAAACCGGCAAGCTGCACGCCATCGCCGTGTCCAGCGCCAAACGCTCGCCCTCGCTACCCGATGTGCCCACCTTTGCTGAAGCGGGCGTGCCCGACTTTGTGGTCAACTCCTGGGTGGGCATCTTGGCGCCTGCGGGCTTGCCAGCGGCGATTGCCAGCCGCCTGAACGCCGAGCTCAATGCTGTGCTCAACGACCCCGCCGCCCGCGACCGCCTGCGCACCCTGGGCATTGAGGCCATGCCCGGCACGGGCGAGCAGTTCAGCGAGGAAATGCGGCGCGACCTCGCGCGCTATGAGCGGGTGGTCAAGGCCGCAGGCATCAGCGTCGAATGAGCCGGCCTCTGCAGGCTGGCCTGCGGGCCACCGGCAGGCCAGACGCCTAGAAGCTGAAATCAGAAACACTTTGAGTCCCTGCCACACAACCTTGGCGCGCTGATTCTTCAATGGGGTCCGACTCACACCCCGCAAGGTCGACCCTCACATCACCCACTCCATGCGCGCCACTGTCCACTCCGGCTACGTTCCAGGCTGCATAGGCCGGATTGCGCAGATGCACGCTGAGTACTACGCCCAACATGCAGGCTTTGGGCTTCACTTCGAGGCCAAGGTCGCTCAAGAACTGGCGCACTTCTGCCAGTCGTTCTCACCAGAGCGAGACGGGTTTTGGCTGGCCGTCACGCCAGAAGTTCAGGGGTCGATTGCCATAGACGGTGCTCACGCCGCCACAGAGGGCGCGCACCTTCGGTGGTTCATCACCTCTGACAGCCTGCGCGGCCAGGGCATAGGAAGGGAGTTGCTCCAGTCGGCTTTGGAGTTCTGCGAAGAACGCCAATACCGCAGAGTCTTCCTCTGGACCTTCGCGGGGCTCGACGCAGCGCGCCACCTCTATGAGGCGGCGGGTTTCCGGCTTGAGCATCAGTCGCCTGGTGATCAGTGGGGAACAAGGGTCCAGGAGCAACGCTTTGTGCGCGGTAACGCCTAGCATCTCCCCCCGCAGCCCTCGTACAATTGCCAATGACCCTGGTGTCCATCGCCCACCTTCGCCAACTGATCAGGACGCTCAGCTACGTCGTCTCCACCCACGCTGCAGACGAACTTGAAGATGACAACCTCACCATCCTCGATCTTGAAAACATCGTCCTCTCGGGCCAAATCGTCGAGCGCCAGCGCGATCGCAGCACCCGTGAAACGAAGTACGTCATCCAAGGCGGCACGCTCGACGGCTCAGCCGCTGAAGTCGTCGCCAAAGTTGGCCACTCGGGCACGCTCTTCATCATCACCGTCTATGTCGTCTAGTAGCGCTTGCACGCATTGCGGCAGTGACCGCGTGCAATTGAAGTACGTGACAAGAAGCTACGGCAAAGGTGAAGGCCTTCTTGTCATCGAAAGCATCCCGATGTGGTCTTGCCCAAGTTGCGGAGAATCCTACTTTAGCGCCCAGACCATGCACGAAGTAGAGCGCATCAAGGCGCTTCGCAAGTCGGTGGCCAAATCAAGGGCGGTTCCAGTTGCCGCGTTCGCGACTGCAACCTAAACCTTCGCTCACGCGGAATGCCAACGGCAGGTCACTGGAAAATCGGGGTCAGGTACCGATTTACCACTTCGCCTGCGGTGATGCACATTGACCGACGCCAATCGCCAGCAGGCTGGCTCCTACAAATACAAAGCAGCGTGGACCCCTTGTCCAGCAGGCTGGCTCCTACATGGGGAAAATCCCGCCGGCGCTTGATCTGCTTTAGATCAGCGGCACCAGAGAGCCGTCCATCATGAGGTTTACGCCGGTGATGTAGCTGGCTCGGCTGGAGGCCAAAAATACCACGGCGTCGGCCACCTCCTCGGGGCTGGCAATTCGGCCCATGGGAATGCGCTCGACCATGCGCGCCAGCGCGGTTTCTTTGGAGATGTTGGCCACGCAGGCATCGTTGGTGATGCCGGTGTCCAAGCGCTCGGTGAGCGTGGGGCCGGGGCTTACCGCGTTCACGCGTATGCCCTGCTTGGCATAGGCGGTGGCCAAGCCCGCGCTGGCCAGCAGCAGCGCCGCATTGGCCGAGCCGCCGGGCAGGTGCATGGGGCTGGCCACCTTGCCGCCGTTGCCCACCACGTTGACGATGGCGCCTTGACCGCGCGCGGCCATGGCCTTGATGGTGGGGTCCATCATGTGCACGTAGCTGAAGAACTTGGACTGCATGGCGTCGTGCCAGGACTGCGGCGTGAGGTCGGGCGCAGGCGTGCGCTTGGCGGCACCCGCCGAGTTGACCAGCACGAGGGCTTGCGTGGCGGGGTGCATGAGCGCCGCGTCGGTAAAGCGCTGCACGCTGGCATCGCCCGTGCCAAGCATGGCCGCCAGCGCGTGCTGCAGGCTGAGTTTGTACGACATGCCATCGGCCGGTTGTGGCCGGTCGGCGCGCATCAAGGCCAGCGGCGCGACATGCAATTGAATGCGGCTGACAGCGGCGGCATCGAGCACACCGTGCGCGTTAAGCAGCGCCTGGCTGGCCTGGAGTGCCGGGTGCAGCACAAAGCCGCAGGGATAGGGCTTGAAGCAGTTGTCCTCCACCTGCCAGTGCGCCCCAGCCAAGGCCTCGGGCGGAAAGCCGCGCGTGCCCATGAGCTCACCGAATCCGAAGCGCGCTTCGAGCGCCGTGTCGCACGCACTCAGGCCCTGCTGCGCGTAACTGCGCCAGCGTGACTTGATCCAAGAGTCCTATGGTTCGAAGAGCATCATCAAGCGCTTGATCGAGGACATCAATGATCTGGCTTATTTTTAAGCATGCCAGCCACTGACTGCGCCCGTGATGCCACGGGTCTACTTGGGGATATCTACCAAGGCCTGACAGCCGCAATTTGAGCCACAATAATAACCCAGTGTTTGCAGACACGGGGTGGTCTTTTTTGGCTTGCAAACACCCCCTTTTTTAGTTACACAGGTCGGTTGCATGATTTATTTCATCTCAACGGTGTTCACCAGCGCTTTTTTGCTGTTCATGGTGCAGCCCATCATTGCCAAACAAATCTTGCCTTGGTTTGGCGGCTCTTCAGCGGTGTGGACCACCTGCATGGTGTTTTTTCAAATGGTCTTGCTCATGGGCTACGGGTATACCCATTGGGTGGTGCGCCGGCTTGACCAACGCAAGCAGGCCATTTTGCACACCACTTTGGTCTTGATCTCCTTGGCGTGGTTGCCCATCTTGGCCGGTGACCACTGGAAGCCTGGCCCCGACACCGAGCCCTCGGTGCGCATTTTGTTGCTGTTGTTGGCCACCGTGGGGCTGCCTTACTTTTTGCTCTCGACCACCGGCCCATTGGTGCAAGCATGGGTGGCCAAAACCCACCCGCAGGTCAAGGTGTACCGCTTGTTTGCCTTGTCCAACTTGGCGTCTTTGATCTCTTTGCTGTGCTACCCACCCTTGATTGAGCCCAGCATCAACTTGCAAGCCCAGGCGGTGGCTTGGAGCGGTTTGTATGGTCTTTTTGCACTCTTGGTCATTGTGTCGGCTTGGCGAACGTTGCTGGCCCAAAACAGCAGTGCTCAAGTGCCATCATCGCAAGGCGTCAGCACGCCAGCCACCCCGCCCCAGTTACTGCAGGTGGTGCTGTGGTACCTGTTGGCGACCTTGGGTTCGGTGCTGTTGCTGTCCTTCACCAATCACATGACCCAAAACATTGCCTCGGTGCCGTTTTTGTGGATCGTGCCCCTGGTGATTTACCTAGCCACCTTTATTTTGGTGTTTGATGTGGGTGGCGCGCGCTCGCAAAGCGGTTGGTATGCGCGGCAATGGTTCATGCCGCTGCTGATGGTGTTGTTGCTGGTCACCGCATACGGCATGGTGGAAGGCTATGCCTCGACCATGAACATTTATTTCGCCCTGCCGCTGTTTTGTGTGCTGTTGTTTGTGGGCTGTATGTTTTGCCACGGTGA
>Ga0209550_10006577_pt1 | contig 10827 bp, 4 predicted proteins | sample LauGreSuBDMM15SN_2_FD_187567 | JGI IMG/M metagenome (GOLD analysis project Ga0209550, IMG submission 187567) | Freshwater lake microbial communities from Lake Michigan, USA - Su13.BD.MM15.SN (SPAdes) (version 5) | ecosystem: Environmental > Aquatic > Freshwater > Lake | place: Lake Michigan, USA... | reverse complement strand
CTCACCAACTTCACACTCATCCGATGGATATTCACAGGGCCAAAGTAGGTGCGGTCTTGGTTTTGTAAGGTGCCGCCAAATTCGACGAAAAACTGGCCATTCTGTAGCCCCGCCAATTTCATCGGAATCAAGCCAAACACGTCTTTCGCAAACGGGCCTAATCCATAGCTCTTCGCATTAATCGTCGCACCATGGGTATTCGTTTTCAATACATTCGACTTGGAATTCGCAATCTGGGTAATCGAATAAATCTGATTTTGAGTTAGATTCGACTGATTTTTCGCGTTATCCGAAACAGCATTATATGTTTTATTCCCAGTCACCGGGTCACACTGAAATTGGGTGCGATTCGCATAAGAAGGGAGAGGAATATCTATATCTTTCGTCGTAACCGTAACTAGACCATCATTCAAATGGTTTTGGTTATAATCATCGAGGCAAATCATAAAATAATTAAACAGATTCGTGCTCACCCCCGTATCCCCCGTGATTTGTATAGGGACCCCCCTGAAACCATAATCCGATAATACGTAAATCGTAGAGTGACGATACCCCAAAATCCACCCCAGCGTGGAATCCCAGGTCGTATTTCTCACACTACTTACGCCCACATAACATTTCACGAAACTATCCGTATCATAAAACGAGAGACGGTAATCCGCCGCACTATAAATTTTATTCACATTCACCCGTAATTTCGTATATTCATTCCCAAAACTATCGGTAAATACACTGAAATTCGTGCCAGAAGCATCCGACGGTAAGGTCGAATGTATCTTACGATTAATAAGCGCGATTAAGCCATCGCGTGTATACGAATTCGCAGCAATATTGGAACTAACATCTAACTCCACAGTAATCGTATTTTGCCCTGCATAATCGGAAACACCCGCTTCATAGGGTGTGAATGAAAATACATTATTGGTATTATCTATCGTAAACCGATTCTGGTCGATACTACCTATTCCCTGCACAGATGCATACCGAGCGCCAGTTAAAGAATTCGACACATCCCCGGCGGAAAGGGCGTAGGGATACTGTATCATCTGGGGGTCGACCTTTAAATTCGTCGCCCATGTCGTGGTCCTATAGTCGGGATATATATAGTAGTCAAGGGGAACATCGACGATATAGGCATTGGATACATCCACACGCATGATTTTGGTCGATGTAATATAACCAAACTGAGGATTCAACGAGGGGTCTTCGTTTACATTATATATAAAATACATGGATTTACGAGAATCCGGTTTATAGAGACTTTTTATCGGGTCAATATAATAATTAATTGCGGGGTCGACATAGTAGTTCGGTGCCGCGTCTATAATGTAAATATTGGAGATATCGTTATAAATTACGCTGGATGAATTGACATAGTTGATTTGTGATACTGTATTGATATACGTATATACATAGTTATTCGAGCCACTAACATCGATATAATAGATGGTATTTCCGATGGGGGTAATGAACGCGGGGTCGATTTGATAGCTATTGGTCGCGGTATCCAAATAATAGTTATTGACATCATCCAACACATAAAACCCTTGCATGTTGTTTTTACGTAGGGTAGTGAGCTCGGAGTTTACTACACTGGTCGTCGAATTGGTAGATATATCATACCGATAAATATGGGTATTTCCTAAGATAGACGACCCCTTCGTAATCGATACCGAAGGATTCGATGGACTCGATGGTAACAAGTTTTTACCCAACAAGTAAATCGACGAGGTAGAAGATACAATACCGCTGATATCACATGCGTTGATATGGTACTGCTGCTGCTGCTGGCCCGTTCCTTGGCCCGTTCCTTGGCCCGTTCCTTGGCCCGTTCCTTGTCCCTGTCCTTGGTCCTGATAATAATTCGACGTAGAATCCGTAATAAAATATAAATCCGTATTGGTCTCTGTCTGAATCACCGGCGAGGAATCCAACGCGGTAATGGTATTCGCATATAATTGATAGATATGAAAGACCGTATCACTACCTCTACCCACAAAAAACACAAACGATGGGTCGAGCACAGTAGCTATATTCGGGTCATAGAAATAAGTAGCCGCGGACACGTCATAATAGTAGTTTTTCGAGAGGTCCATCAATAATATCGCATCATTCGGTCGACTCGTTATCAGGGGCGTAGATTTCACCCCATATACCGAAACAGCGTTGACAATGGAGTAGAGTCGCCCATCGACCTTATTAATAATCCACATCGATGAAAAGGGAATATTCGATAACGTTACCACATCGACGGCATAGGTCTGGTTCGTCGTATTCAAATAATAGTTCACCGACGCATCCAATAAATATACATTCGCTGGGTTATTTACAAAGATAGGAACCATCGTAGGGTAGGGATTTGTAGGAGATACGATATAATGCAACGAAACATCAATCACATAGGTATCCGATTTCGATACACTTACATACGATGTTAACCGCCCCTTATTCAAATTATACGCACTACTAATATCGGTATAGTAATTCATCGGCATATCCAACAACACCGTACGCAAAATATCCGTCTGTTTATGGATGGTCCGGATATTCGGTAATGTCGGGTCATTATAAATCGAACTGAGGTCGGTATAATAGGTATTTGTCGGACCTAGCATAAACACCGAATCCACAGGGATGACAACATCGGTTGATGTTAGAAGTCCCGCTTGAGGGCCATTATATACCGAGCTCAAATCCGAATAATAGTTCGTATAGGTAAGTTGTTTTGCGTTATCCGAATTCACGGTAGTATAGCTAGGTAATATACCATAGTCCAGCGCTGTATGATACGCAGTGCTCAAATCAGTATAATATCCATAGCTACTATCTACGAAATAGGTCGCGTCTTTATCAATCACCTTCGTAGCACTATAATAGTATCGAAAGGTAGAAAGCGAGGGGTCAATAAACTGGATACTATAATCCTTTTCCGTCAATATTTTCTGCACGACCACCGTAAACGAACAATCGATGGTGATGGTTTTGGGGTTAAACGTAAAATTAATATTCGTCCCGGATAACACACGGTTATTATCAGAAGGGTCGGTAAATGTCTGAAACTGATAATTGAGGGCCTTTTGTAAATCCTGATATGTATCGTATTGCCACGTGCTATTTGCAGCAACATTCGAGGTAGATGACGGGGGGTAGTTTTTCGGAGGGAGAGGGACAACATAAGGCCCTTGGTGGCGATTACCATACGAATGAATCAGGGAGGGCCGTATTACCGCCAGATATTCCCCAGATAAGGTATAATAGTTGGACTGTATAAACGAACGGGCCTCAATAAGGTTCGATGCCGATAGGTCGCTTGTAATCTCCGGTAATCCAATAACCTGATTAAAATACGTGTTTGTCAAATCCACCATGTATTTATCCTGATAGAACTTTTTATTGATATCAAACTGGATATTAAATATCGAATTATTATCCACCGTTGCCCCCGTATAATCGGCATTGATATCTCCTGCAATATTATTGGCATTGACGGTATAGGAATTTTCATCGGTGATAGAATCATTAATCGCGTTGATATAGTCCGTAATCGTATACCCAATACCAGCGGAATTCGGTAATGGAATAATATAATCGTTACAGGATAAGTCATTGGCCTTGATATACTCATAGGTCGTATTCCCAAAAGAATCTAAGACAGGCATACCTTGCTCATCCAAGATAGGCAGCCGCGAAATATTATTACTGAAGTCCTGATAGATAAAATAGTTCGCTGGATTCACCGGGCCTGCCGTATTATTCTCTATCACATCGTCACCTGTGATGATGAACCCAGGGGTGATACATCGGAGATAGATATAGGGCGAAGAATTGATGGTATAATAGTTGGATTTTTGAGAGACCGGATTCGTCTCCGACAGAATCGTATTGAGCTCATAAATATGATTTTTATCCGAAAAGCGAAAACAAGAGGTCGCGCCTGTCCATATGGGATTATACCCCGACTGTATATTTTCGTAGGGGAATACAATCGCCATTTTGGAGTTGGTTCGGTTATCCGTAGTATACCGATTCGGTTTCAGTGTAATCTGGAAATACGAGTTTTGGTCTCCGACGACGAGCGAATTTGAGATATCGACACGGGCAATCCCCGAATCCGGCGTGAGATAAGGACATGCCGCGATTTGATTACTTACATCCGTCAGTAATAAGGCACGCGTAGTATCCTTTCGTAGTGTAAGCGCGATTTGAAACGACATATCGATATGATTCGTAAAGGACATATCATAATATTGCGTATTTGGATGCATCTTAAGTTCCCCGGGACCATCGTATTTGATAACCGTAAAATAGTAGTTCGATATGCCATCTACAAAGAATTTACGCGCCGTGGTATCATCAATAATACTATCTTTGATATAGGGTAGAGAGGGAGTCGACCGAATCATATTCGGATAATACGACGGATAGTTAAACCCGAGGTATCCAGGTATACTCTGGAAACGAGGGTCGGTCGATTTTTTTCCATTATCGTTCGGGCTGGTCCATTTGGAAAACGCAAACTCATAACTATTCTCACTATATTGTTGGGTAATATCTATAGAGGTCGTCATTAACGACGTATTCGAATTATAATTCACCCCCGTATTTCCGAAACTAATATCGGAATATTGTGTGGAAAGTTTACGAATCGAGGTATTCACCGCGCTGACGAGTTCGCTCGGACTATAATTCCCCGCGGAAATATCAATCATAAAGTCGAAATTACCCACATTGATACCCGGTGAATTCCCTTTGATATAAAATAAGTTACTTCCGAACGCGGTATTAATCGTATACCAGGTATAGGGGATTTGGACGGAATAGAGTTTTAAGGACACCACATCACGTAAGGGGTCGGATAGATTAAACGTAAAATCAGTGGAGATAGAAGACTTATCATCACGGTATTGACTATCGATACTAATAATACGCTTTATGGTCTGTTGTAGGATGGGGTTCAATTGGTCTTTCGCATAATCGATGGGTTTTACGAGCCCTACATCACTCGAGCGATACGCGGATGTGGCACTCAATGCGCTTCCCATATTTGCATACCCGATAACAGGGCTCGCCATGGATATGTCCATGACATTTCCACTAGGTGCGACATAGGTTTTCGTAGGATTGACCTTCGAATCGGTTGCGTATTTCTCTATGCTCTGCCGAATCGTATTTTGGTCGAACATGCCTGGAGCATATGCGTTGGCGAATTGTAGGGAGGGGTCGGGGACGAAGGTCTTTCCCTCCGCATCGGTATACACATAGGTGGATGACGTAAACCCTTCGACTTCGTCTACTTCGTTTTCGTAGCCTTCCACTTCGTTTTCGTAGCCCACTTCGTTTTCCGCCTCTTCGACTTCGACCTCGACATCAAAAAAACGTTGGTAGATTTTGGTAAAAAAATCGACAAGTTCGTTCCCGGATTTATTTTGCATGTTTTCGTATTTATGTATTAAAAAAAGTATTCGTGCTTCGAGCTCACGGTCCGTAGGATTACGTAAGTCTAAAATACCAAATAATTCTTCATCCGTATACGAATGGATTTGGTACATCGAATTCATGGATTTGTAATGTCCTTTTACTTCGTTCTTTAGATATAAGGATAGATAGGTTATATAGGATAGATAGATATAACTATCCTATGTGTTACCTTTATGCCATTGCATCCTCGGATGTTTTTATTTCATCCTCGGATGTTTTTATTGCATCCTCGATTCGGCCCTCTGCGATTCGGCCCTCTGCGATTCGGCCCTCTGCGATTCGCCTCTTAAACATATCGCGAATAAAGCCCACTAAATCTATTTTTACGCTACATTTATAGAGGATATCCACAGGGAAGGATTTCAGCCCCTGTCCTCGTTTCATATGGCGATTCCCCGTAAAACATAGGATATCAAACACACGCATGATGGTATCTTCCTCCTCGGTCATATCCGCCCTATGGATACGCTTGGCACCGGTATAAACATAACGATTATAGTTACCATTCGTATAGACATAATGCTTTTTATTACTCGCACGATTCCGCACCATCCCGACCCCGAGGATTTTATTCTGGTCATTATCCATTTCCAAGACGAATAAAACGGAGTCGATGGGAATGGACTGGGATATACCATCCGGACAGCAATAGAGACACCCGATTCCAGGATGGTGCTCACGATATCGTTCATTTTCACTCCATGTTTGTGTATTAAAACGCGAGGTAAGAAGGTAATGGCGGAATGACTTCTTATAGTTTTGTAGGACCTTTCGATGGCTTTGTTCGTAGGTGGGGCAAGGTGCAGGGGTTTCCATGGTTTGTTTTTGTTTATGGTTTGGTTATACCCAGAAAAGAAGAGAACTTTTGCATTCAATTTTTTGCGACCTTGGGTTAGGTGGAACCGCCGACTCCTTCGGAACCCCTAAGTGACGCTTCGTGGCTCCCAGGTCTCTGACCCTTCTGCCCTTCGGGCAGTAAAGTTCCTTACCATTTTTCATAACAGGAATTTATTCTGGGATACCGAAGGAGTCGGTGGACATTGCTGGGTTAGGGCATTAAAAAGGCACCACTGTCGAGCTGAGGGTCACCCCCTCATTCGTAATGGTTTGTAGTGCCGCTCCATCATTCACAATCGTATCACCCACCATCAAATATTGTGTTCCGGATACAGCGGTTAGACCCGCAGTAGGAACCGTGATACTCGCCGCGGTAGGGTCATACACCGCGACACCAGCGACGATACGGAAATTCGCCAAATATCCACGCCAATATCCTTCATAGAAATGCCCGATTTCATTCGATACACCCGAGTAATCCCCCGTATTGGTATATTCACCAGTTCCACTAGAGTTACCCGCGTCCGAAGAACCAATCGCCTTCACACCATCAATAAAGACGGTCTCAATAAAGTTACTATCACGGACCAACACAAAGTGATGCCATGCGTTAAGTGTAATATCCGAGGGCATGGTATAGGTAGGACGTAATCCACCTCCGTATTTATCCGTGCCGATGGTCCGGCTACCCCCAAAATAAATCGAAAGTCCATTCGCCGTAGCTCCATTCGAATCACACCCTAATAAACCCGCGTAATTCGGCGCCGCCGTGCCCCATGCATTATTATTATAGAACCAACACTCGACGGTATATGCACCGCCGCCCACCGACGCACCCGGACTCAAGGTTAATCTATTGGAACCATCGAAAAGAAGACTACCTTCTATTTTCGCCGTGGTTACGGAGAGAGCAGCGGAACTGGCACCCAAACCAACTGCATTGACCGCCTTTACTACGACCGAATAGGTAGTATTCGATGATAATCCTGTGCTAATCGTAATCGGCGATACGGTGACCGCTGGGCTACATGCAGTAAACGTCGACCCACCATCAATAGAATACTCGTAATTGGTAATGGCACTACCACCCGTCGCACCGGGTGTAAAGGCGACCACAAAGGATTTGGTTCCGATGGAACTCGCGCTCAACACAGAGGGCGCGGAAGGTTCCACCGCCGGTAGAACAACGGAAATCACCGACGAGGCCACGCCATTCCCGATAAGATTCACCGCACGGATTTGGATGGGATACGTGGAGCCATTGGTTAATCCGGTAATAGTGACCGTATCCGTCGTTCCCGTTGCTGGGCTAAACGTAGTAAAGGTCGAGCCACCATCGATAGAATATTCGTAGTTAATGATGACACTTCCACGGTCTGAACCTGGGGTAAAGGAAATCGTCGCCTCGGAATCCGCGGTCGTATACGCGAGCCCGGTAGGTGCATCCGGGAACGTAGGAATAACCACACTTAGAACGGCGGAACTCGCACCACGACCTATCAAATTGACAGCACGAAGTTGGATGGGATAGGTAGACCCGGCAGTCAAGTCGGTTATCGTGACGGGCGAAACCGTAACCACTGGATTAAAGGGGGTAAATGTAACACCACCATCAATAGAATATTCGTAGTTGGTTATGTTGGAGCCTCCATCGACTCCTGGAGTAAAATCTAGGGAAACGGTAGTGCCAAATACGGAATAGGAGATTAGGATAGGCGAACCAGGTGTTACCATTACACGCTCATCGAATACCATATCTCCTAATCTCCTAAACGATTTACACACTGCTAAGTCAGAGCTTCCGCAAATTTTACTACGTAATGTTTGTGCGCGGTGTGTTCGGAAAAAGGACATGTCAAACGAAGTAGGTCAAAACCAAAACGCTGTTTATGTTATATATTACGACTATATTTTTACTATATACGTAATATAGGGACCACATTATGAAGAGTATGAAAAATATCAACAGTATAGACTTGGATAACGACGAGGAAGACTCGGATTCGAGTATTCTTTCGGATTCGAGTATCTTTGCAGATTCTTACGATTACGAAACTGAACCGCAAATTCAAAATCAAGTCGTCGATGACAGTGCGATATTTATTGAAAATATACAGGAAGAGGATAATTTAGTTCAATATACAGAAAACCAATTCCATAGCCGGAGCCAATATGAGATGGATATAGAAAAATGTAGGAGCGAGTTTTTAAATAGCGAACTCCAGGATAGATATGTGCGGAGTAATAGTCCGATATCGATGTCGTTGAACGGATCAGGTCACGGATCAGGTCACGAATCAGGTCACGAATCAGGTCACGAATCAGGTCACGGATCAGGTCACGAATCAGTGAACGGGTCAGTGAATGGACAAGCATTAAACGATGCGATTCGAAAAGCATTGGCGAAAATATCGGGACAAGCGGAGGAGGACGACAGAGAAGGAGTAGGACAATGGAAGGAGGAGGAGAAAGGGTTAAGGAAGGACCACTATAGAAACCTATCCTTCGAGCAAATCCAACATACCCTCGATAAATATTACGAAGAAAGCCATGCAAATAAATACGCGAGTGAAATCGATATCCTAACCACCTATATCAAAGGCCAAAAACACCTATTCATACAATCGAAATATTTAACACAGTGGAAATTAAACTGTCTTATGTTTCCTTGTTTGTTTATCACAGCCGCAATTACTATCGTCGCCCCATTTATCGAGTGTCAAGATTGGTCCCCTGGCTTGATATCAGGACTCAATGCATGTATCGCCCTGTTTTTATCCTTGATTAGCTATTTGAAACTGGAGTCTTCCACAGAAATCTACCTCTTTATGGCTAACCATTATGATAAAATCGAGACGATTTTAAACATGACGAATAGTAAACTGGTGATTCTAGATAACGACACGGAAAAGAAACAGTTGGTGCTACGGAAAATTGGCGAAGTCGAGAGTAAAATCAAGGAATTAAAAGAATCCTATACCTTATTGATTCCCGAAGACGTAAAACGTTTATTCCCTACGATTTGCCATATCAATATTTTTTTATTTATTCGAAAGATGGAGATGCATAAGAAACATCTGATACATCAATTTCGGGATGTGAAGAACGAAATCCGGTATATTTTATATCGGTGGAAGAAGAAGAGCTCGCTGGATGACCTAGATACGGTGAAGGAAAAACACCGTCTTTCCTATCTCTATACCGTGAAAACGAATTTAAAAACCGAAATCGTAAACTATAGAAATGCGTATAGTAACATGGAGGAGGTAATTACCAATGAAATCAAGATGGCCGAAATGAAAAAAAATAGGATATGGTGTTGGATTGGACATGGGCTTGGGTATGGACCGAGTAAAGGGCTTGACCATGGGTTTGGGAATGGACCAAATCAGCTGTTGGATTAGGTTAGGCTCGTTGAATCACCACCTTCCAAAACCATGGCATATCATATACGATATTTACATACCCTTTCTCGCTTAAAAACTGCCGCATATTCATGGCAGTAGGGCTTTGATTCCATCGAATACGTAGAATCACGCGTTTATAATCGGATTCATTACGTAGGGGTATTTCGTTCATATGTTCGATATGTCCAACATTTAAACGGTTGAATATGCTATATATATAGTCTCGTGAAATGGAGACATCCATACGGGGGATACATAGTGCAGTGACTATAGGCTTCGGTCGAGGTAGAACTTTATGCGGACACCATATTATAGGTCCTCCCTTACCCTTAGGTGAGGGGGGACCCACAGGTAAAGATATATGCGCCCAAACATCCATGGGTCTTGAAATAGCATTCATGATTGTGTTATGGACAAACATGAATTCATAGAACACGAATCAATTTTTTACGCCGGTGAACAGCAGGTGTTCAGAGGCGTTATCCCCCCCAGATAAACTACTATGGACTAGAATACGCATAGCGCATGCCAATAGAGTTATATCGATGTACACCTTTGAACATTATAATCCACACTTTGTGCGGATAGTGTTCAAAGGCAACGTTGCCTTTGAACGGTTTCACCACACTTACGAAAGAAGTAGATAGCGATTGCTCAAAGGTATAATTAACCTACTACGTAGTAGGCATAACCTGTGAAAACAGGCGTGTCGATAACCCACAGAGTGGGTTGCTGTCTCGTATATGTGAAGCGGAAATCTATATAACGTCGTATTAGAATTATATGTGAGATTTACGGCATAACCGTCTACGTTTGGTTATGTCATCTAAGGTTTCTTGCTGTAACGAGACATATAAAATACAGAGGCGTCTTTAAACCCTTTTGAGATTACATAGTTTCACCAATCTACACATCGACCCTCCGTTTCGTCTTTTTATTCGCGGACCATTGCACGCCCTTAGTCTTCTTCTTTGGCTTTGGTATTGACCCATCGTCCTGTTTCATCGCCGATTCGAGCATATAGGTTTTCTTATAGAGGGGTGTTTCTTTATATACAAAATAAATCGTATTTATGTCATGAAACGGGGGTAGTGAACTAGAGAGA
>Ga0209550_10006576_pt1 | contig 10828 bp, 10 predicted proteins | sample LauGreSuBDMM15SN_2_FD_187567 | JGI IMG/M metagenome (GOLD analysis project Ga0209550, IMG submission 187567) | Freshwater lake microbial communities from Lake Michigan, USA - Su13.BD.MM15.SN (SPAdes) (version 5) | ecosystem: Environmental > Aquatic > Freshwater > Lake | place: Lake Michigan... | reverse complement strand
ATCCATCGTCACATACTGAGGGCTTGAGTAATAACCTTCATCCATCTTCATGCGTTGCATCAATAGATCATTGAGCAAAGCACTAGCACCAATACGAAACAGCTTCGGATTGAGCCAATCTGGTCCAACAGTTTCATTGACCAAAACTAATTGTTTAATCGCATCCTTGGTATTTCTGATTCCGCCGGCAGGTTTAACTCCGATACGGGTATTAGTCATTTCGTAAAAATCACGAACCGCTTCGAGCATAACTAAAACAACTGGGGGAGTAGCAGCGGGTGCGACCTTGCCGGTAGAAGTTTTAATAAAATCGGCTCCAGCTGCCATCGCTAGGAATGATGCCTTGCGAACATTGTCATAAGTAACGAGTTCGCCGGTTTCGAAAATAACCTTTAGGTGGGCTTTATCGCCACACACTTGCTTAATCTGCACAATCTCGTTGAAAACATCAATGTAACGTCCAGCGAGAAAAGCGCCACGATCTATCACCATGTCGATCTCAGCGGCACCTGCATCAATTGCATCTTGCGTATCTTGAATCTTGACCGCCATTGAAGCTCGACCTGATGGAAAAGCGGTTGAAACAGCAGCTACCGGAACATGCTGCCCACCAATCAAATCTAGGTGTGTTCGTGCTACAGAAACCATGTCGTTGTAGACGCAGACCGCGCCAACACTTGGCACCGTTGAATCAGTTGGATCTGGACGAACCGCTTTGGTGCATAACGCTTTAACCTTGCCTGGGGTATCGGCACCTTCGAGTGTCGTTAAATCAACCATTGTGATCGCTGTATCGATCGCCCAGCGCTTAGAACTTGTCTTAATACTTCGAGTTGCCAGCATCGCTGCACGAGCTTCAGCGCCAACCTGGTCTACACCCGAAAGATTGTTGAGATAGCTCTTTAGCGAAGCATCGCTGCCATCTACTAAACCGTAAAAACTCACGATAACAATTCCTTAAGCGGTGGTCGTAGTTGATCCAAAACTACTTGCGCGGTCTTTGAATCCTTTTCAATTGCCTCAATGTAACACTTCATCTTTGCTTCAGTCCCGCTTGGACGGATGATGATTCGCACTCCGCCATCTAGCCAGATTCTTAGACCATCAGTTGGTGGCAAGCCATCAGTAGGAGATGCCAGATCATCAATAGAGGTTACTAAACGTCCAGCAATATCTTTTGGTGGGTTACTGCGCAATCCTCCAAGGATCACACCAACCTTTGAAAGATCGCTTAAACGAATTGAGATTTGTTCAGTTGCATGAAATCCATGACGTGCCCAAACCTCATCGAGCAAATCTAAAAGAGTCTTTCCTTCTGAGGCTAGATCAGTTGCGATTTGTGCCAAGGTAATTGCAGCAGAGATTCCATCCTTGTCATTGACTGTGATCGCATCGACCGCATAACCAAGTGCTTCTTCATATCCGAAGGTTAAGTTTTCTATCTTTGCTAGCCATTTAAAGCCAGTTAGAGTCTCTTTGAACTCTAAGTTGTAGTGAGATGCAATTTTTTTGACAATTGATGAAGAAACAATGGAGTTTGCAAAGATCCCTGAGTCAATCTTTCGAGCAATAGATTCAGCAAAAATTGCCCCTAATTCATCACCGCGCAGCATGCGCCATCCAGTAACAGGATCATTGACCGCAGCTGCACATCTATCTGCATCTGGATCGTTGGCGATAACTAGATGAGCGTCAAAACTCTTTGCCGTTTCAAGGGCGAGATCAATTGCACCTGGCTCTTCTGGGTTTGGAAAGGCAACCGTTGGGAAATCTGGATCTGGTGCTGCTTGTGCATCGACAAGAATGGGGGAAGGAAAACCTGCCTTATGAAAGACACGTTGAATTGTCTCTGTACCAACACCGTGCATCGCTGTGTAGACAATTCGAAGTGAACCGGGGTTGGTTGCTAAAGAAGCGGTTCGCGCTATGTACTTTTCTATGATCTCTTCGCCCAAAACCTCCCACACTTTTCCGCGTGGTTGTGATTTCAAAGAGGTTACGGCATCAATCTTTGCCGCGATCGCTTCATCAGTTGGCGAAACAATTTGTGAACCGCGGTAGTGAATTCCATCCACCGTTCCACCTAAATACACCTTGTATCCATTGTCCTGTGGTGGATTGTGGCTAGCGGTCACCATAATGCCAACATCGCACTTCAATTCATTTGTTGCAAAAGCTAAAACTGGAGTTGGTAATGGTCGAGGTAAAACATAAACCTTCATTCCTGCACCGCTCATTATTTCAGCGGTTTCAAATGTGAAATCCTCAGAGCCATAACGAGCATCACGACCAATTACGACAGAGGTTAGGTTGCGCTCTTTCATATAAGCAACGATTCCTGAAGCTGCGCGACCTACAACTGCGCGATTCATTCCTGAAGGACCAGGTCTAATCGGACCTCTTAAACCCGCGGTGCCAAACTGTAGAAAACCATTAAAGGATGCACGTAGCTCAGATTCATTGCCAGCATCGAGCCATTGTTGCAACTGCGCAGCTGTTGTTGGATCCGGATCATCTGAGATCCAGGCATGTACTTCCTGGGCTAATGAGTGATCCATAGGCTAAGAGTAACTTCGGAATTACCCCTTGAAAAGCCTGATTATTGATCGACAATCTCACACAGATTGGTACCACTTGAAACCGTGGATCCAATTACTGCAGTGAGATTAGTGATAATTCCAGATTTATGAGCGGTTAATGGTTGTTCCATCTTCATCGCTTCAAGAACAATTATGAGATCGCCGACCTCAACCTTTGCGCCTTCTTCAACTGCAATCTTTACAACCGTTCCTTGCATGGGACTTACTAATCCCGCTCCACTTGAACCACCTGTCATAGTCTGCTTTGCACGGTGGCGTTTTACGACAGGTTTAGGTGCGTGAACAAGGATCTCAAAGCGCTTTCCGTTGACTTCAGTGATCAAGTACTCAGGTGCCATATGAGTTTCAAGTGGTGGTTCAGTTACAACAAACGCTGGAATCTCATTGTTGAACTCATTTTCAATATAACTTGTGTACACCTTGAAATTTTCAGTAAAGGCTGGATCTTCAAGAATTGCACGGTGGAATGGGATCGCAGTAGCTAATCCACCAACGATAAATTCAGATAGTGCACGTCGAGCCCTTTCAATCGCTTGCTGACGCGTTGCACCAGTAACGATCAACTTTGCTAGAAGTGAATCAAAGTTTCCACCGATTGTGTCGCCACCTTTAAAGCCGGCATCGACTCGAACACCAGGTCCGGTAGGTATCGCCCAATCGGTTATGCGACCAGGTGCTGGAAGAAAGGAGCGACCTGGGTCCTCTCCATTTATTCTGAACTCAATTGAGTGTCCGCGAATTTCGGGATCATCAAAGCCAAGTGCTTCACCATCTGCAATTCTGAATTGTTCCCGCACTAAATCAAGCCCAGTGACCTCTTCACTTACTGGGTGCTCAACCTGTAAGCGAGTGTTTACCTCTAGAAATGAGATTGTTCCATCAAGACCAATCAGGAACTCACATGTTCCTGCACCGATATATCCAGCCTCTTTCATGATCGCTTTACTTGAACGATATAACTCTTCATTTTGTGCAGCGGTCAAGAATGGGGCAGGGGCTTCTTCTACTAATTTTTGGTGACGACGCTGCAGTGAACAGTCACGGGTACTAACAACTACCGCATGTCCATGCTTATCAACCAGAACTTGTGTCTCAACATGTCGAGGCTTATCTAAGTAACGCTCAACAAAGCATTCGCCTCGACCAAAGCCAGATATTGCTTCACGTACCGCAGATGCAAATAACTCTGGAATTTCCTCCATCGTGCGTGCAACTTTTAGTCCACGTCCACCGCCACCATGGGCAGCTTTGATTGCAACCGGTAGACCATGCTCCTTTGCAAAAGCTGTTACCTCTTCATGACCTGCAACTGGATCCTTTGTTCCCGCAACCAATGGCGCACCCGCTTTTGCAGCAATTTTGCGAGCAGAGACCTTGTCACCTAATGCACGAATCGCTTCTGGTGGTGGTCCAATCCATGTTAAACCTGCATCGATAACCGCTTGAGCGAAGTTCGCGTTTTCAGAGAGAAAACCATAACCAGGATGAACCGCATCTGCTCCAGATTCACGTGCAACTGCGATTAACTTTTCAATATCTAGATAAGTTTGAGTCGCAGTTGTTCCATGTAGTGAATACGCAGCATCTGCCATTTGTGCATGAAGTGAATTTCGATCCTCATCGGAGTACACAGCAACACTTTCAATTCCGTGATCTTTACAGGCACGAATTACACGTAAAGCGATTTCACCACGGTTTGCAACTAATACGCGCTTCATTTCATCACCTTTACCTGTGGCCATGTGTAACCCAACTGAGCAAAAGCTTTACGAATAAATGGCATAGAAATACCAACTACATTTGTGTAGTCGCCTTCAATTGAAGGAATAAAGGGAGAACTAAATCCATCCAGGGTAAATCCACCTGCTACATGCAAAGGCTCTTCAGTTGCAACGTAATCTGCAATCTCTTCATCACTCATGTGGTCAAAGCTCACACGAGTTGTGACTCGATCCGATATCTCGACATCTTTAACAGTATCGATGATGCAATGACCTGTGTGCAGCAAACCAGAGTTACCTCGAACTCGTTTTGCTCGCTCAGTGGCGACATCAGGCGTTCCTGGCTTTCCAAGTGAAACCCCATCAAATTCAAAGGTGGAGTCACAGCCAATAATGATCGCTGGAAAATCGATTTGTTCACGAACTGTGTGTGCTTTTGTAATTGCTAGAGCGATAACCATGTCCGCTGGCGCTAAAGAGTTGAAAAACTCAGTTTCCTCATCGACATGGCTCACCATGATCTTTGGTGAAAGCCCTGCAGATTCCAGTAACCGTCGACGGCTAGTTGATTGAGAGGCTAGAACAATAGTTGGCATTATGAATCAAACCTTCTAGCACCAAAGGTAATCTGCTGTGGAAGCGGTTGGCGCAGCTGCGGCAAACCGTAAACACTGCGACGAATTACAGGCTTTAACTCTTCACGTTTATGAAGAGCCATTGCTGCCTCTATGGCCGCAAGCTCATCTGGAGTCGGAACTCCTTTTGTAATTTCAAATCTCATTACAGCGGCATATTTCCATGTTTGCGAGCCGGTAACACATCGCGCTTTGTCTTGAGAGTTCTAAACGCTTTTGTAATGTATGCACGAGACTGACTTGGTTCAATCACCGTATCAATAGTTCCGCGTTCTGCGGCAAGATAAGGATTAGCCAATGATTCGTTGTATTCATTTGCTAACTCAGCACGCTTAGCAACAGGATCTGAAGCTCCAGCGAGTTCATTGCGATACAGGATATTTACCGCACCCTGCGCACCCATTACTGCGATCTCAGCTGTAGGCCATGCAAAGTTAATATCGCTACCCAAATACTTTGAGCCCATAACAATAAAGGCACCGCCGTACGCCTTGCGGGTAATCAGGGTTACCAATGGAACTGAAGCTTCGGCATATGCATACAACAACTTCGCTCCACGTCGGATGATTCCATCCCACTCCTGCTCGGTTCCGGGCAAGAATCCTGGAACATCTACCAAGGTCAAAATCGGAATATTGAAAGCATCGCAGAAACGTAAGAAACGCGCTGCTTTTTCGCTGGAGTTAATATCTAATGTTCCTGCTAATTGATTTGGTTGGTTTGCAATAATTCCGATTGATTCACCCTCGATACGAGCAAAACCAACAACAATATTTGGTGCATATAAAGCGTGAACTTCCAGAAACTCACCCTCATCAACAAGGGCTTGGATGAGCACCTTCATGTCATATGGTTGATTTGGACTATCTGGGATCAAAGTATCCAATGCAATATCAGATGCCTTCTTAGCTAAAGTTTCTGTTGGTGGAAGATGAGGTGTCGCATCCATGTTGTTTGATGGAAGATAAGACAGAAGCGCCTTTACATAATCAATCGCATCATCTTCATTTTCAGCTAAGTAATGAGAATTACCGGTTTTGGTGTTGTGTGTGCGAGCCCCACCTAGCTCTTCCATTCCAACTTCTTCACCCGTGACCGTCTTAATCACATCGGGACCTGTAATAAACATGTGTGAGGTTTCATTAACCATCACTGTGAAATCGGTAAGCGCCGGAGAGTAAGCAGAGCCTCCGGCACATGGTCCAAGAATCAATGAGATTTGGGGGATGACACCAGAAGAACGGGTATTGAGGCGGAAGATTTTTCCGTAACCATTGAGGGATGCAACACCTTCTTGAATACGTGCTCCACCTGAATCATTGATTCCGATTAAAGGAATTCCAGATTTAAGGGCAAACTCTGCAATCTTTACAATCTTGTCGGCATGAACCTCGCCCAGGGATCCACCCATCACTGTGAAATCCTGTGAGTACAAAGCTATTGGTCGACCATCAACAGTTGCTGTTCCAATAACTACGCCATCTCCGTAGGGACGGTTCTTTTCCATTCCAAATTGTGTTGAACGGTGGCGAGCAAACTCATCGATTTCGGTAAATGAATCAGCATCAACCAACATTTCGATACGTTCGCGAGCGGTCTTCTTGCCCTTTGCATGCTGTTTTTCAACTGCTCGCTCAGATCCGGCGTGAATAGCCTCCTCGACACGATCTCGAAGGTCCTCAATTTTTCCAGCGGTTGTATGCAGATCACGACTCATAGGCGTACGGTACTAGTCGTGAGCAAAGAATTGTTAAGGGCGCCGCTAGATCAAGCAGAGATCAGCAGATTAATTACGCCGTACTGGCGAGTAAAGGTGGTTGAACTCACGAGTACAACACAAGGCGATCTTGCGCAATTAGTTCGTGATGGGAAAGCAAAGGTCGGCGATGTAATCGTTGCTGAATATCAAAGTGCAGGACGTGGAAGATTAGATAGAAGTTTTGAAGCTGCGCAAGGAACCGCATTGCTATTTTCTTTTTATATCAAACCTCAGAGAAACCGAGATGATTGGGGTTGGATTCCATTAATCGCCGGCTACAGCGTTGCACAATCCTTGCGTGCATTCCATGCGGTTGTTAAATGGCCCAATGATATTTTGATTAACCGTAAAAAAGTTTCAGGTCTAATCGCAGAGGTTGTCGGAGATGGAGTTGTCATCGGAATTGGTGTCAATGTAGGAATGGAAGAGAATCAACTGCCGGTAGACACAGCAACGTCATTGCTTGTTGAAGGCGGAGAAGACATCACACGTGATGAACTCATTTGCGAAATTCTCGAAGAGTTTGAGGAACATTTCCTTCAGTGGGATCAGGGAATCGATGAAGTCCAACCTCTGTATAAACAATTAAGCGCCACTATCGGAACAGAGGTACGTGTCGAATATCCAGGGGGAGCCTCGCAGCACGGGATAGCTGAAGGTATTTCAGATACAGGCGCGCTTATCTTGAATGATGGAACCCATGTTCAATCCGCCGATGTAATACATCTACGATAGGCCGGTGAGCAAAGCCTTTCCAATCGTCGGCGTCATTGGTGCAGGACAGCTTGCACGTATGAGCATCGCTCCGGCAACGGCATTAGGTGTTGATCTCTTACTTCTGGCCGCTGATTCGCAGGACTCTGGCGCTCAAATAACTAACCACATTGTTGGTGATTACAAGGATTTAGAAACTGTTCGAGCCTTTGCGAAAAAGTGCGATGTTGTGACCTTTGAGCATGAATTAATCCCGTTGAGTATTGTGAAAGCCTTAGAAGCAGATGGCGTTGTCGTTCGTCCTTCATCTTCCGCTTTTGTTTATTCGCAGGATAAAGCTGCAATGAGAGAAAAGTTAAGTAGCTTTCCTTCGCCACATTGGCAGATCGTTACCTCTGCAGATCAAGTTCATGATTTTCCAGTAATTGCTAAAGCGATTTCGGGTGGCTATGACGGCCGCGGTGTCTGGAAAGTTTCCGATGCGAAGGAGCTTGCAGCGCTCTTGCAACAAACCCCAAAGTTATTAATTGAAGAGCTTATTGATTTTGATTATGAAATCGCAGTTATGGTCGCACGTTCTCCTCATGGCCAAGCGACAACATGGGCTCCAACACAAACAATTCAGGAAGATGGCATTTGCACAATGACTATCTCACCCGCCCCACATCTTTCTGTAGCACTGAGCGAAAAGGCACAAAAGCTCGCGCTAGATGTTGCCGCAGCTGTTGGTGTTGTTGGAGTTATGGCGGTTGAATTATTTGTTAAGGGTGACGAATTATTCATTAATGAACTTGCCATGCGTCCACATAATTCTGGACATTGGACAATTGATGGTTCTCACACAAGCCAATTCGAACAACATCTTCGTGCGGTCTTGGATCTTCCATTAGGTGATCCTTCAATGAGCGCACCATTAGCTGTGATGGGAAATGTGCTCGGGGGAGACAAGCCAGATATGTACCGTCCATATCTGCACCTGATGGCGCGAACACCTGCGCTTAAATTCCATCACTATAAGAAAGAGGTTCGCCCTGGCCGCAAAATTGGCCATGTAACTATGGTGGGTGAGAACCTCGTAGAATTAACCCAAGAAGTTCAGCATGCCTTGGATTACATGAGCGGAGAAGTTGATGAGTGATGTAGCGATCATCATGGGATCAGACTCTGATTGGCCAACCATGGAGGATGCCGCAAAGATCCTTGATGAACTCGGAATTTCATATACCGCCGATGTTATTTCGGCACATCGCATGCCACTTGAAATGGTTGAGTTTTCACAAACCGCACAATCAAAGGGCTACAAAGTAATTATTGCTGGAGCCGGTGGCGCTGCTCATCTTCCCGGAATGGTTGCATCGTTAACTCCGCTTCCAGTCATTGGTGTTCCAGTTGCATTAAAAAATCTTGATGGAATGGATTCACTGCTATCTATTGTTCAAATGCCTGCCGGTGTTCCAGTCGCAACAGTTGGTGTTGGAAATGCAAAGAATGCCGCACTTCTTGCGGCACGAATCTTGGGCGTTTCAGATGCAGCGATTTCAGCAAAGGTGAGTGAAGGTTTGCAGGAGATCAATCGAATCGCGAAGGAAAAGGGCGAGAATTTAAACTCTCGTCGCAATCACAAAACAGGTTTTTAAGCTCGAGCTCGATATTCAATCGCAGGGCATCGATCCATAACTGTAATCAAACCCGCTGCTTGTGCTCTGGCGATAGCTGCTTCATCGATAACATCTAACTGTAACCACACAGCTTTTGCGCCAATTGCGATCGCTTCATCAACTACCTTGCCCACTAATTGTGAGTTCACAAAACAATCCACAACATCAACAGCATCAGGAATTTCTGAGAGCGTTTTGTACCCTATCTCGCCATGAACTGTTTCAGCTCGTGGGTAGACAGGAATAATTCGATGACCTTTATCTTGAAGCAACTTCGCAACACCAAAGGCTGCTCGTTCAGGATTATTGCCCAGTCCAACAACAGCCCAGGTTTTTAACGCCAGGGCCGCATCAATACTTTCTTGGGTATTAATCGGTACGACCTAATGCGTGGAACTTCCAACCAGCGTTGCGCCACATTGTTCGATCCAACATATTGCGTCCATCAATAATGATCTTTGACTTAACTAAAGAAGCAATAGCGGCAGGATCAATCTGTCGATACTCCTTCCATTCCGTCAAATGCAGAATCAAATCAGCATCTTTAAGCGCATCTGTAACAACCTCTTGATACTGAAGGTTTGGGAAACGCTTACGTGCAGGCTCAATACCTTGAGGATCATGCACAACAACAATTGCACCGGCAGCTTGTAGCTGTGCTGCGATATCGAGTGCAGGGGAGTCACGCACATCATCACTATCTGGTTTGAAGGTCGCACCTAAAACAGCGATCTTGTACTTCGTTAAATCCTCAGATAGCTCACCGCGCACGACATCGATCACACGCTGGCGGGCACGTAAGTTAATCGCATCAATCTCGCGTAGGAATTCGAGGGCTTGCTTGGCACCTAACTCTTCTGCACGAGCCATAAATGCGCGAATATCCTTTGGAAGACAGCCGCCACCAAAACCGATACCGGCTTGCAAGAAGCGGTTTCCGATTCGTGGGTCGTAACCAATTGCCTTAGCTAACACAGTGACATCGCCACCTGCAGCCTCGCACACTTCAGCCATCGCATTAATAAATGAAATCTTTGTGGCAAGGAATGAGTTTGCTGCAACCTTAACTAACTCTGAAGTTGGAAGATCTGCACGAATCCAAGGTGTTCCCAAAGCAATAACAGGTTCGTAAACCTCTTTCAGAATTTCCTCTGCACGATCATTTGCAACACCAACAACTAAACGGTTTGGCGTTAAGGTGTCTTCAACAGCAAAACCTTCACGAAGAAACTCAGGGTTCCAAGCAAGATCTGCTTGTGGCGCGCTCTTTGCTAACTCATCCCGTAAACCTTGCGCAGTTCCAACTGGAACAGTTGACTTACCAACTACCAATGAACCTTCTTTGAGATGGGGAGCGATGGCTGCAACTGCTGATTTCACATAAGTCAGATCAGCGGCAAGACCATCTTTGCTTTGTGGAGTTCCCACACAAACAAAGTGAACATCTGCATCTTTAACCGCAGAAAAATCCGTTGTAAATGAAAGTCTTCCAGTTTTCATCTCTTGCTCAAGCAAGGTATCTAGACCAGGTTCGTAAAATGGCAACTTGCCACTTTGTAAGAGCGCAACCTTCTCGGGATCTGTATCCACGCCTACGACGGTGAAACCTAATGAGGACATACATGCAGCATGGGTGGCTCCAAGATAACCGCAGCCAACTACCGAGAGAGTTAAAGTCATGCGGGAGAGTTTACTTCAGAGCCCCGCAAGGATTTTCATCAGCGGTACGAGTCTTAAATTT